>OJJU01000311.1_pt1 | contig 20318 bp, 15 predicted proteins | sample 1596141 | NCBI WGS metagenome assembly OJJU01 (sample SAMEA4350150, study PRJEB24818) | metagenome | biome: human; feature: gut; material: faeces | place: Denmark | collected 2013-09
TCGTTGAAGGCTTCGTGAACAAACTAAAAGCTGTAAAGCGAGTAATGTTTGGGCGAGCATCTCTTGACCTGCTCAAACGAAAAATGGTCTTCAGCGACCTGTGCTTCAACTAAATTGCGGAAGAACCGAATATCTTTACCTCTTTTACACCTCTTTCATTTTTGTGTGCATTGCTAATTTTATTAAATTCTCTATAGTCATTAGCTGACAGATTATTTATCCATTCCGCCAACTTAAGAGGTTCTGCATCTGAAAGCAGGGTAGAGAAATCAATTCTTTCAGCATCAATCTTGTGTCGATAAAGATCTTTCTTTATATAATCATCTATCCATTTGTATTCAGTGATACCTATTTCCTTTAGAGGCACTTCATAATTTTCAGTAAAAGATCGTACGTTTTCTATTTTTTCATAATCTCCTGAAGCTGTGAGTACAAATTCCTCAAAGAAAGGGACAAACACTTCCTGGAAGGCTTCTTTTATATATTTGAAGTCTTCTCCTTCTTGATACTTTGTGGCAGCTACTGCCTTATATATGTAGTCAAATTTGTGTGGATCAGATACTTTGATTTCTCTCAGAACCTTAACAAGTTCTGAAAAAGCTTTAATCAATTGTCCTTTTGTCTTTTCCTTGTCAGAGATTCTTTGACGGCTGTTGTCAACATCAAATCTTTGGCTGTCAATGATAAAGCCAAGTCTGAGTTTTGTTTCGAGAATAGGAAGTCCCTTGAAGAAATTCACCACATTCCTCTCTGCAAATACTGGGTTGAAGGCAAAGTGATAATAGAATGGTTTACCATCAATTTGGAAATCTACAAATACAGACTGCACCTCATGTTGCTCAACCTCTTCTCCCATCACATAAATATGCTCAACGGTTTTACCCTCGTTGCGATCTTGGTCTTTTGTAATAGACGCAAAGACTCCTAAACGTGTTTTCACACGTTCCATATTTATGTCAGATGTGATTTTCTCATACTTTCCTTTACCTAAAGGAATAATAAGTGCTGTACCTCTATTGAGAAAATGTAAGTTGCGTCTTGGATCTACAAGCGTATCGAATGCGCTAATGGCATTCAATGCTTCCTTTGTAGAAAACAGTTCTTCTGATGTACCAGGAGCTATAGGATAATAGCTCATAAGAATTTTAGCAAAAAGAATATTATCTTGATAGTTGTCACCAGCTGCTTGAATCCAGTTTCCCTGTTCCTGTAAAAGATTGGCAAGTTGGTTTCTGTTATACCAGGAAATCAGATATGGTCCTTTCTTTTCATCATACAAGGCCTTTACCAAGAGATCCTCATTCTCTTCACTTTCGCTCACGTCTGTCAACAGAGTATAGAGCAATTTGGATCCTTGTCCATATTTACCCAATTTACTATTATCATTACGTTTCAATGACTTACCTTTTGCAAGGAAATTGTATAACTGTCCATCTCGAATCGTCTCTGAATCGAATATGTCAAAGTCTGTATAAAATGGTTCACCATTATTAAGCACAATGAGATATTTTTCATTGGCATAGAAAAATAGTGAATCAGCATTTGCATCATACGCATTCTGAACAAACTCGTAGAACAGCTGTTCTTCCGCATTACTTGCAAAGCTGGCTGCATCAGAAATCACAGTCTTAACTTGGTCACGAGATGGGTCTTGACCATAGATCTTCTGCAGCAAAAGTTCTTTGTTGCTACCTAGCAGATCCAAAGTTTCTTTGCCGCAAAGTTTTGTGATATATTGACTTATATTTCTTACATTCATAATGTTATTGATAAGTTATATATGGAATGATTTGTATGATGAATGTTTTGTTTCTGTCTTCTCCGTTCGGTCCATAACCGGTGTACCTTCCTTTACCTTCAAAACCAGAACCAGAGATAAACACTTCACCATTTTCTCTTTCTATATTTCTTAATAAACCTCTGCTTTTCCAAAAAAGATGCAGATTGCGAGCACGATTGTAGCTAAGACTTGCCGCATACGCTTTCTGTGCATTATTTGGATGAGGGTTGGCATGCGACCTGGCAGCACGTCCTTCTATAACCACTTTGAATGAGATATTTGCAGACTTTTTGAATTTCTCTATGATGTCTTCAACCTCTTTACCAGCCTCTATTAATTGAGAGTAGGATGATTGGGGTATAATAGGACTTTCTGGTGCAAATGTCACATTAACAGTACACTCAAATCGCTGATATTTCTCGTTGTATTTAAAATATTTACGATTGATTGATTTCTGAGCTTCTTGAAACTCTCGAATTTTCTTATAGAGTTCTGCATTGACTACGATATCATTGATGTTGTTTTCTGTAATACCTTTGTTGTGGTATAGATCAACATATACCTTATAGCTACCATACGCTACGAGACTCGTAATGATGAACACTATGAGGAATCCTAACATCAAGTCTGTGTAGTTTTGCCAGAAATCATGTTCTTCTCCGTCTTCACGGAATGATATTCTACTCATTTGTTTACAATTTTATTAAGCGTTGATTCTAACTTCTGTAATTCTACGATTGAACCACTTATAGAACTTATATGCTTTGTTAGCTGCTCAATATTCTCTTGGCGCTTGTCAAGCAAATTAAGAACTTCTGAAATCTTTGCATTTGTCTCTTCTACAGCTTGCAGACTCTTATTGTTGGCAGCAATAGCTTTTTCTGCAGATTCATTGGTTCTATGAGCCACATTCACTGCATCACCATATGCAAGTACTGCCTGATCATAATTCTGACGAATTTCTGCAACAAGACTCTTAACAAACTCATAAGCTTTATTCAATGATTCAACATTTGTAGCAATTGCGGTGCTTAGTGCTGTACACTGAGCCGAAATAGAACCTTGAATATCGGTCACAAAACCACCTATTGATTCACGAAGGTCTGCTGTAGCCTTTTCATTCATGCTGAGAGTACTGTTAAGTGCATTTGATGTAGCTTCCTGGTAAGCATTACGCATGTCTATCATCTGCTGGAGGCTCTGTGTATTATGCTCCTGTACCTTAGAGTATTCATTATGCATCTGCTCATTAAGTTTTGTAGCAAGAGCATTCATAGATTCACGAAGATCTGCTGTAGCCTTCTCATTCATACTGATGGTACTTGTGAGTACCTCAGAAGCAGCCTCCTGATAAGCTGTGCGTAAATCAACCATCTGTTGGAGACTCTGAACATTATGTTCCTGTACCTTTGAATATTCGCTTTGCATCTGCTCTGTCATTTTTGTTGCAAAATCAGAATTTTGCGTTGACAACATTGTTGCAAGTGAATCGTAGTTTGTTATAATCGTGTTAAGTCTCTCTGCTTGTTGGCTGTGAAGAGAAGACAAAGAGTTTTGTAACTCTTTTGTTAAGTTACCAAGCACGTCAGTTACAGATGTAGTAATATTGCTTATCTCTGAGTTCGTGTTGTCCAGCATCGTCTCAACTGACTGACGTTGATTGTTGATGATGTCGCTAGATACATTACTCAAACGCTCTGTAATGGACGTAAGTAGTTGACTTGTCTTAGAGAACTGCTCTTCACCAAAATTCAATACCTGCTGTTGTATAGAGCCGTGCATCTGCTTAAAGATTTCATCCATACGCTTAACAAAGCCTTCGATAAACTCTTTAAGAATCTCACTCTGATGACTAATATTCTCATTGAGTTTGTCATTGTATTCTCTGTTATTCTTTCTTTCTTCCTTGTGGAGGTCTATCAGACTAACCAAAAGCTCGTTATTTCTATTCAAATAGGATTTGTTAGAAGTCATTTCCTTTGTGTTGATAGCAATATCACGTATATACTCTTCTGGAGAAATGTTATTGAGATCGTTGTCTGTCTCTGCGTCTTCATTAGCAAATTCCCATTTTGCGTAAATAGATGCTCCTGATGCACCAACCAAGCCTATTATAGATGTGGTGAAGGCCGGGATTAACTCGCTTATTATTTTCATAATGTCGAGATTCTGAATACCTGCCTCTCTAACTTCCTTTAATGTTTTACCAGTCTGGTCTATTACTTCAGTTTGAACATCTCCTAAACCATGCAAAGACCAGCAGATAGCGCAAAATGTGCCTAAAAGGCCTAATGAGGTAAATATACCTGGTATGCAATTCAACAGTGCACGAGACTTGGTCTCTTTATATTTGTCATTGCAAACTTTAAATGCAATCAATCCTAAAGCCAATACTATAAAATTTGGCCAATTGAAAATTAACCCAATCATTTTGTTTATTGTATATTTTTTGTTTACAATACTTTATTTTGTTGTTGTGGTATCTCTAAGAGATTACTACAGTACTTTACTTGGATTACTATAATGCACCTCTTTCTTTGGACAGGTGTAAGTTCCTCTTAAGTCAATTCTTTGTGTAATGCATAGCCTTCAGAAGGAAGAGCTCTGCATATAGAGCACTCCTTCCATGCGCTAAGGTAATTATTCTTCTCTTCACTTCCAATTATTTCATTTGGATTAGGCCGCGACTGCGGCGTATACCGCACGGGGTGTCTGGTGCGCAAGTCCCTGATGGCAGCGCCGGTTATTGTAGTAATCCATATACTTCGTAATTCCACGGCGTAACTCACCCACGGTCGACTCTGGATTCAAGTATACATATTCGCGCTTTATCGTGCGCCAGAAGCGCTCGATCCAAACATTGTCCAGGCACCTGGCTCGGCCGTCCATGCTTATCCGTATTCCATACTTGTCACATGCGCGATGCCAATCTTCACAGGTGTACTGCACGCCCTGGTCTGAGTTGATTATCTCTGGTGCGCCATATCGTGCGACGGCCTTGTCGAGAACTTCTATCGCATTCGGCGCATCCAGCGTGTTGTACATACCCCAGCCAACAATATTACGGCTATAGACATCAATGATGGCATACAGATACATGAATCCGTTCTCCATAGGGATGTAGGAGATGTCGGTGCTCCATACCTGATTACGTCTCGTTATCTGCAAACCACGAAGCAGATATGGCATACGATACTTGGTCCAACCTCCCTTGCTTAGGCTTTTGAGCGGATATACGGCCCTCAGCCCCATCAGAGCCATCAGACGCCTCACAAGTTTCTTCCCGACATGGTATCCTTCGCCTTTGAGGTAATCCGCCATCTGGCGCACTCCCATAGCTGCGCACCTATTATATTGCTTATCCATGAGGTCCATCATCTTCAGATTTCTCTGGCTTTCGCCTTCCTTGCGCTTGTAGTAGGATGTGCTTCTGGCTATCCCAAGCAGTTTGCTCTGGCGGGCTCTGCTCGGATACCGGTGACGCTTCCCGTCCTTGCCGACAGCCTCTCTCGTTGGAGATATCAGTGCCTTTCGGGTATAGGTATCCCCAACTGCTTGTATACCCGCTTGCAAAAATCCACGTCCATCTCCAACTCGCCGATTTTTCTATGGAGGGCATCGCGCTCCTTGTCGAAATCAGCGGTATCAGACTTCGCTCCGAATACCGCACTGGCATTTTCCACGAGTTCTTTTTTCCATCTCGAGATCATCTCTGGGGAGATCTCGTACTTCTTCGCCAAATCACCCTTCGTTGACGATTCTTTTAGAGCCTCCAAGGCTACCTTGGCCTTGAACTCTGGGGGGAACTTTCTTCGTGTTGTCTTTCCCATTTCGCAGTAAAGTTATAGTCTTTTTTTGACTTAACACCCTGTCCGAAATTTGGAGGACATTATACGTGGACAACGGCTCGCCAGTTGATAACAATCTGAAGAGTTCCACTGTCCGCAAGGCGCTTTGCTCGAAGGCCGGCGAGATATTCATAGCAGTCTCCCGCGAGGAGATGACGATGCAGGATTTCGCCGCCGCTCTCGCCGCATTCGAAGTGGACAACGCGATCTACCTCGTCGGAAGCGCCTTGTCCTACGGCTGGTATATTCCTGAAGAAGGAGAAGTCCTGGAATTCAGCATCAACGTACACCGCCGCTCCTACCGGAACGAGTCCTACATCCGCTGGCGGAAGGCGGAATAACCTGGCAATTATAGCCCAAAGGCAGCCGTTCAAATGAACCGGGCGGGGACATCGGTCGCTTCGACAGGCTCAGCGACCATGGAAAACGCATTTTATGTTCATATTTAAAAGAGAATCGGAAGATTCCCTTCGGTTTTGCAATGAATATTGGGAAAATATTCATAAATTTATAGCGACATATTAAAAACACATAACCACTATGGCAAAGATTATAGAATGCGTGCCCAATTTCAGTGAAGGGCGAGACAAAAATGTTATTGATCAGATCGTTAAGGCCATCGCTTCGGCCAAGGTGACGGTCAACGGCAACGAGGAGGGCGTCAAGGTGCTCGACGTGGATCCGGGCGAGGCGACCAACAGGACTGTCGTGACCTTCGTGGGCAGCCCCGAAGCTGTGCTGGAGGCGGCCTTCCAAGGAGTCAAGTGTTCCGGCGAGGTGATCGACATGAGGCATCACCACGGGGCGCACCCTCGGTCGGGGGCGTGCGATGTGCTGCCGCTCGTACCGGTCGCGGAGACGACTTTGGAAGAGTGCGCGGAACTGGCGCGCGGGCTGGCGAAAAGGATCTACGACGAGCTCGGCATCCCTTGCTACTGCTACGAGGCGGCGGCTTTCAAGCCGGAAAGGAAGAACCTCGCGGTCTGCAGGGCCGGGGAATATGAAGCCCTGCCGGAGAAGATCGCCGATCCTGCCAAGGCACCGGACTTCGGGCCTAAGGAATATAACGAGACAGTGGCGAAGAGCGGGGCTATCAATGTGGGAGCCAGAGACTTCCTTGTGGCCGTCAACTATAATCTCAACACGACCTCAACCCGCCGCGCGATGGCGATCGCGTTCGATGTGCGTGAGAAAGGACGCAAGATGCGCGAGGGCGGAAGCCTGACCGGAAAGGTCCTCAAGGACGAGAACGGCAAGGACCGCTGGCAGCCGGGAACCCTCAAGGGGTGCAAGGCAATTGGTTGGTACATTGATGAATATGGCATCGCTCAGGTCTCGATGAACATCACCGACATCAAGACGACACCTCTGCACGTGGCCTACGAGGAAGTCTCCAGAGCCGCCGCCGCCAGAGGACTCAGGGTCACCGGAGCCGAGATCGTCGGACTGGTACCGAAGCGTGTGCTGATGGAGGCCGGAAAGTTCTACCTTGAGAAGCAGGAGCGCTCGCTCGGAATCTCGGACGAAGAAATAATGAAGATAGCAGTCAAGTCGATGAGCCTTGACGACCTCAAGCCGTTCAACCCGCACGAGAAGGTCATTGAATATCTTATGGAAGATCCTGAGCAGATGGCCATTAAGGAGAGGCTCATCAGAATGACGCTAAAGGGATTCGCCGAGGAGACGGCATCCGAGTCTCCTGCCCCGGGCGGCGGATCGATCTCCGCCTATATGGGAGCCCTAGGAGCGGCCCTCGGCACAATGGTCGCAAATCTTTCAGCCCACAAGAGAGGCTGGGATGACCGCTGGAAGGAGTTCTCCGACTGGGCCGAGAAGGGGCACGCCGTAATGCGGGAGCTGGTAAGCCTCGTCGATGAGGACACCGCGGCGTTCGACAAGATTATGGCCGCGTTCGGGCTTCCTAAGGGAACGGATGAGGAGAAAGCTGCACGTTCTGAGGCAATCGAAAAGGCCACTCTATACGCCACACAGGTGCCTCTGCGCACGATGAAAGCCTCGTTCAAGGCCTTCGAGATCACAAGGGCGATGGCCGAGACCGGAAACCCAAACTCCGTTTCAGACGCCGGAGTGGGAGCTTTGGCGGCACGAAGCGCGGTTCTCGGAGCGCAACTCAACGTGAAGATCAACGCCGCTTCCCTGAGCGACAAGGCAAAGGCCGCCGAACTCGTTGCGGAGGCCGATGAGATCGCGGCGAAGGCAGTTGTGGAAGAGAAAGAGATTCTGGACATCGTAAACTCGAAGATCAATGGATAAGTTTCAGGAAGAGATACTTGCGGGCATCTCGCAGGACAGGCTCCCGGAGCCGAAACCTTACGACAAGACCATAAACCACGCCCCTAAGCGCAAGGACATCCTCACAGCCGAAGAGAAAGTGCTGGCGCTGAAGAACGCGCTGAGATATTTCCCGGCCAAGTTCCACGCTGAACTGGCACCGGAGTTCGCCAAGGAGCTGAAGGACTACGGACGCATCTACATGTACCGTTTCCGCCCGTCCTACGACATGTACGCCAGACCGATCGATGAATATCCTTGCCGGAGCCGCCAGGCCGCTGCCATCATGGCAATGATCCAGAACAATCTGGATCCGAGGGTGGCGCAGCATCCGCACGAGCTCATTATCTACGGAGGCAACGGAGCCATATTCCAGAACTGGGCGCAGTACCGGCTGACGATGAAGTACTTGGCCGAGATGACCGACGAGCAGACACTCTCGATGTACTCCGGCCATCCGATGGGACTCTTCCCGAGCCACAAGGACGCGCCGAGAGTCGTTGTGACCAACGGAATGGTCATCCCGAACTATTCGAAGCAGGATGACTGGGAAAGATTCAACGCCCTTGGAGTGTCACAGTACGGCCAGATGACAGCCGGATCGTATATGTACATCGGTCCCCAGGGGATCGTGCACGGAACGACAATCACGGTGATGAACGCGGCACGCAAGCAACTGAAAGCCAGAGGCATCGCAGGGACAAGGGAAAACATGAAAGGCATGCTCTTCGTGACCGCCGGTCTTGGCGGGATGTCCGGGGCGCAGCCTAAGGCCGGCAACATCGCCGGGGTCGTGAGCGTCACAGCCGAGATCAATCCGCTCGCCGCCCGCAAGCGTTACGACCAAGGCTGGGTCGATGAACTCCACGAGAATCTGGACGAGCTTATCCCGCGCATCCGAAAGGCGATGGAGAACAAGGAGACCGTCTCGCTGGCCTATGTGGGCAACGTCGTGGATCTTTGGGAGAGACTCGCGGCCGAGAATATTCCTGTGGACCTCGGTTCGGACCAGACATCGCTCCACAACCCGTGGGCCGGAGGCTACTATCCTGTCGGACAGACATTTGAGGAGTCCGTCAAGATGATGGCCGAGGAGCCGGAGAGATTCCGTGAGGCGGTGCGCGCGTCGCTGAGAAGGCACGTCGCCGCGATCAACAGGCTGTCAGCCGGCGGCATGTACTTCTTTGACTACGGCAACGCCTTCCTCCTTGAATCCTCAAGGGCGGGAGCGGACATACTCAAGGCCGACGGCTCGTTCCGCTATCCGTCTTACGTCCAGGACATTATGGGACCGCTCTACTTCGACTACGGTTTCGGCCCGTTCCGCTGGGTCTGCATGAGCGAGAGGCCGGAAGACCTCGCCAAGTCCGACGAGATAGCCGTGAATATTCTTAAAAAGGAATTGGAAACGGCTCCGGAAGAGATTCAGGGACAGCTGAACGACAATATTCATTGGATAGAGGAAGCCGGCAGGAACCATTTGGTGGTCGGTTCGCAGGCCCGCATCCTCTACGCCGACTGCGAGGGCAGGACCAAGATCGCCCTGGCCTTCAACGAGGCCATCCGCAAGGGTGAGATCACCGCGCCGATCGTGCTTGGCCGCGACCATCACGACGTTTCCGGCACAGACTCCCCGTTCCGCGAGACATCCAACATCTACGACGGATCCCGGTTCACCGCCGACATGGCCATCCAGAACGTCATCGGTGACGGTTTCCGGGGAGCCACCTGGGTTTCCATCCACAACGGAGGCGGAGTCGGCTGGGGCGAGGTCATCAACGGAGGCTTCGGCATGGTGATCGACGGATCGGCTGATTCGGACAGGCACATCACCCGGATGCTGTTCTGGGACGTGAACAACGGAATAGCCCGCCGCAGCTGGGCGCGCAACGAAGGCGCGGAACACGCCATAATGAGGGAAATGGAACGCACACCGGAACTTACGGTGACAGTTGCGAACCACACAGACGAAAACATTGTCAGAAAAGCGATTGAGGAACTATGACACACATCATCTCACACGAACATCTGAGCCTTGGAAGGCTTAAGGAGATAATTGAGAACCACGAGAGGGTCGAACTCGGCCCGGAGGCCGTGGCGGCCATCGAGAAATGCCGTAAGTACCTGGACAGCAAGATGGAGGACATCGGTCGCCCGGTCTATGGAGTCACCACCGGATTCGGTTCCCTGTGCAACGTGACCATCCCTGCCGACCAGCTCTCGCAGCTCCAGCACAACCTGGTGATGTCCCACGCCTGCGGAACCGGCGAGACTGTACGCCCGCAGATCGTGAGGCTGATGCTCCTGCTTAAGGCCCAGTCCCTTTCCTACGGTCATTCCGGAGCGCAGCTGATCACTGTCCAGAGGCTCCTGGACATGTTCAACAACGACATTCTCCCGGTAGTCTACCAGCAGGGATCCCTCGGCGCTTCCGGCGACCTCGCTCCCCTCGCCCACCTCAGCCTGCCACTGATCGGTCTCGGAGAGGTTCTCTACAAGGGTAAGGTCAGACCAAGCAAGGAGGTCTGGGACGAGATGGGCTGGGAACCTATCAGCCTTCAGTCCAAGGAGGGTCTCGCTCTTCTGAACGGAACCCAGTTCATGAGCGCCCACGCCATCTGGTCGCTCATCCAGTGCCACAGGCTTTCCGAATGGGCCGACAGGATCGGCGCGATGTCCCTTGAGGCATATGACGGCCGCGTCGAACCGTTCCTGCCTCTGACCCACCAGCTTCGTCCGCACAAGGGACAGATCGACACCGCGGCCAGATTCATGACCCTGCTGGATGGCAGCGAACTGATAAGGAACCACAAGGAACATGTTCAGGATCCATATTCATTCCGCTGCATCCCTCAGGTACACGGCGCGGTCAAGGACAGCATCCGCTACGTCGAGTCGGTGATCGAGAACGAGATCAACAGCGCGACGGACAATCCGAACGTCTTCCCTGACGAGGACATGATCATCTCCGCCGGCAACTTCCACGGAGAGCCTATCGCCATCCCGATGGACGCCCTGGCGATCGCCATGTCCGAACTCGCAAACATCTCTGAAAGACGAATATACAGATTGATTTCCGGCCAGCGTGGTCTGCCGAAATTCCTTGTCGCCACGCCGGGACTCAACAGCGGCTTCATGATTCCGCAGTACACGGCGGCCTCGATCGTGAGCCAGAACAAGGGACTCTGCTGGCCGGCGTCAGTGGACTCCATCCCATCCTCACAGGGTCAGGAGGATCACGTCAGCATGGGTTCCAACGCCGCGACAAAGCTCGTCCGCGTCATCGACAACTGCGAGGAAGTGCTTGCCATAGAGCTGTTCAACGCCGCACAGGCGCTCGACTTCAGGCACCAGATCGCCGGCAACAAGTCCTCGGAGGCCATCGAAGGCATATTCAATGACTACCGCAAGGTCGTGCCGTTCATCAGCGATGATGTCTATATGCACCCGCTCATCCAGAAATCTATCGAGTTCATAAGATGACCATAATCACCCACATCGGCGAACTGGTCGGAATCGTTCCTGAAGGCGTTCTGCGCAAGCAAGGCGCCGAGATGGACGAGGTCGGTTCGTTGAAGGACGCCTATCTCACAATCGAGGGCGAAAGAATCTCCGGATTCGGGAATATGTCCGATTGTCCGGCGGCCAGCCCGAAGGATGATGTGATTGACGCAGAGGGCGGTATGGTGATGCCGGCCTTCTGCGACTCTCACACGCACATCTGCTACGCCGGAACCCGTGAGCAGGAGTTCATCGACAAGATCAACGGCCTGAGCTACGAGGAGATAGCCGCCCGTGGAGGCGGAATCCTCAACTCCGCCGATCTGCTCCACCGCACGAGCGAAGAGGAATTATATTCACAGACAATGGCGCGCGTGCGGGAGATGATCGCCAAAGGAACCGGCGCCATCGAGATCAAGAGCGGCTACGGCCTGACCCTTGAGGACGAGCTGAAGATGCTGCGGGTGATCCGCCGCGTCAAAAAGGACTCCCCCGCCACCATCAAGGCGACCTTCCTCGGGGCGCACGCCGTCGGCAGAGCCTTCAAAGGCCGGCAGAATGAATATGTCAACCTCGTCTGCGAGGAGATGATTCCTGCCGTCGCCGCCGAAGGGCTTGCTGAATATGTCGATGTGTTCTGCGACGAGGGATTCTTCACGGTCGCTGAAACGGATCGAATTCTTTCTGCCGGAGAGGCTTACGGTCTGATACCGAAAATCCACGCCAACGAGCTTGCCTGCTCCGGAGGCGTGCAGGTGGCCGTGAAGCATAACGCTCTTTCGGTCGATCACCTTGAGCGCACGACAGACGCTGAGATCGAGGCTCTTAGAGACTCCCGCACGATGCCGACGATGCTCCCAGGCTCGTCATTCTTCCTCGGAATCCCCTACGGCAGGGCCAAGGAATATGTCAGCGCAGGTCTGGGCATAGCCCTGGCCTCGGACTACAATCCGGGATCCTCACCTTCCGGCGACATGCGTTTCGTGATGGCCTTAGGCTGCATCAGAATGCGCCTCACCCCGGCTCAGGCATTCAACGCCTGCACCCTCAACTCCGCCTACGCGATGGGTGTGGCCGATGATCTGGGATCGATCACCGTCGGCAAACTAGCCAACCTAATCGTCACGAAACCAGTCCCGTCCTTAGCCTTCATCCCGTACTGCCACCAGACCCCGTTCATCAGCAAGGTGCTCCTCCGCGGCAAGCATATTTAATTGAAGTCTCTTAACTTCCACCACAAGAACGGCCGCATTATCTATCGAAAATGCGGCCAAATTTTTGCTAACTTATTAAGTTAACGCCTACTGAATGAATAGCGAATAGTGCCTTCCACCAGCCTCCCTTGAGACTTATCCAATAAAGAGCATTCAGACCTGCACACAAAAGAGCCGTCACCAAAATAATGGACGTTAGCCTTTTTCATCGAATGGACAAGATATGTTCCATCCATAGAAGTCTCCGGCACAAGTTCAAATGTTTCTGTCGAAAGCTTAGTATTCTCCCCGCCACCCCGCCACTGTCCTTCTATGTCAATTCCTTGATAACGGACAGATGACAAGATATATTTGCCATCTATTTCAAGTGTGACATAATCAGGAACCACAATCTTGAAGAGCAACTTTTCATCATCGGGCATTGACACCACCTCCGCCTTCCCAAAAGATTCAACATAGCCTGGAATATTCTTGAACTCCTCCTTCAAATCCCTTCGGCCTATGCCATCCTGATCCAAATCAACAATAGGCCCAGTCCAATAAATGTCTGTCAAAGAATATTCTCCACACAGCATATCCTCAAGTCTTTCAAAATCAGTCAGGGCATCACGCTCATTCGAGCAGGACACCAGACTGATTCCAATAACAGACACTGTCAAAATCAATTTCAGTACGGTCATATGGTTATTCATAACGAGGCATTATCAGCATATAGATGAAACCAGTATCAATTTCCTTTATTCTGTAACCATCAACACCATTATGGCGCTCTTTGGAAAGAATAACCGGATCAGTATATTCAAGAGTGGCCGCACCTAAATTATCGCTTCCTCTTTTCGTTTTAATAGTGGTTTTAGTCGCATCAGTTGCTGTTTGATTATACCCATATCCTATTTTAACTTTCCCAGTTGCTCCTTCATTACCTATTTTTCCACTTACCTCAGCCTCTGACTTGAAGTCGTGCACATAGGTATGAGAAATAGTTGTCTCCTCCGTTATTTCAGTCTCGTCATCATATTCTTGAACAAGAATATTTACCGTTGCGGACTGGTTACTTATATCCCATTTAGGCAATTGAATATTTGCATTAAACCATTTTGGAATAAAGCATTTTTTATCAACTGTAAATACCCATTTAGGATCACCAAAAAGAGTGTTATGCCGATACTTCACGTGAAGTTTAGAAAGTTGGAATACATCCTGAAATGAAACAGATTTGTACTTAACAGTTTCTGACACAGTCCCATTAGCATTTCCTACAATTATTCGGAAATACAGGTCCAGATTTCCATCATACTTAAACTTATTTATGAGGTACGAGTCTGAAACTGATACATATCGAGTATTAGATTCAGGACAGTCTTTAAAATCATTGCTATCATCAAACAAGAAGTTGCATTCTAACGTTTCAAATTTAATTTTAGATATGTATTCGCAAATATGAACATTCAATTTCCCTTGAGTGATAGTATTGGTCATTCCATAGTATATATTATCACGATGAAAAGCATAAGGATTATTTTTGAACTCATTATAAGCGTCAACGGCAACGTAGCTTACTTGCGATGCAGGGACAAAGTTCGTAGTATCTTCTGTATCAAATTCCCTATCATAATAATCGTGCGATACTCTCGTGACAGCCTTTGATGCATCGAATTCCTCGTCCAAAAAATCATAGGCCATAACAGATGCGCCTTTTGTTCTGATATTTGACGCTACCATTCTCTCATTCTCCTTAACTACAAGTATTGGGAAATCAGGAATCTCTTCCGGCTTCATATCAAACATCTTCTCCCCATTGAAATAAATCGGCTGGCAATCCTTAGTTGATTCATAACAAACGCTGATGTCATTATCAGAAGTTTCCCAACTCCTAACACTGAATGAATCAAGCCAAGACCAATCTGGAATCAGAATATTCAAGCGTGGGACAACCTCTTCGATTCTCGGAAGTATATGCTTCTCATCATATCTAAGAAGGATATCTCTAAATGATTGACCATCCGTAACCAACTCATTCTTGGTCCACGGATAAAACACATCGTAATCCTTATCAAATTGAGTCAAGGCTTCCGATTTAAGGAATTCCCTAAGTGCCTCATTTTCATAGACAGCCTTGGAGAGGATAACCGCAAATTCCTGCTTTGCGGATTCTGAATCCAACTCAACATAGTCGTCATCAGACACGATTATGGTTTCTTTCTCTTGGCAAGAAATCATAAGTAAAGAGCCAATTAAAAACAAGAAAAATCTTTTCATAAATACATTAAACTTAAAGATATTAATAATTAGGCGTATAATAGAATATTCTTATCATTCATAGTTCTCTGTACTCGTGAAAAATACAGCATAGTAGTTATGACCATTTTCGGTCACAATGTCCATTCGGTATGCGGTATCTGATCCTACTGGAATCAACATCCTTCCAGAAGAGCTGTTCCCAACATAGTCTTGGATTTCTCCTGTAGCCTGATTTTCAAGACACACTGTCACTATTCCTACATTAGACATAAATGACAACTCAAGGTTGTTCAAATAAGAATAATAACAGCACTCAACTTGAATCTTCGCAGGAACGTGATTACCTTTTGTATTCGGCTTCTTTATTTCTATGACCTTAATCGGTATGATGTCTTCCTTTTGCGAATACAACAACACATTGCTGACTGTCAGCAGTGCTAATAATAGTATAACCTTTCTCATAAAAAAATGTATTATTTCCGACTGCAAAGTTCGGGAGAAAGGTTGATAATGCAATGAAAAAAAGTTTTACTCAGCCCAAGTATAACATATTCATTATTAATAATTTGCCAAGCAGTTAGAATTCATTTTCTTACTTTTATCAATTAAATTATTAATTGCCAATACTTTAACTGGCAGCCCATAATTTATAGTAAATACAAACTGGCTGACTATCAAACAATTACGCTTATTAAGATATTAATTCAGAGAAAAGTGCCTGATGTACGCTATCCAATCTTAAGATTTTATCTTTGATATTGTGCCGCTTTGTGTAAACCGTGCTAACATTATAGCCCATCATTCTGGCTATCGTCTTAGTGTCGAAACCGAGGATTAAGAAGGTAATAAAACGAAAATCTCTCTCGGTGGTATTAGGCATTTCGGCGCGTAATTTTGTCATTATGCCATCAAGATTATCATCAAGCATAGACTCAAGATCCTTTTGGTTCGGCTCATCCAATATCGCAAGAATCTTTTTAACCTCCGCATAAATCTGATCATCACTTTCTTTTGAGGATTTGCTGGACTCAAAATACCGACGGCACAGGTTATTCAATTGGGAATACTGCTGTTTGTTCACCTGAACAAATTTCGCCCTCAGCCCCATCAACACCTGTTCCTTTTCGGCCGCGCTGGAAAGTTTTTCCGACAATGTTTGTATATTCTTCTCAGCCAATTCATTCGCGGATTTCAGGGAATCTATGGAGCGCAAATGTTCAGCCTCACAAAGGAGTGACTCATTAAGCCTTTGGTTAACTTCATCATTGAGAGTGATCATTTCTTCCAGTCGATGTTGTAACTCTTTCCTGTGTTTCGAATGAATGGACAAGGCAAATATCATAGTAAACAAACCAATAAGGGCGATTATCCATTTCATTTGACGCTGGATTTTTCTATCCCTATCCAACAATAAAGACTTGTCCTCATAATAATCTGACTGTGCCAACGCCACTGATTGGCCAACCGTTTCCAAGACCTCAGAATTTCGATCGCTCAGAGACTGTTCAAGATATGTCAAAGCTGTTTTGTAGTCTGCGCGATGCTTTGATATCCTATACTTCCAGATTTTTAATATGGTCGAACTGCTGTCCACATTCTCCAACTGTCGGATCACATCGTTCGCAGTTCTATGATCTCCTATGATTTCAGAAGCATAGGCATAGACACAATAATCATCTATAGAAGGCATTACGCCAAATTTTCCTGTAGCCCTTTTAAAAAGATCAATAGATTTATGAGCATCAGAGTTTGGTTTGAAGATATTATTCCAAGCAAGGGTCAATAATTGCTCCGCATAAATGGATGTATCACGGATTGGTTGCGAGAAGAAAACAGAATAAAGGCTGTCGGCCTTCGCCCAGTCTTGAATGTTCGAATAAAGGCACGCCAAAGATCCGGTAGTATTCCACAGCCTAAAAGAGTCCTTAGCCTGAGCAAAATAATCATAAGCCTCTTTGCTATATGAGATACTCTCCGAATTATTATTGTTCCACAAATAGACATCAGAAATCGAGGAACTGATGATCCCTCTGAACACAAGATTGTCCGAACGGGATGAATATTCCTTCGCACGGATATAACTCGCTATTGCGGATTCCGGATCTCCTGTGTCATACTGCGCTGTCCCAAGATAAAAATACATCTTCATCTTATCATCATTGGAACCGTGGTTTTCATAGTAGCTCGCTGCCGGTTTGATGACACGCAAATCCTGGATTGTGAGGTGATTCCTGTCCAACGCCATAGTGTACAACAGCGAGTATCTCGCACGCTGCGACTTAGTCTTAAGAGCCAACGTATCAATCGATTCCAACGCAGTTAAAGCGCTGTCTGGCCTTGTCCACATAACATCCTCGGCGGAATCCATAATCCGCTCGGCCTCCCTGTTCCCGCAGGACATCACCAATGCGGACATCAATAAAAACAAGGCTATATACAATTGTTTCATCTCGTTCATAGATTTGGTCCTGCAAACTTACATTTTTGCCGGATTTTTCGCAAAAGAAATGATCGGCCAATTCAAGGGTTGAGTCTCAATGCTTATGTATGGACATCGCAATCAGGAGTAAGCGGGGCTCCATTGGCCATTGTAAACAAAGAAAGTATCGGTAATTTTTGCAAAATTACCGAGTAAATTTTAGGATGTCATATACCTGTTGACTATCTTCCTCCGTATCACACCAACTTCCAGGTGCGCAAGCATATTCGCACCTAAAAGAGCAATTCTCTGGTTATCAAGCCACTAAAGTTTTAGGTGCGAGTGTTTTTTCACACCTGGAGGTCAGGGGCACCAACAGAAGGCTCTCGTGCGCAGATAGGCCTAGATTGCTCACGAGAGTCCCCTAATCAACGCTCTCGTGAGCAAAATGCCGCTTTCCGCTCACGAGAACACTTATCTCAGTCCTTTCGTGAGCAAAATGCCGCTTCCCGCTCACGAGGCACACACAGTCCTTCTCCACGGGCTTCAGGATGAAAGCCATCTGGCTGTTTGCGGCAAGAAGTCAATACTTCTATGGCAGAAGGTACGCGCGAAGACGCACGAAAGTTGAGGAGACTACGTGATGTAGTCCATCAAGGCGGCGACATATTCGGAGAATGCGGAGATTCCAGCTTCTGTGACACGGCATGTCGTGCATGGCTTCTTGCCTTTGAATCCCTTTTCCACCGCTATGTAGCCCGCCTCGCTCAGTTTGTCAAGTTGGACACTAAGGTTGCCGGCCGTCGCTCCCGTCTGTTTACGGATGTAGACGAAATCCGCTTCGTCCTCCACCAGACTGTCTGAAAAGTCCTTGCAAGACTGAAATTGTTCGTATCCCCATACACGACCTAAAACGAATTCTTGATTCTCGCGAAGGAATGTTTAACTTTTAAGACAGCCTCCCCCACCAGACTGTCTGAAAAGTCTCGGCGAGAGTTGAAAAGTCTGCACCCCACTACAGGGGCGACAGCGAATTTTCAATCCTCACTGGGGGGCACTTTTACTTTTAAGACAGTCTCCCACACACACGAGAATCGACATCACGGCAAGCCTCAGCTCCGAGTGCAGAAGCGGGTTGAGTTTTTGAACATCGACTATTTCCTTAAGCTTTTCACACACACTCCCGTAAGCGCCAGGATCACTCCAGCTAAGACAAAAAGCAACATTTGGCTGCAATCTCCGGAAAGTTTCACTGCCGCTATGACACCAAGGACACCGGTGAGAAATCCGGCGATGACAATCGGCAGGTTTTTGAGGATCATCCCCGAGATGCTCTCCGCAAAGCCGAAAAGGAGGATAATGACCAAGGTCAGGTTCATCGGGGCAAACAGCAACGCACAGAGACTGACTGTCACGGCAAACGCTCCGAACGCTCCCCATGTCCAGCCAAGGAGATTGCTGATCAGATTGGACGGGACACATTCTGCGTCCTTGTCCAGTACCACAGCGAGCGGATACCCTATAGCTGGCATGGCGAACCACAGTAAATTCCAGGCCGGATTGCCGCTTGACCTCCAAAGGAAGTACACGGCAAGGGCGATCAGCGTGAGAATAGTGCCCCAAAGAATGAAATGACTTCCCGATCTTTTCGTAATGACCAGACGGCTGTCGCGTAAGGTCTTATTAATGAGTTTGAGGCTTTGTTCCGCACTCATTTGTGAACTCTGTTCCATAATTTTGATTTTCTTATTGATTTATAATTCGTTGGAGCCATCAGACGCTGCGCATACGCCATAAGCCCTTTGCAAATATAAATAAGTTTATAACATAAACCAAATTTATTTAACAAACTAACTGTTTGTAATTTTCAGCATCAATAAGAAAAATAGAAGCAGTTTTGACTTGTTTATCTGGAAATTAAGAACAAGCTCTTTTCCAAGGACGAGACGATCCCGGAAAAGTACAGCCACAGAGAAGTCTTGTTGGACGTTCATCCACGGAATGGCCGGTTCGATGGACGGAATGGGGCTGGTAGGCTACCTTAGCGAGAATCTACCAAACAGTCCATGACACGCCATTGGTACAAGAAAGGCTCTTCTGGTGTACAAAACAGTCCATGACACGCCACTGGTACAGGAAAGGCTCTTCTGGTGTACTAACCAAGGTTAGGATGCCAAGTTCGGCACCGGAGAGGAAACCGTGGCCAAACAATGGACAAAGTCAGGTCTCCCGTATGCTTGATCCAAACATATCCATTGAAGCCTTCTTGTTGCCGGACTACATTTTACAAAACGCTTTCAGCAACATAACATACCTATGCCCACAGAGGCCAGACATGGCTGAAAAACTCAAAGCCAAGCGTCCACCATTTTCACGGCAATGTGTCTCGCCGACGCTTCTATCCAACATTGGGATGAAGGCATTTCGTAAATCGTTTTTTAAAAGACATAAAGCGATACCAAAACATTCGTAGGCAATTATTCCGTAAATGGTTAATTGTTAATATTTTGTCCAAAGCGACATGCAATCGCAATTATCTGGAGGGTACCTCAACACGTCAAAAGTCCGTCAACTCCTATATTGCTTCCTAAATGTATCTGATCGCACCTCCGCTGCCAAAAGGGTAATCGCTTACATCTTTGTTGAGATAAGAAGAATCCATAGTCAAAACTCCACGAAAACAACATCTTTCTTTACCGAAAGACACATTGCTTTCATCGTCACAAAAAGCCCATTCATGCCCTTCAACTTTGAGTACGGAACGTACAATTCCATGATATACTCCTTCTATGTAATTTATTTGACTGGCACGTGATTTTGCAATCGCCCAATACCTATGCGTTTTTTCATAGACACTGATTCTCCGATATACTCCGTTAGCCTTTGCATCATCAAAACTTTTAGAAGCTGTTTTGAATTGTTTGTTTGAAGGTTTGAGAGTGAAAAACTTCAGTTTCGACCGCTTCTTCCAAGGAAGATAGCGGTGCTATCTGACTGAAGAAGCGGGAAGAAAATGAAGATTT
>OJJU01000314.1_pt1 | contig 20254 bp, 17 predicted proteins | sample 1596141 | NCBI WGS metagenome assembly OJJU01 (sample SAMEA4350150, study PRJEB24818) | metagenome | biome: human; feature: gut; material: faeces | place: Denmark | collected 2013-09
TAAGTGACTGGCTTAGATGTATCATTGATGCGTCCGATAATCTCCTCAATGCACTGCATCTCTGTATGGCTGTGATCTTTTTCCTCAGCTTATTTTTTTTTTTCAAGCAGAAGACGGCATACGAGATTTCTGCCTGTCTCGTGGGCTCGGTGTTCGTGTCCTGCGGATCGCCGTCCCCGCTCTTCTGCCCGCAGCCGAAAAGCAGCATGTTCCACGTGAACGAGGCATGCAAGGGCAAGGGGACGCTGACGGTCGAAAACGGCCAGATGACGATCCACATCAGCCTGCCGTCCAAGAGCATTCTGAACCTCTTCTGCGGCACGGCGGAGGACGCGCAGAAGGACGGCGCGGCGCTCTTGCAGCCCACGACCGACACCGTCACCTATTCCGACGGCCTGAGCGAGGAGGTCAATGGCTTTGATATCCCCGTGCCCGCGCTGGACGAGGAGTTCGACGTCGCCATCGTCGGCACGAAGGGCAAGTGGTACGACCACAAGGTCTCCGTGACGAACACCGTTTTGAAGGAAGACGACGCCGCCGCGCCCGCCGAGACGCTGGCCGACGGCACCTACACGATCGCCGTGACGCTCGAGGGCGGCAGCGGCAAGGCGAACATCCAGTCGCCCTGTACGCTGACGGTCGCGGACGGCAAAATGACCGCCACCATCGTCTGGAGCAGCAGCCACTATGACTATATGCTCGTGGACGGCGAGCGCTGCGACGTGCTCTCGACCGAAAACGGCTCGACGTTTGAGATCCCCGTCGCCGCGCTGGATACGCCGCTTGCCGTGGTCGGCGATACCACCGCCATGAGCACGCCGCACGAGATCGACTACACGCTGACGTTCGACGCCTCAAGCGCCGAGGTGAACGGATGAGACGCCTGCCGCGCGCGCTTCTCACGCTGTTGGCCGTGCTGACGCTCTGCGCCTGCGGGGACAAAGCGCAGGACGGTTCGAACGGCGAAGACGCGGCGGTCGCGTGGGATGCTCTGTCGTTTGACAAGACAATGCCGCTTGACTACGCCGCGCAGTTTTCCGTTTCCTTCGCGGGGGACGACTACAAGCGCATCACCATCGGGCAGGATCAGGAATTCCTGCTCGTGACGGAGGGCGCGGCCGTGCCCGGCGGCGTGCCGGAGGGCGTGACAGTTTTGCAGCAGCCGCTTGATGAAATTTATCTGGTCGCCAGCGCGGCGATGGACAGCTTTGCCCAGTTGGACGCGGTCGACAGCATCCGCTTCAGTGGACGCAAGGAGTCGGACTGGTATATCGAGCAGGCGAAGGAGGCCATGAGCGCGGGTGACATGCTTTACGCGGGCAAATACTCCGAGCCCGATTACGAGCTTATCTTGTCGCAGGGCTGCGATCTGGTGCTTGAAAACACGATGATCTACCACTCGCCCGAGGTCATCGAGCAGTTTGAAACGCTGGGCATCCCCGTGCTCGTGGAAATGTCCAGCTACGAGAGCGAGCCGTTTGGCCGCATGGAGTGGGTCAAGCTCTACGGTGCGCTCATCGGCAAGGAGAACGAGGCCGCGGCGCTGTTCGAGGAGAAAATGGACAGCGTTGCGGGCATTCTGGGCGCTGCGCCCACGGGAAAGACCGTCACATTCTTCTATGTGACGAGCAACGGCGCGGTCAATGTGCGAAAGTCGACGGACTATGTCGCTAAATCCATCGCCATGGCGGGCGGGGAATACGTCTCCTTTGACAACACGGAAGAGGAGAACGCCCAGTCCACCGTCACCATCCAGATGGAGGCATTTTACAGCGGCGCGCACGACGCGGATGTGCTCATCTACAACAGCATCATCGACGGCGGGCTTACGACGATCGATGAGCTTTTATCGCTCGAACCGCTGCTCGGCGACTTTAAGGCCGTGCAGGACGGAAACGTCTGGTGCCTGACGAAGGACTTTTATCAGGAATCGCTCGAATTGAGCGACCTCGTCGTGGATCTCCACACCGTTTTGAGCGGGGCGGATACGCCGCTCCGTTTTTTGACAAAGCTGCAATAATTTTTGACTGGAAAGTTGAAACAGACAGGAGGGACGGGCATGGAGCAGAAGCGGAAAACACGGACGTGGTGCGGCTTTTTGCTGCTGCTCGTCCTTTTGGCTGTTTTTTTGATCTGGAATTTATTCGCGGGCAGCGTGCAGCTCTCCGCGTCTCAGATAGGACAGATTCTGCTCGGCGGCGGGGATGACCTGACGCAAAAGCAGATCATTATGCAAATTAGATTGCCGCGCATGGCGTCAGCGCTCATTTTAGGCGGTGCGCTGTCCGTGTCGGGGTATCTTCTGCAAACGTTTTTCCACAATCCCATCGCGGGGCCGTTCGTGCTGGGCATTTCGTCGGGCGCGAAGCTCGCGGTGTCGATCGCGATGATCGTTTTCCTCAGCCGCGGCGTCAGATCATCGTCAGCGCTGCTCATCGGCGCGGCGTTCATCGGCGCGATGCTCTCGATGGGCCTCATCCTGCTCATTTCGCAGCGGGTCAATCAGATGAGCCTTCTCGTCGTCTGCGGCGTGATGATCGGCTACATCTGCTCAGCGCTGACGGATTTTCTCGTCACGTTCGCGGACGATTCAAACATCGTGAACCTGCACAACTGGTCGAACGGCTCGTTTTCCGGCATGAAGTGGGAAAACGTGACGACGATGGCCTGGGTGTGCAGGATCGCGCTGATTTTGACATTTTTCCTCTCCAAGCCGATCCGCGCCTATCAGCTCGGCGAGGTCTACGCGCGCAACATGGGCGTGCCGATCAAGGCGTTCCGCGCGGCGCTCATCCTGCTCTCCAGCGTGTTATCTGCCTGCGTGACGGCCTTCGCCGGCCCCATCTCGTTTGTCGGCATCGCGCTGCCGCACCTGATGAAGGCGCTTTTCAAGACGGCGGAGCCGCTTTTGCTGATCCCGGCGAGCTTCCTCGGCGGGGGCATCTTCTGCCTTGCGTGTGATCTCATCGCGCGCACGGCCTTTGCGCCCACGGAAGTCAGCATCAGCTCGGTCACGGCGGTGTTTGGCGCGCCGGTCGTCATCTACATGATGGTGCGCAGAAAGGCGGGGCGGGAATGAGCGGCTATTTGGAGACAAAGAATTTATCCGTCGGCTACCACGGCAAGCCCCTCATCGAGGATGTGTCCCTCTGCGTGCAGAGGGGAAAGATCGTTACGCTGATCGGGCCGAACGGCTCGGGCAAGTCGACGATCCTGAAAACCGTCATCGGTCAGCTGCCGGAGCTTTCCGGCACAGTGTATCTGGATGGCGAGACGATGCGCTCGCGCAGCCGCAACGACGTCGCGCGGCGCATGGCGATCTTGATGACCGCGCGCGTCGAACCGGAGCTCATGACCTGCCGCGATGTGGTCAGCTCGGGCCGCTATCCCTACACGGGAAGGCTCGGCGTCCTGCGGGACGAAGATAAGAAGATCGTCGAGCAGTCGCTTTCTCAGGTGGACGCGCTCGCGTTCGCCGACGCGCCGTTTTCCGCCGTCAGCGACGGCCAGCGGCAGCGCATTCTGCTCGCAAGGGCCCTGTGCCAGCAGCCGCAGCTTATCGTGCTCGACGAGCCGACGAGCTTTTTGGACATCCGCTACAAACTGGAACTGCTCTCCGTCCTCAAGCGCATGGTGCGCGAAAACGACCTCGCCGTGCTGCTCTCGCTCCACGAGCTCGATCTGGCGCGGCGCATTTCGGACACAGTCATCTGCGTCGCGGGCGACCGCATCGACCGCATCGGCACGCCGGAGGAGATCTTCACGAGCGACTACATCGCGCAGCTCTATCACTTGGAGCGCGGGAAGTACGACGAGTGCTTCAGCACATTGAAATTTGTACTGTAGTGCGTACGAGTAAAAACGCTCTATAGAGATTGCAGAAGGAGGGGAGACCATGCAGAAGGCAGCGCCGAGATTGCTCATTGCCGGAACGAACAGCGGCTGCGGCAAGACGACGGTGACCTGCGCGATCTTGCAGGCGCTTGTCGACGGCGGCGTTTCTGTCGCCGCGGCGAAGTGCGGTCCCGATTACATTGACCCCATGTTCCACCGCGAGATCATCGGCGCGAAGAGCAGCAATTTGGACCCCTTCTTTTTTGACGACGACACGCTGCGCTTCCTCCTTGCGCAAAACGGCGCAGGGAAGGACGTGACGGTCATCGAGGGCGTGATGGGCTATTACGACGGCATCGGCCTTGATTCCTCGCGCGCGAGCACCTTTGAGGTCGCGCAGCGGACGGAAAGTCCCGTCGTGCTCGTGCTGAACGCGAAGGGCGCGGGACTGTCGGTGCTGGCCGTGCTCGACGGTTTTCTGCACTTTGCGCCGGAAAACCGCATCCGCGGTGTCATCCTGAACGGCTGCACGGCGATGAGCTATCCGACGCTTGCGCGGGCGATCGAAGAACGCTTCGGCGTGCGCGCCTGCGGCTTTCTGCCGCAAATGCCCGACTGCTCGCTCGAGAGTCGTCACCTTGGCCTCATCACCGCGGCAGAGGTGAATGATCTGAAAGAAAAGATGCAGCGTCTCGCCGCTAAGGCGTGGGAGACGATCGATTTGAACGTGCTGCTGCAAATCGCGAAGAGCGCGCCGCCGCTTACATTCACGCCGCCGGACATTCCGGTGGCGGGCGAGCATGTGCGCATCGGCGTCGCGCGCGACAGGGCATTTTGCTTTTACTATGAAGACAGTCTGGAACTCCTGCGCCGCTTAGGGGCGGAGCTTGTGCCGTTCAGTCCGCTGTCAGATGAACGCTTGCCGGAAGACCTGCACGGCCTGTACCTCGGCGGCGGCTATCCCGAGCTCTACGCGGAGCGGTTGGAGGCAAACGCCGCCATACGCGCTTCTATCCGCGCGGCGGTGGAAAGGGGACTGCCCTGCGTCGCCGAGTGCGGCGGCTTTATGTACCTGACGCAGTCCATCGCGGGACATGCGATGGCGGGCGTTTTATCGGGCAGCTGCTTCGACGCGGGGAAGCTGACGCGCTTTGGCTGCGCGACATTGACGGCGCAGCGGGATTCGATGCTGTTTGCCGCGGGCGAGCAGATCCCCGCGCACGAGTTCCACCGCTGGGATGCGGAAAATCCGGGCGAGGACTTCCTCGCGGAAAAGCCGAGCGGAAGAAGCTGGCGCTGCGCGTATGCGGGCGAAACGCTCTACGCGGGCTATCCGCACTTCCACTTTTACGCAAACCTGAGCGCCGCGGTGCGCTTTGTTGAAGCCTGCCGAAAGGAGAAACACCGCTATGAGTGAGCCGATGAAGCCGATGGAAATTGAACAGCGCAGCTTCGAGATCATCACGGAGCTGCTGGGAAACCGCGTGTTCGACCCCGAAAATGAGCTTGTCATCAAGCGGGTCATCCACACGACGGCAGATTTTGACTATGCCGACAATCTGACGTTTTCCGACCACGCGGTGCACAAGGGCATCGCCGCGCTGAAAGGCGGCTGCGACATCGTCACCGACACGCAGATGGCGAAAGCTGGCATCAACAAGACGATCCTCGCGAGCCTCGGCGGCGAGGTGCACTGCTTCATGTCCGACCCCGACGTCGCGCAGGAGGCGAAGACGCGCGGCGTGACGCGGGCGTTTGTCTCAATGGAAAAGGCGGCGGCGCTTAAAAAGCCCTGCATTTTCGCTATTGGCAACGCACCGACGGCGCTGCTGTCGTTAGAGCAGCTGATGGAAGAGGAAAAAGCCGCCCCCGCGCTCATCATCGGTGTGCCGGTGGGCTTTGTGAATGTGGAGATGAGCAAGGAGCGCATCATCGAAAAGGCGCGCGCGCCGTACATCGTCGCGCGTGGACGCAAGGGCGGCAGCAACGTGGCCGCGGCCATCTGCAACGCCCTGCTCTATCAGATCAGGCGGTAAAAAGATGGAAGAATATCTCGTAAAGGACGGTAAGCGCCTGCGCCTCGGCTACACAACCGGCTCGTGCGCTGCGGCAGCGGCTAAGGCCGCGGCGTGGATGCTGCTGACGGACAGGAAGAAAGAGACGATCCGCCTGCAAACGCCGAAAGGCATCGATCTCAATTTAGACGTGCTGGACATTCAGCGGTCCGCGGACGAGGTGCGCTGCGCCATTCAAAAGGACAGCGGCGACGACCCCGACGTGACGCGCGGCACGCTCATTTTTGCCGCGGTGAAAAAATCGGCCGCGCCCGGCGTGACCATCGACGGCGGCGAGGGCGTCGGCCGCGTGACGAAGCCGGGGCTCGACCAGCCCGTGGGAGCGGCGGCCATCAACTCTGTGCCGCGGCAGATGATCGAAGAGAACGTGCGCGAGGTCTGCATGCTCGTCGGATACGACGGCGGCATTGACGTGACGATCTCCGCGCCGGAGGGCGAGGCGCTCGCGAAAAAGACCTTCAACCCGCGCCTCGGCATTGAGGGCGGCATCTCCATTCTGGGCACGACCGGCATCGTCGAGCCGATGAGCGAGCAGGCATTGCTCGACACCATCCGCGTGGAGCTGCGGCAGCGGCGCGAGAACGGCGCGGACTACATCCTCCTTGCGCCCGGCAACTACGGCGCAGACTACATCCGCGATTTTATCGGGCTTGACCCGAAGACGGCGGTGCTGACGTCGAACTTCATCGGCGACAGCCTGGAATTCTGCAAGGAATTCGGTTTTCACGGCGCGCTGCTCATCGGGCACATTGGTAAGTTCGTCAAGCTCGCGGGCGGCATGTGGAACACGCACTCGAAATTCGGCGACTGCCGCATGGAGATCATCGCCTCGCACAGCGCGGCGCTGGGCCTGCGCGCAGAACGCACGGAGGAAATTCTGCACTGCGCCACCTGCGACGACGCGCTGCGCATCCTGGACGAAGAGGGGCTGAAGGATGCCTTCCTCGTGCGTCTGGGACAGCGCATCGGCACGATGCTCGGCTATAAGAGCGGCGAACTCCAGAGCGGCGCAATCTTATTTTCAAAAGAATACGGTTTCCTCTGCGAAACGGAAGGCGCGGAGGAACTGCTCGAACAGATCAGGGAGGGCTGAACGTGGTACATTTTGTTGGCGCCGGAAGCGGCGCGCCTGATCTCATCACGCTGCGGGGCGCAAGGCTTCTTGGCGAAGCAGATGTGGTGATCTACGCGGGTTCGCTGGTGAATCCCGAGCTGCTTACACTCACGAAACCGGGCTGCGAGGTTCACGACAGCGCGAAGCTGACGCTTGAAGAGGTCATCGCCCTCATCGAGCGGGCGGAGCGCGAGGGAAAGACCACCGTGCGATTGCACACGGGCGACCCAAGCATTTACGGCGCGGTGCGCGAGCAGTTCGACGCGCTCACAGAGCGCGGCATCGACTTTGATGTCTGCCCCGGCGTCAGCTCGTTCTGCGGCGCGGCGGCGGCGCTGCGGGCGGAATACACGCTGCCGAACGTGAGCCAGACGGTCATCATCACGCGCGCGGCGGGCCGCACGCCGGTACCCGAGCGTGAGTCCATCCGCAGCTTGGCCGCGCATCAGGCGACGATGGTGCTGTTCTTGAGCACCTCACTCACAGAAAAGCTGCAAGGCGAGCTCCTTGCGGGCGGCTATGGAGAGACAACGCCCGCGGCCGTCGTTTACAAGGCGACATGGCCGGAGGAGAAGATCTTCCGCTGCACGGTGAGCACGCTGCATAAGACGGTGACGGAAAACGGCATGAAAAAGACGGCGTTGATCGTGGTGGGCGGCTGCCTTGGCGGCGAGTATCTGCGCTCGCTGCTCTACCATCCCGACTTTACGACGGAATACCGCAAGGGGAAGGCATGAAGATCGCAATTTTTGCCTACAGCCACGGCGGCTGCGCGGCAGCGCGGCGCGTTCGCGCGGTGCTGGCGGAGGCGGAAACCGTCTGCTACGCGGTACCGCGATTGGAAGAAGCGGGCTTCCTGCCGCTTGCGAAGGACATCTACCGCGAGCGCTTTTCGTCGATGGATGCGCTCATCTTCATCGGCGCGTGCGGTATCGCCGTGCGTGAGATCGCGCCGTATCTTGTGAGCAAAAAGACCGATCCCGCGGTGCTCTGCATCGACGAGAAAATGCAGTTTGTCATTCCGCTGCTCTCCGGTCATATCGGCGGGGCGAACGATCTGGCGCGCCGCCTTGCCGCGGCGCTCGGCGCAGCAGCGGTCATTACGACGGCGACGGATGTGAACGGTAAATTTGCTGTCGATGCCTGGGCGGCGAAAAACGGCTGCGCCATCTCGAGCATGCCGCTTGCGAAAAAGGTCGCGGCGGAGATTTTAGAGCACGATGTACCGCTTGTGAGCGATTTTCCGATCAAGGGTGCATTGCCCGGCGGAATTGTGGAAAAAACGCAGGGCGCGCTGGGAATTGTGATCGGATACTGCACGAAAGAACCGTTTGCCGAAACGCTGCGCCTCACGCCGAGAGTATTGCGTGTCGGCATCGGCTGCCGCAGGGGAACTGCACAGGAAACCATTGAAGCCGCCGTTGCGGCGGTGCTTTCTGCGCATCAGCTGGATCCAAGCGCGGTCAAGGGCGTCTATTCCATTGACTTAAAGCAGCAGGAGGCGGGGCTGCTTGCCGCCTGCGCGAAGCACAACTGGCCGACGGTATTTTACACGGCAGAGGAATTGCGCAGCGTACCGGGCGAATTTACGGATTCCCCCTTCGTGCAGGAGATGACGGGTGTCGGCAACGTCTGCGAGCGCGCGGCGATGCGCGGCGCGGAGAAATTATTGGTGAAAAAGACTGCGGTGGACGGCGTGACCGTCGCCGTGGCGGCGGAGCATTGGGAGGTTTCCTTTGGGTAAAGTGATCGTGGTGGGCATCGGCCCCGGCAGCTATGAGGATATGACGATCCGCGCTGACCGCGCGCTGCAATCGTGCGACGCCATCGTCGGCTACGGAGTTTATGTTGACCTTGTGAAGGAGCGCTATCCGGACAAGGCGTTTTATGAAACGCCCATGACGCAGGAGGCAAAGCGCTGCGCGCTCGCGCTTGATCTGGCGCGCGCGGGCAAGACCGCGGCGATGGTCTGCTCGGGCGACAGCGGCATTTACGGCATGGCGGCGCTCGTGTACGAGCTGCGCGGCGAGAGCGAAGAGCCTGAGATCGAGGTCGTCCCCGGCCTGACGGCGGCATGCAGCGCTGCGGCGCTTTTGGGCGCGCCGCTGACGCACGACTTTGCCGTCATCAGCCTGAGCGACCGCCTGACGCCGTGGGAGACCATCGAAAAGCGCCTGACGCACGCGGCAAAGGCCGACCTGACCATCGCCCTTTACAATCCCGCGAGCCGTTCGCGGCCCGCACATTTGAAGCGTGCGTGTGATATCCTGCTGCGCGACCTGCCGGACAGCCGCCTCTGCGGCATCGCGCGCAACATCGGCCGCGCGGGAGAAAGCTGGCGCACCCTGACGCTCGGGGAGCTCAGAGAGGCAGAGGTCGATATGTTCTGCACGGTGATCGTCGGCAACGTATCAACGAAGGAAATTGCGGGGCGGCTCATCACGCCGCGAGGGTACAAAAATGTGTAAGATCTGCATTTTCGCAGGCACGACGGAGGCGCGCCGACTCGTGGAGCTTTTGAGCACCCAGCCGGTCTCCGTCACGGCCTGCGTAGCAACGGAATACGGTGAAACGCTCCTGCCCGAAGGGGGCAACGTGACGGTGCGCTCGGGGCGTATCCCGGTGGACGGGATCATTCAAATGCTTTCCGACACGAAATTTGATTTGGTGATCGACGCGACGCACCCCTACGCGGCATCGATCACCGAGAGCGTTGCGCGCGCCTGCGCGGAGACAGGGACAGAATATCTGCGCCTTCTGCGCGAGGAGTCTGACAAGGTATCTGACTTTACTTGTGCGTTGAATGCGGAAGCAGCAGCGCTGTTCCTGTCGAAGACGGACGGAAATATCCTGCTGACGACCGGCAGCAAGGATCTGAAAACATATAGCAAGGTAAAAGGCTTTACAGATAGAGCCTATGCGCGCGTGCTGCCGCTGGACGCGTCGCTCGCGCTCTGTCGCGAGGCGGGCGTGCAGCCGTCGCACATTTTCGCGATGCAGGGGCCGTTTTCCGAGGAGATGGACACGGCCATGCTGCGCGCCGTGTCGGCTAAGTGGCTCGTGACGAAGGACGGCGGCGAGGCGGGCGGCTTTGCCGCCAAGGTCGCCGCGGCGCGAAAGGCCGGGGCAAATGTGCTCGTGATCGGACGGCCAAAGCAGCGGGAGGGGAAGTCCTTTTCGCAGGTGTTGGACAGCTTGGAGTGCCGCTTTGGTTTCCGGTTCGCGCAGAGTGTGAAGATCGTCGGTATCGGGCCGGGCAGCAGGGATGCGATGACGCAGGAGGCGCGCCGCGCGATCGAAGAGGCGGACTGCCTCATCGGCGCGAGACGCATGCTGGATGCCGCCGCGCGCGGCGGGCAGAAGACTTATGCCGCCATCGCACCACAGGAGATCGCGGACTTCATTCACGCGCACTGCGAATACCGGCAAAGCGCGGTCGTGATGTCGGGCGACACGGGCTTTTTCAGCGGCACGAGGAAGCTGCTGCCGCTGCTTTCTGACTGCGAGGTCAGCGTGCTGCCGGGCCTGAGCTCGCTTTCCTACCTCTGTGCAAAGCTGCAAACGTCCTATGAGGACGTTCATGTCGTCAGCCTGCATGGCCGCGCGCACGACATCACGGCAGACGTGCGCGCGCACGCGCGCGTTTTCGCGCTCGTCGGCGGCGAGAATGGCGTGAACGGCCTGTGCCGAACGCTGGCGGAAAACGGCCTCGGCACCGTGACGGTGAGCGTCGGCGAACGTTTAAGCTACGAGGACGAGACCGTCACCACCGGTACGGCGGAGGAGCTGCAAAGTAAGGCCTTTGCGCCCTTGAGCGCCGTGCTGATCGAAAACGACCATCCCGATGCCATCGTGACGCACGGACTGCCGGACGAGGCGTTTTTGCGAGGCGCGGGCGAGGGCGGCGTTGTGCCGATGACCAAGAGCGAGGTGCGCGCCGTCGCGCTCTCGAAGCTCCGCCTGACCGAGCGCGCCGTCTGCTATGATATCGGCGCGGGAACGGGTTCGGTCGCCATCGAGATGGCGCTTCAGGCGAAGCACGGTCATGTCTACGCCGTTGAGCGCAGAGACGACGCGGTCGAGCTGTTGAAAAAGAATCAAGCGGCGTTCCATGTGGAGAACCTGACGGTCGTTTCCGGCACTGCGCCGGAGGCGTGCCGCGATCTGCCTGCACCGACGCACGTCTTTATTGGCGGCAGCGCGGGCAACCTGCGTGATATTCTGTCGATGCTGCTTGCCAAAAATCCGCACGTCCGCATCGTGGCGACGGCCGTCTCGCTTGAGAGCATCGCCGAGCTGACGGCGTGCATGAAGGATTTTGCCTTTACCGAGGCGGAGGCCGTCTCCGTCCAGATCGCCCGCGGCAAAAAGGCGGGGCCGTATCACCTGATGACGGGGCAGAACCCCGTGTATATCTTCACGATGCAGTCGGAGGAGAAACCATGATTTGCCTCGTTTTGCCGCTTCTCATCGGCTTTGGCATCGACTGCATTCTGGGCGATCCGCACAGCCTGCCGCATCCGGTCGTGCTGATCGGGAAGACGATCAGCGCGCTGGAGTGCGTCCTGCGGAGGATTTTCCCCAAAACGCCGCGCGGCGAGCGCGCGGCGGGCGCGGTGCTGTGGGGGATTGTCTCGTTTCTTGCGGCGGCGGTGCCCGCGCTGCTTCTGTGTTTGTGCGGCAGGGTGAGTCCGTGGCTGCGCCTCGCGGTCGAGAGCGTCATGTGCTGGCAGATCTTGGCGGCAAAGTCGCTGCGGGATGAGAGCATGAAGGTGTATCACGAACTCGGGCACGGCAGCATCGAATCCGCGCGCCGCGCCGTTTCGATGATCGTGGGACGCGACACGGCGGCGCTCGACGATGCGGGCGTGACGCGCGCCGCGGTCGAGACCGTGGCGGAGAACACGTCAGACGGCGTGGTCGCACCGCTGCTGTACCTTGCCATCGGCGGCGCGCCGCTGGGCTTTTTCTACAAGGCTGTGAATACGATGGACTCGATGCTCGGCTACGTTGAGCCGCCGTATAAGGACATCGGCCTTGTGCCTGCGAAGGCGGATGATATTGCGAACTATCTGCCTGCGCGCATCTCTGCATTGCTGATGCTCGCGGCGGGCGGACTTCTGCGCATGGACGTGAAAAACGGCTGGAAGATATTCCGCCGCGACCGCTACAAGCACGCGAGCCCGAACTCCGCGCAGACGGAGTCGGTCTGCGCGGGCCTTTTGGATGTGCGCCTCGCGGGCGACGCGTGGTACCACGGCGTGCTGCACAAAAAGGAGTACATCGGCGACGCATTGCGGCAGATCGAGCATGAGGATATCCCGCGCGCCTGCCGGCTGATGTACGGCACGACGCTTCTGGCGCTGCTGCTTGGCTGCGCGGTCCGGCTGCTGATTTTTTCGCTGTGAGGGAAGAGAATGCTTTATCAAACGGAAAACCGCCACGGCGGAGATATCTACGGCGGCATTGCGCTCGACTTTTCGGCGAATGTGAGCCCGCTCGGCACGCCGAGAAGCGTGACCGACGCGATCGAACGCGCGCTGCCCGAGCTCTACCGCTACCCAGACCCCTACTGCCGGACACTCGTACAGACGATCTCGGAATATGAGGGGGTGCCGAAGAACTTTGTCCTCTGCGGCAATGGCGCGTCCGAGCTGATCTATGCCTATTGCGGGGCCGTGCGGCCCAAGCGCGCGATGGAGCTCGCACCGACGTTTTCGGAGTATTCGCTTGCCTTGCGGCGGACAGGCTGCGAGGTCGTGCGCTTTGCGCTCAAGCAAGAGGAAAGCTTTGACTTGCGGGAGAACTTTTTGCCGATCCTTGCGCGCGAAAAGATCGACGCGCTGTTCCTCTGCAACCCGAACAACCCGACGGGACGGCTCATTGCGGACGATTTGCTGGAAGAAATTCTGCGCATCTGCCGCGAGAAAAATATCGCGCTTTTTGTCGACGAGTGCTTTTTGAGCCTGTCGGACGGCGGCGTTGATCTGACGCCGTCCCTATCTGACTTCCCGCAGCTTTTTATCCTCAAGGCCTTTACGAAGAGCTTTGGCATGGCGGGGCTGCGGCTGGGATATGGCCTGAGCGCGGACGAGGCATTGCTGCGGAAGATGTCGGCGGCGGTGCCGCCGTGGAATGTCTCGACGCTTGCACAGGCGGCGGGCGTCGCTGCGCTGGGCGATGCGGAGCTTTTAGAGAGAAACCGCGCGATCATCCGCGCGGAGCGCCCGTGGCTCGAGGAAAAACTGAGGAAATTCGGCTTTTGGGTGTGCCCATCGCAGGTGAATTACATCTTATTCCGTGGCGATGTGGGCTTGACGGAACAGCTGCGAGCGCGCGGCGTCGCGATCCGCGACTGCGCAAATTTCGAGGGCCTGACATCCGGCTGGTATCGCGTCGCGGTCCGGCAGTACGAGGAAAACGAACAGCTTATCGCGGCAATCAGAAGCGTGGGAAAGGAGTGAGCGCATGGCAAAAACTATCATGATCCAGGGGACGATGTCCAACGCGGGCAAGAGTCTGCTGGCCGCGGGGCTCTGCCGCGTTTTGAAGCAGGACGGCTATCGCGTTGCCCCGTTCAAGAGCCAGAATATGGCGCTCAACTCGTTTATCACGAAAGATGGCGGCGAGATGGGGCGCGCGCAGGTGGTGCAGGCTGAGGCCGCGGGCATCGAGCCGGATGTGCGCATGAATCCGATTTTACTGAAGCCGACGACGGACGTCGGCAGTCAGGTCATCGTGAACGGACGCGTACAGGGCAATATGCCCGCGATGGAATACTATCGCAGAAAGCGCGACTTTATCCCCGCGGTGATGGAGGCCTATGAGAGCTTGGCACGCGAGTACGACATCATCGTCATCGAGGGCGCGGGCAGCCCCGCGGAAATCAATTTGCAGGAAAACGACATCGTCAACATGGGTCTTGCCCGCATGGTGGATGCGCCGGTGCTGCTGGTGGGCGACATTGACCGCGGCGGCGTGTTCGCCCAGCTCTACGGCACGGTCGCGCTGCAAAGTGAAGAGGACAGAAGGCGCATCAAGGGCGTTGTTGTCAACAAATTCCGCGGTGACCGCGCCATTCTGGAACCGGGGCTCAAAACGCTTGAGAAGCTTTGCGGCGTACCCGTGGCGGGCGTTGTGCCATACCTCCATGTCGACATCGACGACGAGGATAGCTTGAGCGAACGCTTCGGGCGGGATAAGGAGCCGCGGCTCATCGACATTGCGGTCATCCGCCTGCCGCGCATTTCGAACTTTACGGATTTTTCGCCGCTTGAGCGCTGCGAGAATGTCTCGCTCCGCTATGTGGAGCGGGCGCGGGACCTGCGCGCGCCGGATATGATCGTGATTCCCGGTACGAAGAGTACGATCGCCGACCTCCAATGGCTCCGCCAGAGCGGGCTGGAGGCGTCGATCCAAAAGGCTGCGAGCGGCGGCACGCTGGTTTTCGGCGTCTGCGGCGGCTATCAGATGCTCGGGCGGCACATTTCCGACCCCGAACAGGTCGAGGCCGCGGGCGTGACGGAGATCGACGGAATGGGCCTTCTGCCGCTCGAAACAGTATTTCAGGGCGAAAAGGTGCAGACGCAGACAAACGGCGTCTTCTCCGGCGTCGCGGGACTGCTCTCTGAGCTGAACGGCAAGCGCTACGCGGGCTACGAGATCCACATGGGCCGCAGCGAAGAAGCGCGCGGCGCGCTCTTCGGCATGGGCAATGTCTACGGCAGCTATGTCCACGGTATTTTCGATGAACAAGAGGTCGCCGACACGATCTTAAAAGCGCTGTGCACGAAAAAGGGCGTTTCCTTTGAATCGCTCGGCACCTTTGACGCGAGGGCCTACAAGGAGCGGCAGTATGATCTGCTGGCAGACGCGGTGCGCGCGGGGCTCGATATGCCGCTCATCTACCGCATTTTGAATCGGGAGGTGTGAGCATGCAGGGGCTTATTCATCTGTACTTCGGCGACGGCAAGGGCAAGACGACCGCGGCGGTTGGACTGAGCGTCCGCGCGGCGGGCGCTGGAAAGCGCGTGCTGTTTGCGCAGTTTTTGAAGGACGGCAGCTCGTCGGAACTGAACGTCCTGCGCGCGCTGCAAAATGTTGAGGTCGCGTGCTGCACGCAGAACTTCGGCTTTTTCAAGGCGATGGACGGGCAGACGAAAGCGGCGGCGCAAAAGGCCTATTCCGCGCTGCTGGAAGACGTGATGCGAAAGAGCGCGGACGGCGTCGATCTGTTCGTGCTCGACGAGGCGGTCGCCGCCTGCAACCACGGCTTGATCGAAGAGGCAACGCTGATCGACTTTCTGCGCGGCAGACCAAAAGCGCTTGAAGTCGTGCTGACGGGGCGAGATCCGTCGCAGCATTTGCTGGACGCCGCCGACTATGTGACGGAGATGCGAAAGCGCAAGCACCCGTTTGACCGAGGGATCGCGGCGCGGCGCGGCGTCGAATTTTAAGGAGGGGAGAGCCATGCAGAAGGAATTGGACGCGCTCGTGCGCGAAGTCGCGCCGCTCGATCGCGGCGCGATGACGGCGGCGGAAGAGTATCAGGCGCGGCTTGCCAAGCCCCCCGGCAGCCTCGGGCGGCTCGAAGAGATCTCCATCCAGCTTGCGGGGATCACAGGGCGGGTGCACAATGCGCTCAATAAAAAGCAGCTGCTCGTCTTCGCTGCGGACAACGGCGTGGTGGCCGAGGGCGTTTCCAGCGCGCCGCAGTCCGTGACGAAGCAGCAGACCATTAACCTGATGCGGGGCAAGACGGGAGCTGCGGTGCTGGCAAAGCACTTTGGCTGCGGCTTGACCGTGTGCGATGTCGGCGTGAATGCCGATATTTACGAGAGCACCGTTTTGAACCGCAAGATCGCCTACGGCACGCAAAATATCTGCACCGGCCCCGCGATGACGCGGGAGCAAACCTTACAGGCCATCCTGACCGGCGCAGAGATCGCAAGGACGGTCGACGCGGACGTGATCGGTGTCGGCGAAATGGGCATCGGCAACACGACGACCTCTTCGGCGGTGCTGGCCGTGCTGCTGGGAGCGGACGTCGAGGCCGTGACGGGCCGCGGCGGCGGTATCACGGAAGAGAGCTTTCGCAAAAAGAAAGCGGTCATCCGCACCGCCATTGAGGTAAATCGGCCGGACAGGGACGACGTTGTCGGCGTCCTTTCCAAGGTCGGCGGCTTTGACCTCGCGGCGATGTGCGGCGTATTTTTGGGCGCGGCGGCGGCACGCCGGCCGGCGGTCATCGACGGCCTCATTTCCGCCGCGGCGGCGCTGTGCGCCGTCAGGCTGGCCTGAATGTGCGCGGCTACCTGGTGCCGAGCCACGCCTCGTTTGAGATCGGCTACCGCCTCGCGATGGAGGCGATGGACCTGCGCCCGCTGTTTGACCTCGGCATGCGATTGGGCGAGGGGAGCGGCTGTCCGCTCGCCTTTCAGGTGCTCGACGCTGCGTGCGCTGTCATCAACGACATGGCGACCTTTGACGAGGCGGGCATCAACGACGACTATCTGGACGAAATTCGCCGGGGCGACCAGTTCACGCCCTGAGAGAAGGGAACGCGCATGGGAACGCTGATCATGATCTCCGGTGCAAACGGCAGCGGCAAGAGCCGTTATGCCGAGCGCATCGTCGCGCGCACGACAGGCGAGCGCTATTACATCGCCACGATGCGCCCCTGCTCGGAGGAAAATTTGCAGCGCATCGAAAAGCACCGCGAGCAGCGAAAGGACCTGCAATTTACGACGCTCGAATGCCCATATCAGGTCGGCGCGGCGGCGGTCGAAAGGGACGGCGTCGTGCTGCTTGAGGATGTGTCGAATCTGCTGGCAAACGCGATGTTCGAGCGCGGCGGGGATGAAGCAAGCGTGTACGCGGACATTGAAGCGCTGTGCTCGCGCTGTCGTCTGCTCGTCGCCGTGACGATCACAGGCCTGCGCGCCGACGGCTACGACGGCGAGACGGCGGCTTACATCCGCGCGCTGAACGGCCTGAATCAAAGACTGTGCGACCGAGCCGCGGCGGCGGTCGCAATGAAAGACGGCGCGCCGTTTGCCGAAAAGGGAGACCTCGATGAGATTATTTGAATCGCTTTTGATCGCGCTGTCGACGTACAGCGCGGTGCCCGTTCCGCAGCTTGATTGGAACGAAAAAAATATGCGCTACGCGATCTGCTTTTTCCCCGCGGTGGGTGTTCTCTGCGGCGCGGCGCTCTGGCTGTGGGCTGTACTTGCGCAGGCGACGGGCATGAGCGGCGTGCTGTTCGCGGCAATCGCGGCGTGCCTGCCGATTTTAGTGACAGGCGGTATCCACATGGACGGTTATCTCGACACGGTGGACGCACTCTCGTCGCACCAGACGTGCGAGAAAAAGCTCGCGATCATGAAGGATGCCAACTGCGGCGCGTTCGCGGTCATTTACGGCGGCGTGTACCTGCTCGCCTACGCGGGCTTTGCCTACGAGGTGTTCACCGCGGGGCATATTTTGCTGATTTGCCCGCTGTTCGTGCTCTCTCGCGCGCTGTCGGGCCTGTGCGCGGTGAATCTGCCGAATGCGCGAAAGTCCGGCATGCTCTGCACCTTCACAAGCGGCGCCCAGCGCCGCACGGCGACAGTCGCGCTCACGCTCGCCGGCCTCGCCGCCGCGGCGGGGATGGTCTGGATGTCTCCCACGGCTGGCGGGATGGCGGCGGCGTTTGTGGTGGTTTCCGCGCTCAAGTATCGCAGATTCGCGCTGGCACAGTTTGGCGGCGTGACAGGGGACACGTCGGGCTTCTTTTTGCAGCTCTGCGAGCTCTGCGGCCTGATCGGCGTCTGGATCGGAGGGCTGCTGTGATCGACATTTTCTTCATCCGCCACGGCGCGACAGAGGGCAACCTCCGCCGCCGCTACATCGGCCGCACGGACGAGCCGCTGTGCGAGGCGGGCATCGCACAGGTCAAAGCGCTGCAAAAGCGGGGACTTTCAGTCGATCGGCTTTTTGTCAGCCCGCTGCTGCGCACGCGGCAGACGGCGGACATTCTTTTTCCGAAGATGCACTATACCGTCGTGGACGGCTTGATTGAGACGGACTTTGGCCGCTTTGAGGGGAAGTCCGCCGACAAGCTCTCGGGCGACCCCGCCTATCAGGCGTGGGTCGACGCGATGTGCCTGATGCCCATCCCCGAGGGTGAGAGCGTGACGGACTTCAAAACGCGTTGCTGCGAGGCGTTTGCGGAGACGATCAAAAATGTGCCGGACGGCTCTCGCGTGGGATTCGTCGTCCACGGAGGTGTCATCATGGCGATCATGGAGGCCTATGCGCGTCCGAAGAAGGACTTTTATGCCTACCACATCGGAAACGGCGAATGCCTGCAAGGCGTGTATGACGGAGAAACAATTCAGATCAAATAGTGAACACCGCGAGCATTCCGGATATCTTTCCGGAACGCGGACGGTGTCTTTATATGGTATCGGTGTGGTTACACCGTCGGCGCGGTGTAGGCCACGTCGTACTCGCTCCACTGGATGTGGATGGAGCAGCGTGCGCCGCCCGCGGAAAGGAACGAATTGATTTCACACATCGACCAGAGCTTCGTGACGGGATCCTGCTGGCGGATGCGCATGTTGTGCGTCTCCTGCGAGTTTGTGTACACGGTGCCGTCGATCGCAATGCTTGCGGAAATGCTGCTGCCGTTGAGCGTCTGTGTCTCGATCGTGCTGCCGTCGTAGATGGTCGTTCTGCGCAGGTCGACCAAAACGGGCGCGGCGGTGTTCTTCGGCACGATGCTGATGCGCAGCGCGCTGGCCGACGCGCGCTGATAGGTCAAAATCAGGTCCTTGAGCGGAATATTCAGCGTGCTGTCTGCCGCGGAGAGATCGACATGGTACTCGGTGAACGGCGCGAATAGATTAGGCGTCGTCAACTCCTGCTCGCTGGTTTGGAAGTGCAGCTTGTAGCTCAGTGGGGTGTCCTACGCGACGGTGACGACCGGCGTTTCGCCGGTGTCGCCTTTCTCGCCTTGGATGACCTGTTCGCCTTTTTCTCCGCGCTCGCCTCGGGGACCAATGGGTCCCTGCGGGCCGGGATCGCCCTTTGGGCCGACGGGACCGCGGTCGGCCCCTGGATCGTGACATGGCTATACGGATCGGACGGGCAGCAGCCGTCCCCGCGGCAGGATCCCGTGTAGTAATTCATAGACGTCTCCCTCTGACATGATATCGGTGCTTTATCCTATGCATCGGACGAAGAAACAGCGCACAGCAGGGAAGAAAAAGGCGGCAGACATGCATGGAAAATGCCGAAAACAGAAAACTGCCTTGCAAATGAAAGATATGGATGCTATACTGTGACCGAAAAACCGTTTGGGTCAAATTAAGATCATTTCGCGCCAAGGCTGCCAAGGCAGCTTTTTCAAAGTCATTGAGTTAGCCTCCTCTAACTGAAGCGGGAAGCGCGGAAAAAGAAAGGAACGGACAGCATGATCGTCAAATCCATGAATGAGAGCGCCATCTATTCGATCGGCCACGCCTTCGGCTACTACGACTACGGGGAGGAGACGGGCATGGTCTACGCCTTTTTCGGTCAGGAGCCGACGGCGCAATACATCTGTGCCTACGTGCGCGGGATGCTGCGCGGCGGCTTCCTGCACACGACGAGCGAGCGCGGCGAGGGTTACATCGCCTACAAGCGGCCCAAGGAAAAGCTCGGCTTCAAGACCCTTTGGCCGATCGCGACGGGAATGCTGCACAATTCGAGCATGAAGCGCCTGATGCGTTTCGCCATGGCCATCAAAAAGGGCGGAAAGTCGCTCCAGGAGCGCATGGACAAGGAAAAGAAGCCCTATATCTTCGTCGGCATGGTCTGCGTGTGCGAAAAGTATCAGGGGCAGGGCTATATGCGAAAGGTCATGGATATCGCCTTTGCCGAGGGCGACCGCCTCCGTGTGCCGGTGATCTTAGAGACGGACGCCAGGTCCAAATGCGACAAGTATGTGCATCTCGGCATGGAGCTCGCCGGAACGCGCGACCTCGGTGAATTCGGAAAAATGTACGATCTCATCAAATATCCAGATGCCGTTCCGGCAGAAGCGAAGATCTAAAGCTGCGGCAGGGGAGGGCGTGCCCTCCGCTGAAAAAGCAAGACGAACCGGCCGCACCGCCATTTTCATAAAAGGAAAAAAGCCTCTTCACCGCACAGGTGAAGGGGCTTTTATGGTATTTGCAACAAAAAGACATCTTTCCACCAAATC
>OJJU01000315.1_pt1 | contig 20253 bp, 9 predicted proteins | sample 1596141 | NCBI WGS metagenome assembly OJJU01 (sample SAMEA4350150, study PRJEB24818) | metagenome | biome: human; feature: gut; material: faeces | place: Denmark | collected 2013-09
ACCATATAGATAGAACCAAGACTGGGCAAAACCAATTTCGGGCGAAACAGATGTCTTCGTCATATCAAGAGGTATGCCACAAGGCTCTCCATCCAGATAGTACTGCACAATGCCATAATCGTTGGTACGTACTTGGTAACCGATTCTTACCTCATAGCTACCAGAAGGGATTGGACCGATGACAATGTCGGCATTGCAACGACCATTCACCATAAACATATCTCCATTGTGGTAACTGTGCGTACCATATCGTATCCAATATTTCATGGAAACACTCTCCTTGTCATCCCAAGTGATGTTCTTGCAATAACCACGAGGAATCGTATGATGACCAGAAATCAAGTCATTGCTCCACATTTCTGGCAAGAAGAGGGTGAAGTCCATACGAAGTCGCTTGTGATACACCTTCTCATCATAGTACAACATACCTGTCAAGGAATGCACTTCACCATTCAGACAGTCAAGGTTGGAGTTGGCGAGGTCGATGGTTACAACATTTTCCTCCTCATTAATCATATTCACATACTTAGGATTGTATGGATTTCTTACATCATTGAAGATTGGAGTCTGTTCCGCCTGGTCGCGCCAAACGAACTTCTGTACGTTGATGAGCGTATTAGGTGCCATCGGGAACAAGTAGTTGTCCAAGGAATACTTACCATCTCGGTAGTTCTCACGTTGCCACTCTGGATCCTCAAAGGTTTGGGTCACAGTCTGGTCACGTGTAGGACAAAGCTGACTGCTCGTCAACTTGTATGGTATCAAGTGATATGCCACAAACATATTCAAACTGCTGGCACGGTTGGTATCGTCCAATCCCTTGCCTGAAGGGTATTTGCTCTCGGCATAGGCACGCATATCGTCCAGCGTTTGAATGCCGTTAGCACGCAATACTTCATCAGGTTCCAAGAGGGCTGTGAAGCCATACAAGCGTCTCGTTGGAATTGGAGCATCATCTTTAACGGCAGTAGTAGGCTGCACGTATGTATCATCCTCTATTTTAGTCAACGAGTCGATGAGACCTGTCTTTCTCAAAGCCTCAGCATAGAGACTGAAACGAGCATCATTCTGCAAGTAGTCGCTCAGAATGTCGTCATTACCTTCCACCACTTGATCTACGGTATGAACCACACCATTCACCATCGTATTGTTAGGAGATACAATCTTGGCAGAATTATTGATGAGCCAAGTAGCACCATCACTGTCCAAGTTGGTATAGAGGAAACGTCCCTCCATATTCTTGGTCTCGATATTGCTGGTGCCGAACGCCGTGGTATAGTAAGTGCCTACCCCATTGCTCTCGCCATCAATGATGTGATAATAGACCATCTGCTCTACTGCTTTGGTAGAATCCAGGAAAGCCTCAAAGGAAGAGAAGCCTTTCTTTGTCAGATAGTTGTTCACAGCCTGATTATCAGGAATGAAGCAGGTGTATTTACCATACGATGCCATCAGGGAGAGGGCATTGACTTTCTCCAAAGCCTGCTCAAACTCAGAGTACTCTGGGTTGGCTTCCAAAAAGTCCTTGATGGTTTCGCCCGTAAAAGTCCTGTAGTTGTCGCCGACATCATCCGAGTCAGTACAAGCAGCAGCCACTATCATGCACAGCAGACAGGACAGAACGATAACCCGTTGTTTTAATTTACCTAAATTCATATTACTAAGTTTTATGTTTTTAATGCTATTTTACTTGGTAATTCGTTTCAGCCATACATAGTACTCAAAAAACTTACACCCTTTTATATAGAAAAGACCATTAAAAAGGGGATGCACCAACTTGACTTGGTACATCCCCTTTAAAACTAACAACTAACTTTATCTTATTATTTCACTACAATTTTCTTTCCATTCTGGATATAGATACCCTTCTGAGGCTTGCTTACCTCCATACCTTGCAAGTTGTAGTACTTGCCATCTTTTACGGTATCTTTGTCATTGGCAACATCTGCGATACCACTTGCCACATCCTCTGCGAAGCTCTCCTCAGGAATATCACCGATAGAAGCATAAGTACGCATCCAGTCAATATACATCTTGGTAGTGGCCTTTGTGAATCCTGTAGGTGAGAAGAAAGCACTGGTATATGTCTTCTTGCCTACAGAGAATCCATTCTGCAACAAGTCCCAATAGAGCACATCGCCCTTCTTGCCTGTCACGTTATCAATAGAAATACTAACAGTATTGTCTGTCCCCAAGAATGTCATCGTACCAAACTCTGCATCTACATGAGTCATCTTGATGGCAAAGTAACGGTTGACACCCGCATTGATATTGTAAGCGTATGCATCATCACGTGGGTTAGGGTCACGTACATAGAACGGATTCTCTGTACCATGATCGAGACGTATAGCAGCAGGATTGGCATAGTCATTGACAATACCTGTCTCTGAACCATCAAAGTTGTCGTATGTTGGAGCAGAAGAAAGCACAAGGCAAGTAGCCTCTGTATTATCATTGTTCTTAACTGTCTCTTGGTTGACACGAGAGAAGTTACGCCAACGGCTCATGCGCCAGTGGTTCACCATCTTGGTCTCATCGTTCTCGCTCATCACCTTCTCCACGCCCTCAATCAAGCCACGTGTTCCTGGGTCTTCCTCTGGAGCGTCATTGAACTCCCAGCCCAAGTCAAGACCAATCTTCTCGTCGGCAGCAGCATTATTCTGATAGTCTTCCAAAGCGTCAGCCACCGTAAAGAGATAAGCTGAGAGAGCTTCGAAATCAGCAGCCACATCAGAAGTGATTTCCTTCTCCTTAGCCAACTGACCATCGCCATCCAAGTAATAATAGTAGTCACCACAATGGATATCAAAGGCATTTCCTTCATTATCGCGCTTGCTGAATGTGAATGGAGAACCTGTAGCACCCTCTACCAAGAGTAAGGTACCATCACTCGCCTGCATCACTGCACCCGTAGCACTCTTCAATGTATAACTCTTCTGACCATTCACTACAGAACCTGTAGCCACGAAACTCAAAGCCTGAGCTGCATCTGCACTACCAACGGTCAATGGCTTGCCAGTGGTTCCACCGATTGTTACCTCATCATTGCCAACGATGATGGCACCTTGACCCGTAGCACTCTTGATATAGTTATAAACCAAGTCGCTTGGCAAGTCAACCTGCTTGTTGAAAGCAACACGTGCCTCCTGCAAGTTGCTGTTGGCATTAGCGTAGTCTGCATCCGTAGCACTTGCAGAGTTATATACCTCATTGGCTACCTCGTAAGCAGCCTTGTATGCCTTATAAGCAGGATCATCATCGGCATCTGGTTCACTATTTAGATATTTGAATCCAGCCAAAGCCTCCTCTGCATAGTAAAGACCATAGTTGAGCTGGGTCTTGGCTACGCTCTCAGTACCATCGCCATAGTTATTGGCAAGTGTAATCTGATCCATTGCATCTTTCAAAGAAGAATATGTTTTCATCCACTTGACGTATGCCTTTGGTGCTTCTATAGCATCCTCGATGTTGCTATAACCAAAGAACATAAGATGATAACCTACGCTCTCGATATCCGTACGGTCGAGCAAACGCTTGGATGGCTTTACAGCTTCTGTTGTAAGCGTATCAGCAATGGAATAGTAATTCAGTAAGAGTACAAACTCATCTTTATCAGGAGCTGTCTCTGGCAAACGCATCACTACGCATGAAGTGTCCTTGCTTGCCGCTGTACCATAATTGCCTGTACGCATCACATAAGCAATACCTTCATCCTGATTGGTGAGCCATTTGTCATAATTTTTATCACCAGCCATTTTACAAGAATCACGATCAACCATCAAACCAGCCTTGGAATTTGTGATTTTCTTGCCACGCCACATAGTTGCCCATTCATTGCGACCATTACTACTTACACCATTGATACCCAAACCATTCTTGTATGTCATCGTGGAGTATTTGCCATCGTATGGGTTTTTCCACCAATGCTCTATTGTCATATTGATAGCCTCCTCATTTACATTCTTTGGAAGAGAGAACTTGAAAGCTACCACAGGATAATTCTTTGTTATCTTGATATTCTGGTCTTGTGCACGGTAATTGAGGTAAGTTGTCATTCGCCACCAATTCTTGGCAGCATCGCCTACTCCCAATACATTCTCCATATAGCCATCCGCAAAGTTAACGGCAGGCAACCAGTTTTTGTCTTTATTACCAGTTCCTTCATCTACACGACAGAGACCATCCTGCTGCAACTGTGCGGCGGTATAGTTGTAATACCCCTTCACGCCGTGAATGTCACGTGCTTGTACGGCTGTGCTCAGCAGAGCCATGGAAGCTAAAAGTAAAAATTTTGGTTTCATATAATAATGATTTTGTTAATAAATTGTTGTTTATATCATGTTATTCGAGCAAGCAAGAAAGACTACTCAACTTTTTTTGTATTTTCTTTCTTCCTTTATCGAATCACATCCTTTTTCTTCTTGATATATCATAAATATCACCTTACCACTACCTTCCGTCCGTTGCAGACATAGATACCTGGACGCAGGGGGACGACAGTCTTTGTTCCGTCAATAGTATAATATTCTTGTGAAGCGTCATGAAACATGGTAAGATTACTGATGCCATCTACTTCAGCAACTGGCAGAAATGCGAATATGACCTCATCAGTAGATGGCGTAGAAGTGGCAAGCAATAGAGATGTTTCACCCTTGCTCCAGAAAAAAGCATCAGTTCTTCCACCGACACCTCGTCCGGATGTCTGTATAGCAGAATGGTTGTCCGCAGTGGTATAGATGATAAATGTGTTCCACGCTGCATCGTAGGCATTGGTGCCGAACTCCTGTTTCTCATTCAGGTATCTGCCATCATAAGCACTCGTTATCTTATACCCCTCGCCATCATGCGAAATCTGCCATTGCTGACGCTTAAGTGAGGCATCGTTCTTACTTGCAAGTTCCACCTTTCTCGATGAAGAGTTATTGGTCAGATAACTAACTTTGGAATCTGTCAGAACCTGTATATAGTATTTCCCATCATCGAGAATGTTCTGTTTCCAACCCAGGTTGTCAAGAGTCTCTTGCGATGGAACGTTGTTACGAAGCATCGTAAACGTACCGTTTACCTTGAAGTTCTGCTGCTTGTTGCCTGTCACCGTACATCCCTCAATATGCCCTGATGAAGTTTTTTCCCAAATATCAATGCCGCAACGACCATTGTTTTTGAATTCACAATCCTTGAATGTAATATTGGTGGTACCCTCCTGAATGTTGGCTCCATCCTGCACGGCAGAATTGTCACAACGCACACGGGTAAAGACCAAATTGTCTCCTCCCACCGTATGCAGACATGAAGACGAAGGATTATTGGAAAGATCGGTATCAGTAATGGTGGCATTATTGACATAGCGCAAATAAAGGTTTTGGAAGTATAGTGAACCATTGTCCGCAGGCTCCACAAAATTGTCATGGAAATGGCAATCGGTTATCTCCACATTGTCACAACGCTTAAAATGTGTCATACCAAAACCGGTAACCTCTACATCACGCAATACTATGTTGCGATGTCTGGTATCGCCAAGGGCGGTTATTTCTATGGCAAACCTCTGCACCCCCTTCGCAGTACTCATCAACTTCAATCCTTCTATCCCAGCATCCCTAAGTACGCTATATTCACCTTTATTCTTGATACCAGCATAGTCGCCAGCCGAAAAACGAAGCACCGTCTTGTCGCTTCCCGCACCCGAAAGAGTCACGTAGTTTTTGAGCACCAATGTCTTCGTGAGGTCATATGTACCTTCCTCCAGAATGACACGACCTACAACATTGGTAGCCGACACTTGGTCGATGGCAGACTGTATATCGCCACCCACCTTAACAGTTATATCCTTTGCCATGATCTTTGCAACGAAGGCATCTGGCAGAAAGATTTCTAAGCCTAACAAGGCAAGCAAGAGTATAAAAAAATGTTTCATATCACAGAAAAGGTTTGTTGTGTTTGAAGATTTAGAGCGTTACATACACTTAGAAAGATATTCTCGAACGGTTTTCTTAGAACGGAGGATATAGCCCTCCACGGTGCGAAGGTTCATCTGCATCTCCTCGGCAATTTCCTTGGCACTCTTCTCCTCGTGAACGAAAAGTTGATAAATAGTAGCAGGCCTCTTCTTCATCTGAGACAAACACTTGCCTTCCAACTTCACGATGCGAGCTGCATCCATCTGAGCGATGACCATATTAGGCGTACTCATCTCCATCTCATACATGGCAGAACGCTGGTAGTCTTGCACCAATGCCTGATGACGAAAACGATCGATGACCATTCTGTGAGCAATGACAAACAAGAGATTCTTGGCTGTCTGCTCACTGATGAGGTCTTTCTTCATCACCTTCAAGAACAGGTCTTGAAGCATATCCTCTGCGAGCATTACATCATGAAATTGAGAGACGAAATATCTCTTTACATCCTCTGCGTACATATTATATATACGTGAGATGTTGTCCATGTTAGGGATAGAGTTTGTTGCCATATCGTTATTGTTTTAAGTTTTGATTGATAATTACGATTGCAAAGATATGACAAAAAGAAAAGACAAGCAAGTTTTTGAAACTTACTTGTCTTCAACTTAGTTAGGAGTTACATACAAATACGTTATCTAACTCATATTCAATGTTTTACACTACAAGTACGACTAAGTTAGTCGTACTCTATAGCGTCGTTCTGATGTTCTTCGTCTTCAAATACTCGGCTGGAGTCATACCTTCCACCTTACGGAAAGTACTGAAGAAAGAGGTGCGCTTGAAACCGCATCGCTCACTCAAGGCAGTGACAGTATAGCGCTTATACTCGCCTTCATCAATCAATCGCTTGAACTCTTCCAAGCGGAAGTGGTTGACGTAGGCATAGTAGCTCTCGTTGAGCTGCTGATTGAGCACCTGGCTCAACTTCACTACAGAAGTGCCTATTGCCTCTGCGATGTCGCTGCGCTTGAGGTCAGGGTTACGATAGGCATGTTCGTGTTCCATATAGTCTTGCATCTTTTTCAAGATCACCTTACTTTCTGCATCAGATACCTTTATCTTCTGATACTTATTATCAGCCACCTCCTGTGCATCCATCGTTTCCTCTTGTTTTTGCTCCATTTCTATCAAGGCATCCTCTATCTGGTTACGCTCAGACAGCAAAGTATGGGTATTCTTGCGGTATCGATGCCACCAGAAAAGCAGCACGATGGAAGCTATCAAGAAGATAAGTTCCAGAATGGCAGCTATAGACGGAATGACGAAGATACAGAAGGTGCGCTCAGTATTCGCCGCCCCCATCAAGCGTATCTTCACATCGTGAGTGCCGAGCATCAAGTTTGTCAAGGATATTTCCTTTCCTTCTGAAACCATTCTCCATTCCTTATCGCCATCCACCTTGTATTCATAGAATCGGCCTTCGGTCTTGGCATAGTTAGGAAGCGTAGCCTTGAATAGCAAAGGAGATGATGTTATGTTCCAACGCAACGTGACAGAAGCTTTGTCGTTGATGACTCCCTCCTCTCCATAATTCACCATAGCATCACCTCGGCGGATGTCATAGATGAGCAACTGACAGGTAGGCTTAGCACTATGCCACCTTGACAACTTATCCAACGGCATATATGCGAGTCCTGCAGACGTACAAATCCATAGATACCCATCGTCATCCACCATTGCTTCGTTGACATAATCGCCACGAATACCATACGAATTGTCTAAATGCAAGATGTTCTTCAGAGAATAATCCATACAGAACAGTCCCTTTTCCGAAGCCAACCAATAGTGACCACGCATATCATCAAGGAAAAAGCGATAACTATCTTCCATGATTCCCATAGGGGTAGCCAATTCACCGAACTGTGTCATCTTCTCATTGGTCTCAAACAGTCTTCCTTGGCCTACCGCAAATATCTTTTGCTGATGTCCCAAAGATAGTTTGGACAAGATGTTCGTATTAAAAAAACCTTTTGGAAAGCAAGAACTCTCGAAATCATGGGTTGTAGCCAAATAAATACACATATCAAAAGTACTCGAAAGCCAAACATTTCCCGAATGATCGAAGACAATGCCATTAATGGCACCACCACAAATGCGAGAGTTCTGTTCTGCATATCGCACACATGCTCCAGTCTTGTCTATTACAAACAAGCCCTCGTTGGTTCCCACGAACAACTTCCCATCAGGTGAGATTTTCATCTCGCTAACAGAGCATCGACTCAGCAACGGATGATAAGACTGGTTGGACACGGAGAGACTCTGAGGGTCGAAAATCCTCAACCCTCCATCATACGCTCCAACATAAAACTTGCCATTGAAATAAGCAAACTTGGAAAGGATATGCGCCTCGTTCATCTCTTGCGAAGAGAAAAACTTGACGATATTCTTCTCTTCATTTACATACCAAAAGCCATTCTGTAAGCCTATCAAACGTTCCGAGCCATGCTTCAAAAAGCCATACACATCCATGTGGCGCGTAGAGAAAGCACCATACGAATAGGTATGAAACAGATGAGAGTTATAATAGGAATAAATAGCGCCATATCGAGACACACCAAACCAATCCACCCCATCAGAAACTCGCAAGTAACACTCCGCACGATTAGTAGGCAAAAGGTATTCTCCATCTTCCATCGTACCGTAATGCGACAACACCTTTTCTGTATTTGTATCCAGCACAAAGACGCCATCACCTCGCGTGGTGACATAGAGTTTTTTCTCATCTACGACTTCTATTGAACCCGTCATATCACCCACCCCTTCCACTTGATGCAATTTGCCACTACGCAAATCCAAGCTAAAAAGTCCATTACTGGTGGTGCCCACAAAAGCCTTGTTCCCATAAAGGGCAAACTTTGCCAACAATGAGTTGTACGGCATTTGCTGGGTGATTTGCTTAGAAATGAGTTTGCCGGTCTTGGGATTATAACTACAGAGTGAATAACGCGTATCAAACCAAATGTTGCCTTGTTTGTCTTGTGCAAAATGCCGAGGTAAGTAATCCAATTTGGCACGCTTGCCCATATTTATCTTTCTCGCTTTCTTTCCATCATAAAGGAACAAGCCTTCTCTCGCCCCTATATATAATAGGTGCCCATCAGCAAACAGATTTTCCGAATTGGCAAGATTTGGCAGCACATTCACAAAGGAATCACTACCATATTTCATCTCGTAAACGCCTTCGCTAGTTCCGACAAAGATACTATTGCCTAATCCTTCACAGACATCATACACTTTGGCATTTCCCTTCAGTTTCTCACAGTAGAAACGATAGGAATGAGCACGCACACCATTGAATACAGTCAATCCCGCACCTGTAGCCATCCATATTTGCCCATGGTGATCCACATCCATATTTCGCACAGTCTCTCCTGCCAACCCATTTGCATAAGTGAGTGAGTTAAACGTCTCCCGGTCGATTTCAATAGCCTTGGAAACACAGCATAAAAGCGATAATATAACAACGATGATTGCTTTATTCATTTTTTAGATACGTTTAGATGGTGCAAAAATACAAAAAGTTACTCAAAGAAAGAACTCTTCGAGTAACTTTTTTGCATTCTTGATGCCACCTTACTCTGCTTCCAAGCAAATTACCCTTGAAGACCAGTCATTTTTCTTGTCACGGTTCACAGAAACAGAATGTATATAAGGTATTTCCAAACCTTAATCCATCAAATACCTACCAAAGTAAGATTTGACCTCACACTTCGCCTTCTCTACTGTAGATGCAGGTATCTATCACTATGGATCCACGCAGCCTCTGTAGAAAGGCTGCGCAAACAATCAAAGTAAGTGTTATTTTCACTAATATACGATGGTATTCAAAGACAATGGAGCCAAGGTGGCTGTAAGGTCTTTACCCTCTACTGTGAATGACATCGTGTTAGCTTTCTTCTCTGGATTGTAGCATACCACCACTACCTTGCCATCCTGATTCTTGAAGGCGATGGTGTTGGTGTCGTTGGAAACCTTCAGTAGTTGACTGCCTGGCTGAATGAAGTGAGAAAAGTGCTTCATCAAGTAATATTCAGGGGTGCGAGTGAGGGCACCTGTCTTTCGGTTGATGATGACCAATGCATTTTGTTTCCATTTAAACAAACTTTCCAAGTCATCGCCCAACACCATGTTCCACTGCATATAGCTGGAAGCACCACTTCTGAAGCAATGAAGGATTCTTTCCCACGACTTCACCATATCAGCCCAGTTGTTGTCGCCGTCACCACAAATTCCCTCTGTCTGCATCAATTTCATCCCAGGCATCTGCTCGTGCACCTTAGGCATGGCGCGCATGCCAGTCCACTGCATACCTATGCCCTTGATGTATTTGGCCACACCATTATCCTTGAAGAAATCGAATACCCACTGTGGATTAGGATAGTTGATTGTTCCCAACCACAACTCTGTGTCCTTGACTTTGTCGGTCTCCAACTGTGGCACGAGATATTTCTCGATGAAAATGGCGAAGTCCTGAGGACGCCAAGTACAACACTGCCAACATGGTTGCCACTGCACCTCGTTCTGTGGCATCAAAATATCAATGTTCACGCCCTCCTGCTTATATGCCTGAAGATATTTAGAGAGATAGGTAGCGTATGAACGTAGGCATCCATCAGTCATCTTGAATGTGGTGATGTTTGGATAGGTAGCAAAATGCTCGTCCATTCGGTTATGCCCCACATCTGTGTGATTGATGCCATGACTCTTCAACGAGTAATGCTCAGAAATTTTCATCCAGTAAGGAGGAGTCCAAGGCGATGCCCACATCTTGAGGTCAGGGCGCACCATCTTTGCCAACTTGATCATTGGCAAAAGGATGTAACGGTCGCGGGCAATGGAGAAATTGCGCTGTGTCCAGTCGTAGTCCACATCATTATATGTATAGGTGGAAAGCGAGAGGTCATTGCCGCCTACAGGTGTTCGTCCCCAGGCAAAGTGAATGCCTTCTTCCCCAAACATTTCTTTCATGATGCCCATTCGCTGCTGCTCATTGACGCATTGCATGGCATCCCAGGCACGCTCTGAGAATGTGCCTCCAAAACCTTCTATCTCCCTGACCAAAGAGTCTGTGTAAACGACGATATTCTCTCCCTTAGCGTTCTGATGGTTTTCCACACTTACTTTGTTCTTCACCCAACGATTACTTTCCGTAGTGGAAAACATTTGTGGCTTCTGAGCCATTGTCCCCATCGTTGCCAAGATAGAGAATGCCAAGCATACTATTTTTCTCATAATTCTTCGTATATTTTTAGTTAATTCTTTATTATATTACGTATAAGGTATTTACTTCTGCCAATATACGGCATAGCGGCAGTGATGGGCATCATAGAATGGAACGAGCTCCACGCCATTCTTCATCTTGAAGTTCTTGATGCTCTTCAAGCCCTCATACTTCGCCTTCTCTACTGTAGATGCAGGTATCTTGAAGTCGAAAGTATAATAGTCGTTATATTTCTGAGGATTGCTGAAAGGATGCTCCACCTTGTCGAGCTTGCCAGCCATCACGATAGGTCCATAGAGCAAAGCTACCTTGGAGGCATCGTCCTTGGTTGCCTCCTCTCGGAGTTGCATACCCAGTTGTACTTCTATCTTATCACCAGCCTTCCAAAGTCGGGAGATAGCAACATAGCCATCCGTACCCTTCACAGCCTTCACCTTCTTGCCATTCACCTTGACATCCATCTTGGTAGCCCATGATGGATAGCGGAGACGAAGAGCAAACTGCTTCGAATTTCCATCTACCGTAAATGTCGTGGTAGAAGATTGAGGGAAAGATGTTTGCTGAGTGAAAGTTGTACCCTCCCAATCTACCTTTGATGGGATGAAGAGATTCACGTAGAGGTCTTTATCTGAATGAAAGTAGATGCTCGAAGCATACTTTACATGACTCTCGAAGCCACTGCCCACACAGCACCAAAAGCTACTGTCCCTGGTAGAGTACAAGCGATAAGCACCTGTCTGCAAGGGGGTGAAGTAGCACACCATCGAACTCTCTGGGTCTTGCTGACCGAGGATATGGTTATAGAGCGCACGCTCGTAATAGTCGGCTATCTTGCTCGATGGATTCCAGGAGAAGAGGTGGTCGGCAAGTTTCAAGAGATTGAAAGTGCAACAGTTCTCACCATCATAGCCCGAGAGATGCTTGCTCTGCTCGGTCGGCTTGAAGAGATGCTCCTTATCGGAAAGTTCTCCTGTCACAAAGGCGTGGTCATTCACCAAGGTCCAGAAGAGAAACTCTGCTGCCTTGCGACTGTCCTTTGCTCCGAACATCTCATAGTTGCGAGCCTCACCCAAAAGTTTTGGGATAAAAGTGTTGGCATGGTTGGTACCCAAGTCTGGATTGCCAGCCTTCAAAGGGTCTATTTTCTCATTGTGATAGAAGTAGCGAGCCACCCAGAGATACTTCTCGTCTTTGGTGAGGGCATATAGCTCATACATTGCCTCATTGAATCCACCAAACTCATTGCGTATCATCTTCTTGCGAGTTTCCTCAGAGAGTGGCTTGAGCTTATTATAAGCCCAGTTGCCCATTCCTTTCGCAATCTCCAAGGCCTTCTCATTGCCAGTCATCTGAAACTGGTCGATCATACCCTGCACGATTTTATGGAGCGTATAGAAAGGTGCCCACACGCTCTTGCCTTGGATATTACGGTCGATGAGCCCCTCGGCGAAGGCACTTAGATAGCCACCCTTTCCGTATGCCTGCTGCACCTCGGCAAGACCATTGACGATGCTGTCTGCCTTCATCTTAACGGCTTGCGAACCTGTCTGGGCATAGAGGGTGGCGTATGCCGAGAGGAGATGTCCCGTGATATGACCACGAAGGTCGCAGTCGAGGGATTCCCATCCGCCGAGTTTCTTCACCGTCATATATCCTCCCTCTCTGCTAGAGAAAGCACCGCTGGTATTGCGGAAACTCTGCAAGAGCGAGCCTACAGGTATCGACATCATCCAAGCCGAGTCCCGCTTCATGTTCTCCTGAAAACGAGAAGGAAGGAGATGTACCTGGGTCATCTTGAATGGTTGGCACTTTGTGTTGCTGTTTCCGTTGGCAAGGCTATTGAGACTACCAGCCATCAACAAGCCTGCTACGATTGCGATTGATTTCTTGTTCATATTTTATTTCTTATTTTACTCGATTCACCACATCCTTGGGAATATCAATGCGGATAGGTTGCACCGCACCCTTGTATTCACCATCGGCATCAGCCACAGCGACAAGCCAACAGGTGAAGGAACGGCGTGCATTGTCCCATCCTGACTCGTATGGATAGAACTTGAAAGTGGTGTCATTGATTTTCTCCACAGGACCACACACCACCTCTACATGAGGCTTCTTCTTGCCATGCTGGGAGGTTGCGTTATTATGAGAAGCATCAGTATAGACAGCCTTGATTTGGAAAGTAATGCCATCCATGTTTTGCAAGTCAAGTTTCATGCCTCCTTGCGCCTTCTCATCATATGTCACCAACTTACCTTGATACTCGAAACCAACATACTGCACCTTCTTGCCAGCCGTCTCCTTGTATCGAGCCTCGGTCATCTCAGCCATCTCCTGGTCGAAATACCAAAAGGCATCGTGCTTGTCGCCCTTATATATATAATAAGGTGCAGGAAGAGGGCGAGAAGCGGAGGACAGCTCAGGCATCCTTCCCTTGTCTGCTCCATCCGTGCCCATCATATCGGAATGGAATCTCTCTGCAAGCCAACCGTCCTTCGGATTGAGTTTACGGAGCGTTCCATCAGGGTTCAAACGCTGTTCTAACGCCTTTTGAATGAACTTGGCAAGATACATAGCTGTCTTATCGCCACAGTCGAAATGACCTCTGCCCGTATCACAGAGGAAGGAGATACAACTCTCTGGGTACATCATGCGGAAAGCAAGGGCAGGATTCACACGAGCCTCCCACCATTCATACTCTCCTTCCACCATCAAACCAGGAATGCCATCGATATTGCGATGACGTCCCCACTCCACGTTATCCCTACCATATCCACAGAGATTGGTACGAGGCGCATCACCATGGAAGGAGATGATGCAAAGCGTGCGATTCGGGTTCCAAGCCGCAAAGTTCCATGGGAAAGTAGCTTGAGCGGAATGCCCCAAAGGGATGATGGGAGCCTTGGCTATCTCGGCATGACCGCTTTGGTCAGCAAGATTGCCCATCATCTCCTCGAAGATGTTCTGCGCCCCCGAAGTAGGACTCCAATCATTGCTGAAAGCTGGAGCCACCCATACCATCGCCACACCTAGTTGCTTCATCTGAGCTTGGAACTTCGGATTCTTATAGATAGCCTCCTCCGTCATATTCTGTTGGGAGAGAATCACCGCCTTCACTTGTTTGCATCCATCAGGCACCCAAAGGTAAGCCACCGGTGCCTTCCCCGTCTCATTGGAGATATACCCACGCAATGCGACCGACCATTGATACATACCACTGCCTCCCACACCAACGGCATGGGCTGCACTTATCCAGATGCCCTGCAACAGCAAGAGCATCATCACCATTCTCTTGCCTAGCGAGAATAGGCATAGCTTCTTTCTATCTACATTTATTTCCATTTTCATTGCCTTTAATAATGATACGGATTCATTTCCTTCTATTAAAATACGGCTCATGGTGCAAATATACGCAATAAGCCGCATAAAACACGTGCTTTTGGGCAAAAAATATGCTTATAGGAAGAGAAAAAGAAATAAAGACATTGCAGCAAGCCTATCACTCTGAATATTCTGAGTTTGTGGCAGTTTATGGACGTCGCCGCATCGGAAAGACTTTCCTTATCAGAGAGGCTTTCAACTATCAGTTTGCGTTTCAGCACACTGGTGTGTACAAGGGAAGAAAAGAAAGTCATCTTTATAGATGAGATTCCTTGGCTTGATACCCCTCGTTCTGGTTTTCTGTCAGCACTAGAATATTTTTGGAACTCTTTTGCCTCAGCTCGTAAAGATGTACTCTTGATCATCTGTGGTTCTGCCACATCATGGATTATCAACAAGGTATTGAAAAATCATGGTGGTCTGCACAATCGCGTAACTTATCGCATCCACCTCCAACCATTCACCTTATACGAATGCGAGCAATACGCCAAGTATTTGGGTATGCGTGCCTCGCATTACGACCTCATCGAATATTACATGATTCTTGGTGGAGTTGCCTTCTATTGGTCACGCCTTGATAAAGGTCTGAGCGTGGCACAGAATATAGATAATATGATTTTTTCCGAAACTGGCTTTTTGCATAATGAGTTCAACGAACTGTACGATTCTCTATTCAATGAGCCTGAATCATACTTGAAAATCATCCATGCATTAGGCGCCATCCGTATGGGCATGACTCGTGACGAGTTGGTGAAGGAAGGCGGCATCACTAGCAATGGTAAACTCACCAGAACGTTGGAAGACCTGACTGAATGTGGTTTTATCAAACGAATTCCTTCTTATGGCGGAAAAGCTAAAGACGACCTTATCCAATTGGTTGATAACTTCACCATATTTTATTATAAATATATGAAGGAGAACCTCAACAACGACGAGCATTTCTGGTCAAATAGCTACAATTCGCCTATCAGATCCGCATGGACAGGATTGGCCTTCGAACGTGTTTGCTTTCAGCACATTCCACAAATCAATTATGCGATGGCACTCAACAATAAAGTGGAAAGATTCATCGAGAGCACAAAAAACAAGAAAACGATTCTCCTAACGATGATCACGACAAATGGCGTGGTACATAATGAATACTGGAATCAAATACAATGTGACATAACTACTGATGAGCTTTTTAATGCGTAAAGATTAAGAGAAAAGCGCAGCCTCTTACCATAGAAGCTGCGCTATGATTGCACTAAAATGCGAGCATATATTTTTCTACTCTTCCCCATACTTGGAAGGAAGCACCCCATACTCTTCCTTAAAAAACTTGGCGAACTGCTTAGGCGACATACCCACACGATATGCCACCTCGCTCACCGTCAAGCCTCCTTGCTGAATCAAAGACAAGCCATGACGCAAACGAATGATACGCATAAACTCTATCGGCGACCTGCCCGATATAGCCATCAACTTTTTGTAGAGCGCACTCCTACTCATGCACATTGCATCACCAAATGCTTCTACCGAGAAATCAGCGTCATCCAAGTGCTCTTCCACTATCTTTGTCGCCTTGTCTATCAATTCGCCATCCATACGGCTGACCACCACCTCCGAGGTCTTCAAGTCTGGCTGACGGAACTTGGCCTGCGCCCCCTTCACCCACTCGAATATCTTGGCAATCCTCATCTTGAGTATCTCCACATTGAAAGGCTTGGTGATATAATCATCTGCACCCTCCCGATAGCCACTCAGCACATGCTCGTCGGCTGTCTTTGCCGTGAGCATAATCACAGGGATATGGGAAAGATTGACATGGGTCTTGATGGCATGACATAACTGCATACCATCCATCTCAGGCATCATCACATCCGTCACCACCATATCTGCATCATGAGTTTGCATCCACTCCAAAGCCTCACGACCATTGGAAGCACTTGCCACCTGATAGCTCTGCGACAAGCAATCAGAGATAAAACTGCGGAAATCATCATTATCTTCTACGACAAGGATTCGTTTCTGTGATTTCATCTCTGGCTTGACTTCGACTGACGCAGACGTTGGCGCTGGAAGAGGTAGAGGCAAAGACAACTCGAAGATAGTTCCACTCGGCACATTATCCACGACAGATATTTGTCCGTGCATCAGTTCTACATACTGTTTCACAATGTGCAGTCCGATGCCACTGCCTGTATAGACTTCCTCCTTGCCAACATGCTCCTGATAGAATCTTTCAAAGACTCGTTGCTTGTCTTTGATGCCGATTCCCGTATCTGCTACCTTGATGACGACATGTTCGCTCTCACATTGCAAGGCAAGACTCACACGACCATCCTTAGGCGTAAACTTGATGGCATTGGAAAGGAGATTGACCACGATACGCTTCAACTTGGCATGGTCGAAGACTCGATCCACTACGTTTTCACACCCCTCCACTTCCATCGTTATCCCTTTTTGGGATGACATATATTGGTAAGAAGCACTCACCTGCAACAAAAATTGCGACAAGTCACCCGAAGTAGGCTCCAACTTCTCCATACTATTATCCAACCGGCGGAAGTCTATCAGCTGATTCACGTCATTGAGCAGAGACTTGGCATTGCGATGCACCATCTCCAACTGTTTCTTAGCCCCAGCGAATCGCTCATCAGCCATCAGCTGTTCGATAGGAGATATAATCAGCGACAATGGTGTACGGATGTCATGTCCGATATTGGTAAAGAATCGCATCTTAGCCTCATCCATCTCCTGTTGATACTTCCGCTCACGCATCATCTGACGCATAGCCAACCTCTCCCCTTGCCGACGCTTCAAGAACATCAGTACTCCCCAAGTAGCCAAAAGCAACAAGAATACATAAAAGCACCAAGCGTAGGCAGAGAGCCAGAAAGGAGGCTGCACCACCAACGTCATCTGCGCCATCATATCGGCATCATCCGTACCATCAAGCGACTTCACTTGCAAGAGATACTCACCAGCAGAGAGATGAGAGAAAGCGAGTCGATTTCCCTCCATCGCTATCCACTCGCCTTCCTTGCCTAGGCGATAAGCGAAATGAGCAGGAGCGGCAGAAGCATAATCGAGACAAGACACCGTGAGCGAAAAATCATCGTCATATCTCAACTTCAACTGATTTACATCACCAATATTGCCTCGCAAGATATTTCTCCCCTCACCGCCAGGCACCACTTCACGATTGCCCACATAGAGGTTGGTAAAGACCACCTTGTGTTGTTGCATATCCTCCAACTTAGAGGTATGAGCGACACGTACAATCTTGCCATCTCCACCAGCCAGCACATCGCCATTGTTCATGCAAAAAAGAGCCTTCTTGGCAAATCGAACATCACCAAGCCCATCTTCCGATACATATCTCCGAATACGGAACGACCACTTTTCCTTTTCATTGGGCGTTACGACAATATGCGCCAAAGTCTCATGGGTAGTCATCCATAGATTGCCCTGCTTGTCAGAAACAATAGCGATTACATGATCCAAACCTTCGTCCTTGCCAAACTCATGCAACAGATGATACTGAGCATCATACACGTTCACCCCATGTACCGTAACTACCCAAAGAAATCCCCTTGTATCCACACAGACAGAGTTGACCGTCGCATGTTGCAATGTGCCAGAAGCATCATCTTGGCTCACCACATCTTTTAATATGCCCTTAGAATCTACGACATAGACACCCGTACCAGTAGCCACATAGAGATTGCCTTTCTTCGAGTCGTATGCCATATCAGTGATGGCATTGGTACGCATAGCCGAGTTATGGAAATTATAATTGTCCAAACGTCCCGAAGGTATCTGTTTCCACAATCCATTGCCATGGGAGCCTATCCACAGATTGCCTTTTTTGTCTTGTACCACATGTCTCGCATAGTTGAGCAAAGGTTGAGATGCCAATAATCTCTCCAACTTACCATTACCATCCAGTCGATAGATTCCACCACCATACGTGCCGATATACAGATTGCCATCTTGCGCCAATCTGCCACCCGTCACCAGATTGGAAGCCAGTACACTATTGTCCATATTATAAATAGGTGAGACCTGGCCATCATTTGCCATACGTAGCATACCCTTGCCATCATATCCTATCCAAAGCTTGCCTTGCGCATCCTGTGCCATGAAACCAATGTCCTCTCTAAAAGGAGTGGATACGACAGAGAAACGGAAGCCACCCAGTCGAGCCATCGCTACCCCCACCTTAGAGGTTCCAACCCACAAGAGTCCATCTTCTATCAAGAGAGAACTGATGTGATTGGATGGCAAGCTTGCGTTCTGTTGGTCTTCATGCAAGAGATGAAGGATGCTGCCATCTATGCGCCGAACGATGACGCCGTCGCTATTGGTTCCCCACCACTGGTTGCCCTCACGATCCTCTGCCATCGCCAACACATTATCATCACTCACCTTCTCCAACACCTCTTTTCCATTCATATCCTCATCAGGCTTCAATCGGAATACGCCCAAGACATATTCACCATAGACCCACAATTGTCCATGGAGATCCACATACATAGACATCAGCTTATATTGAGAGGCTGGTATCTGGGAGATATAGAGGGAAGTTCCAGAGAAAGGATCGAGACGAAAAAGTTCCCCTTGCAGGGACAGTGAGTAGGCACGACCATTTCGGCATACGACTTGGCAAGGCGACTTAGGCAAAGTCATCGTATATTTACGTTGCTCGGCAAAGCGATAATAAGTCAGCCTCCTACCCGACACACACCATAGGTTCTTGTCTGCATCCACAAAGACCCGACACTTATCACCTGCCGTGATACCCAAGCGTTTCAGATGAGAGACGGCATCTGTCACTACCTCATCCTGATTTCTGTCATACAAGTAGGCTGTGCCAGAATAGGTGGTAACCCATAGTTGTCCTGATGCGTCTTCAGCAAGACGACGCACATTGGAGTCGAGCAACCCACTGTTGGATTTCTTGATGTCATAGACACGATGGCTGAAACCATCATAGCGTGACAAGCCATTGAGGGTTCCCATCCAGACGAAGCCATACTTGTCCTTCAAGATGGATGTCACATAGTTATCAGGCAATCCCGAACGACTGTCAATGGTTCGGAAATGGTATTGCGCTTGCAAGGACAAGGAAAGTCCTAGCCAGCATATCAGCAGGAAGGTAATCTTGATTGTTCTCATGCCGCAAATTTACACAGAAATTCTCATATTGCCAAAGAATACATAGCCAAATTATCGCCTCACTACCACCCGAATGGGTATTTCGACCACCCAAATGTTGCCGTCACCATTTGGGAAGGACTCGGAAACATATCGTCACCACACCTTTACCTTTCTTTATTAACTTTGCTGCCAGAAATCTAAACAATAACATTATCTTACACTAAAAACAAAAAGGCATGAGAAAGACTATTCCTCTTTGGATTCTATCCCTCCTATTATTGATAGGGATGAAGACTCTGGCAGCCACCGTGGAAGTTCGCACCCATCTGTGGAGCGAAACGAAAACGATGAGCGACGACTGGAGTGGCTATGTGCAATTGGCAGCATCTGAGTTTGCTGATGCCAAAGCCGACAATTACCTCGCCATCTCGTACGCAACTCCCGAATCAGGCTATGCACAGATGGCACTCAAGACGGCATCTTCCGGTTGGCCTCTGCTCACCGGTACCGACTTCATGGCTTTGAACGCCGCTACCAAGAGTGAGC
>OJJU01000316.1_pt1 | contig 20110 bp, 10 predicted proteins | sample 1596141 | NCBI WGS metagenome assembly OJJU01 (sample SAMEA4350150, study PRJEB24818) | metagenome | biome: human; feature: gut; material: faeces | place: Denmark | collected 2013-09
ATCGTATTGAATGCTGCCGTAGCTGAGGCACTCGTTAATTTCAAGGCTCGTGTGGATGCCTTGATTGCCAAGGGCGAGGACCAGACATCGGCTATCATCGATGTGGTTCGTGAGGACATTAAAACCTGCAAGCCTATCCGCTTCGACGGCAACGGCTATTCTGATGAGTGGAAGGAAGAGGCCCAGAAGCGTGGCTTGGACTGCGAGGCATCCTGCCCAGTAGTCTTCGACCGTTACCTGGACAAGGAGAGCATCGAGATGTTTGCCAAGACCAACGTGATGAGCGAGAGCGAGTTGAAGGCGCGTAACGAGGTGAAGTGGGAGACTTATACCAAGAAGATTCAGATTGAGGCTCGTGTGATGGGCGACCTGAGCATGAACCACATCATCCCAGTGGCAACCCACTATCAGAGCCGTCTGGCAAAGAACGTAGAGGGTATGATTCACATCTTCGGTGGCGAGGAAGGTAAGAAGCTGACTGCCCGCAACGTGAAGATTATCCGTGAGATTGCCGAGCGCACCGAGTCGATAGAGCGTGGTGTAGAGGCATTGGTAGATGCCCGCAAGGTAGCCAACAAGATAGAGAGCGAGCGCGAGAAGGCAGTAGCATATCACGACACAGTGGCTCCGAAGATGGAGGAAATCCGTTATCAGATAGACAAGCTCGAGCTTCTCGTAGCCGATGAACTTTGGACATTGCCAAAGTATCGTGAGCTGCTGTTCATCAGATAATATTTCCTGGATTAGGAATTAAGATAATAAAAAAAGAGTGCATTGTTTATTACAGTGCACTCTTTTTTTATTCCGTGAATATGGTAAAGTAGGTTAAAAGTAATATAAAGAACGTGAGGAAGTTTGTTTCGTTGCCTGATTTTTAGTACTTTTGTCCCATAATTATGGACTCAAGTGCGGAAAATGTGGAGAATTACACAAAAGAGATACCAAAAATGTGTAAAATTCCACATTTTCCCCACTTCAATAAAAATACAGGGATATGTTTAACAGAACGATTATTCACGAATTGAGACAATGGAAAGAGCGCAGAGACCGCAAACCATTGATGATGCTGGGAGCTCGACAAGTAGGCAAGACATCGGTGCTGAAGAAATTTGGAGAAGACAGCTTTGAACATTGTGCTTATTTCAGTCTTGATGAAGAAGAGGGTGTTTGCGACATCTTTCGCAAGACCAAGAACCCGCAGCAAATCATCGAGCAGCTGTCGTATCTTACATCCGAGCCAATCTTGCCTCATAAGACTTTGCTTATCCTTGATGAGATACAGGATTGTCCGGAAGCCATTAGTGCCATGAAATATTTCTGCGAAAAGACTCCTGAGTATGCTGTGGCTTGTGCCGGTTCTCTCCTGGGGTTGGCTTTTGGTCATCAGGGATTTTCGTTTCCAGTGGGAAAGGTGGATCACATGAACATGTATCCCGTTACTTTTTCTGAATTTCTGGAACAGCGTGATGCCGGACTCTATCAATATTATATGTCGATAGATAGTTTGGAATCGCTTCCTGATGTGTTTTTTAACCGTCTCTCGCAAGCTTTTACCGCCTATCGCATTTCTGGTGGAATGCCGGCAGTGGCTATGAAGATGATAGAGAAAGATTTGAAAGGTGTGGAAACTACGCTTCGTAATATACTGCAGGATTATTCTCTGGATTTTGTGAAGCATGCCACGCCTTTGCTTGCCAATAGAATTTCGCATGTCTGGCGGTCATTGCCGTCACAGTTGGCCAAGGAGAACAGAAAATTTGTTTATCAACTGGTCCGTCCTGGTGCGAGAGCCCGTGAATATGAGGATGCTCTTACCTGGCTTCAGAATGCAGGATTGATATACAAGGTAAGTTTGTGTTCTACTCCGCAAGTACCATTGAAATCTTATGAAGATTTAAGCATCTTCAAGATTTACTGTCTTGATGTGGGCTTGTTGCGAGTTCTTGCAGAGTTGAGTCCTGAGGCATATATGAGTGATAATCCAATCTTTAAGGAATACAAGGGTGCTTTGGCTGAGAACTATATTCTTCAGAGTCTGGTGGCTAATGGCATCAAATGTTCTCATTATTGGGCATCAGGAAATACGGCGGAAGTAGAATTCATCGTTCAGCGTGGTTTGGATGTGATTCCTATGGAGGTGAAGTCGGGAACAAGTGTTACAGGGCGCAGTTTGATAGAGTATAACAAGAAGTATTCTCCCCGTCTGCGCATCAGATATTCCATGCTTAATCTCAAGCAGGATGATACCTTCCTCAACATCCCTCTTTTCCTAGCGGATAGAACTGAGCAGCTGATAGGATATGTGCAGTAGGGAATATGGTAAAGTAGGTTAAAAGTAACATAAAGAACGTGTATATAGCAAAAATGCTTAGTTTACTATCGAAGCAGGCTTCATTGGTCATTGCAATAGGCTTCATCTGCCATTGAAATAGGCTTCATTTGACGATGAAGTAAACTTCATTTCAAATGTGTAGTGTGAAGTAGAATGGCATCTATAAAAAATAAGCTCCCTTGACTAAGAAATGCCAAGGGAGCTTTATCATTTTATGACTTCATATTACTTTAATATGATTTCATATTACTTCACAACAACCTTGATGATCTGGCCGTTTGAAAGCTTCACGAGGTTGATACCCTTGGTTGGAGCATTCAACTTCTGACCATCTATGGTGTAACGACCTATCTCCTTCACGTCATTCCTGTTGATGACGTTGTTAGAAATGCCGGTAAGGTCACTGTCGCCAACTGCTACCATGTTAGTGTTATCTACCCACAAATCGTTCATGGCAGATGCAAGAGCTGTCTTGCCATCCTTCTCCTCCTCCTTCATTGGGCGGCTTACGAACGCAATGATATGCATGTTCTGGCTCTTCCAAGCATCATCAAGTTCAACCTCATAGTCGTTTTCGTAACTGTTGCCGTTGGTCTGGAGAGCATCACCGAGTGTGCCAGTCACAATCTTGCGCAATACATGGTTGTGGGTGGTAGGCTTTGCCATGGTACCACCGGTGTTCTGCTTGCCTTTTACCTTATCCTCGGTGAGGTAGATGGTGAGGCGGGCATCATCACCAATCAACTTCTGGTATTGGTTGATGAGTTTACCCATTACCTTGATGCTCAGCTTGCCTGTTGCATCATCAAGCTTAGAGTCAATGCTTACGGTAGAGAATGATGGATAATATGCTGCAGACTCGTTGATGATTGTGTTGAGCATGCCAACAACATTGTCCTGGTCGCTTGGTTTCTGAGCAGCCATGTTCACTGTCAAAGCCTTGTCATAATTGATCACGTCATTATCGTAGAAGTATCTGTTGAAGGCAGCGGAACCATCAGATGGAGTAGAGTAGTAAGCCAACTTGTTAGCCTCTGGTACTGTGAATACATCTGATAATGTTTCTACAGATCCATCTTCGTTTACTTGCTGACGTTCTCCGTGGATAGAAACGATAGCAAGATCTTCGTCTTCACGAGCCTTGGCTGTCTTGGTGAGTACCGCGTCTGCAAAGAAGGTGTATTTTGACATCTGGCAAGCGTAGAACTCTACCAGGTTCTTGGTGCGGTCGAAGTTGTCCTTATATACCTTGAACTTGGTGGTCAGCTTGTCGTTGGTCAGGTCGCCCTCTGGTTCTTTTCCTTCTACCAGTACAGGATATACTGTTACCTCATGTTCGCCAACAGCCCAATCCTTGTTGATAGGAAGTCCTACCTGAATATTTGAATAGTCGGCATCTGTGATTTCTCTGAAGGCATCGCCGGCAGTAGTCTTGTCGTATGTGAAGGAACCCATTTTCTTGCCATCCACCTCAATGCCGAATTTTACGTTTGTGATATTGTCACGTCCGTCATTGTGGCATGTAAAGGCCAAGCCCGTCTTGGTGTCGCTCTTTGCGAATGGAACCATCGCCATCTTATTCATTACCAGGTCGTGAAGGATGAAGTTTCCATCCTCTTTTTCGATGATAAGCTGAATCATCAGGTTAGAACCATCGTATCCGGCAGAGATAGGCTCCCACTGCCATTTGGTTTCATCGCGGCCATCTTCATAGATGTCACCAAAGGCGAGGAATCCATAAGGACCTACGTATGTACCAGAAGAGCCAATTGGCTTTTCTGACTCAACCTTCTCTGGGGTGTAATCGTAATATGGCAACAGGGCATAGAAATCCTTGGTATCGATGGTATATGGTTCATCAAACCAAACGTAGTTCCAATGCAATTGTGTGGTAGCAATCTCCTTCTCTGCAATGGCGTTGGTAACATTTCCCTTATCATCAATCTTGCAGATGGTAACCTTACTGTTGCCGATAGGTGCTGTCAGGTAGAAGCGGACACCTGCAATCTTGCAGCCTTCATACTTCTTGAAGGCATCATTGTAGAAGATGGTACCCAGAGACAAAGTACCTTTGGCGCCCTTCATGCCTGATGGCCATACATAGCTCTCGTCATAGCTATAGTTGATATAACGCTGGTTTGCTTCCAATTCTCCGGCACGGGTTGCTATCTTCTTGGCTGCCTTCTGTGGAGTGGCAGTCTCTACCCATGTCTTGGCTGTTACTTCCTTGTTGATGTGCTTCATGCTCTGAGCGTTGGCAGACATTGCCATCAAGGCAAGTGCTGCTGACATCAAGTAAATATTTCTCATTGTCTTATACTGTTATTTTTTTTATATTTATGATTCCAAAGGGATATATTTGTTTACTTTTTATATATCTTTTTTACTGTACCGTCGGTGAACTTCACGATGTTGAGTCCTGCGAATGGTACGTCAGACTGAACGCCCTGGGCATTGTAATATGCCTTAACCTCCTTGTTGCCCAACTCGATGTTGCTGATGCCGGAAGTTGCGCCCTCTGATACATATACCTCATCGATGAAGAATGCGTCTGATGCGAAGGTAATCTTCACTCTGCCTTTGGCTGTAATCTTGGTTGTACATTCTGTCCACTGGTTTGGCATCAGGTTGAATGTGCCGTTTTCTACAGTTCCGTTGCTTACGCTTACGGTCATGGTCTTGTTTGACTGTGCGTAAGGGGCAGCCTTGAATGTAAGTATTACATCGCCGTTGATCTTGATCTCAGGAGAGGTGAAGGTGATGTTGGTGGCATTTCGCTTGCCTACACGGGCACACTGGAAACCTCCCTTGAAGGTCTGTACATTAGCTGTCCAGCCGTTCTTGTCTGGTGAGAATGTACCGTTGGCAAATTGGTTGGCGTTGCCGCTTGTATAGAAGCCCTTGTCGTCGTTACCACCTGTACCCAGACACTTGTCAAATGTTTCCTGGAAGATATAATTCTCTTCTGTTGCAGTCTTGTTCAGGTTCTGGAAAGTGAAAGATGCCGTACCGTCTGCAGCGATAGCCATATCTGAAAGGATGATGTTCATCAACTTGGTGCCATCGGTGTTCAGATTATAAGATGTGCAGGCAGGAGTGGTGTTGTTTGCCAGGCGGTTCTTGTTGCCGTAAGGCCATGCATCATACTCCTCTGTCTTCTCGCTCTTCACGTTGTCGGCAGGAACGAAGGTCATACGCTCATGGTCGTTGACACCAGCCATCATGGAGTTTGGAATGTTGTAATTCCATGCCTTCAGATTGTAGTCGATGTGGTTGATCATGATACCTGAACCAGCCAAGGCTGCATCCCAACCCTTCTGCTGACGGTTCTCTATCAGATAGTACTCATCGGCATGATTTGGATTTCTGAAGATGTAGGCATCTCCGCCGTCGGCCAGAGGCTTGATTCCTGATACCGATGTGTTCTCCTTCAGCTCAATTGGAGAAATCCAGCCTGCAGCATACTTCTCGTAAGCGGTATAACCGGCAGGAGTAAAGCCGTTGTCATTGTAGTTACCCTGGCACATCAAGTCCCAAGTTCCCATACCATACAAGCCTGTATAGTACACATCGTATGCATCCGGATAGCCCAGACAGTGAGAGAACTCGTGGCAGATGGTACCGATGCCATCTACTTCGTTAGATACAGAAAGCTCGTTGGAGCAGGCATAATCCACTACGGTCTTCTTGCCGCAGGCAACAGGAGAAACCATTCTTCCCTTGTGTGGCCAGATGGTGTCATCGCCACCGCCTGTAGCTTCGCCACGACCGGCATAGACTACGAATACCATCTCTACCTGTCCGTCGCCGTCCCAATCGTATGGGGCGAAGTCGATACCTTCAGCCACGGCGTTGCCCAGACAGCCTGAAATCATCGCCTGAACGTTCACGTCCTGTGCATCGCCATCGTTCTTGCCATAGTAAGCAGATTCACCAAGGGTGTAAGGACCCACAACGTCGAAATCCATCTCAAACTTGCCGTTGCTCTGCGCCTTGAAGTAATCAGCCACGCTACCCTTAAACTTACCCTCGCTGAAACCAGGCTCGTTAGCCACGCGGTTGTAGAAAGCCTTAGGGTCATCCATGGTGAACTTCTTGTCGGAGAACTGAGCCAGCAGGATGAGACACTTCTTCTTGCCGGTGTAGGAAACACCTCTTGTGATGCTGGTGCTGCCATTAGCGTTACCAGAAAGGAGGTTCTTCTTGATGATGTTCTCAGGACAAGCCTGCTGGCGCATCACTCTGCTGCGCTCCTGAAGCTGGGCCATGTTGGCTGGCTTCAAACCGTCTGAGGTGTTGTAAGAATAGCGGTTGCCTGCCTTGTCTTCCCAAAAGCGCAGGAACTCATCGCCACACAACTGAACTTGGACAGCCTGTCCGTTCTTGAGTGTAAAGGTCTTCCAGATGCCTCGCTTTGCTGGTACTGCATGGATAGCAGAAACCGCCAGCAACATAGACATGAGGACTAACAGTTTTTTCTTCATAAAACGTTTTATTAAAGTTGTCTTATAACTAATTTCTTTATCCGTTGACAAAGTTAAGCATAAAAATTGAGATTCAGCCGATTGGCTTACATTTTTTAAGCTACATTTGCTTTTCAAAATGCCCATTTCTCCTAATCCTTTCAATTTGTAAGTTCGGAGGGATGAAATCTGCAAAAAAGAGAGAGATAACCCAATGCTTCCATGTGTTATCTCTCTCTTTAATATATCAACTTAATGCTTTCACTTTATTTCACCTTTGTGAGCTTGATCTTCGTTACGCTGAAGAACTCATAGCCGGTGAAGGTTCCACCAGGAGTATAGATACCACCGAACAATACCTGGTCTTGGTCGAAGACAATCTCCTTGCAGTCCTCGCTCCATGTACCCTTGATAGGGGTTGAGGTGAGTTGACCATTTGACAGGTTGTGCAGCATGATGTTACCCATGAAGCCCAGATCCTTGGTGAAGTCGTAACCCTCGATGAAGTTATACTTGCCCAGGTTGTCGAATGCCACATAGCCCTGCTTGGTATCTTCGTCATAGTGGAATGACAGACGTGCAGAAGAAGAGTTTACAGCCATACCTGTGAGATACAGAGTATGGTTATAGTCGCCATCCTTTTCATCGCTGGCACCGATGATCTTCACTACACTCTCCATTGGTGCACCCTGGCGGCTAACACCAGTGAGCTTCCACTTACCCTGAAGCTTCTCGTAAATCTGAGAGTCATTATCTTTCAGTGAAACCTGGGTTGTTGCATTGCCAATCTCGGCACCCTTGGCTTCAACGATGTTGATCTCGAAGGTGCGGTCGTCGTTGATTTCATCATCATCCACAGGCTCAACCTCTACATAGCCGATGCTGTCAGAAATGCTGATGGTCTTGTCTGTAATATAATAATGTACGTCTTCCTTGGCAGGGTTGCCGCCCACTTCCTTCACCTCGATGGTAACATACACATTACCATTGGTCTCGCCCTTTACCTCGATAGGCACATTGGTCAAGCCCATATTCTCCTTGATGACCATAGTAGGATTCTTCATGCTTACTGTTACGTCAGAAGCAGTGTTCCATGAGTCATCGTCGCTAGAGCAGGCACCGAAGAAGGTGACCACAGCCAGCAACATTAATAATTTGATGTATTTCATATTCAAATGAATTCTTGTTGATTACTACATTATATTAATAACCTGGGTTCTGCTGGCCAGCCAAGTGAGGGTTGGCATCCATCTCTGCCTTAGGGATAGGCCAGGTAAGGCGGTAGTCGCCTGCCTCATACTTCATGGCTCTGCCCTGCTTGACGATGATGTCGTTCAGCGTTTCGTTTTCATCGTGGTTAGCTTTACGCTCGAAACCCTTGCCGTAACGGCGGATGTCGCTCATGCGCATACCCTCGCCGATGAACTCACGCTCACGCTCTTCTTCTATTTCCGAGAGGATATTCTTTGCAGAAAAGTTCTCTGTTACATAATCCACGATGCGGTTGCTGCGGAGGATGTTGAGATACTTGTTTGCCTCCTCAAGGTTGTTCTGGCGAGCCTCTGCCTCGGCAGCGATGAGATACATCTCTGAGAGACGGAATGGCTTGCTCATGTTCATGAGGTTGTTATTGCTGCCTGTGCGGAGGTCTGAGTTGCCAGGGAACTTGTTGAAAGCCATCGCCTCGTAGCTGTTACCCTCTACCTGCAGGTTGTCATACTGCTTCAGGAATACATCGGCACGAACATCACCCTCGTGGGTCCACAAGAGGTCTAAGACACTGGTTGTTGGGATATAGTCTGCCTTGGTCTCTGACTCACTTACGTAGTATTCGCCGTTAGAACCGCCTAACTCCTGTGCTGTCATCAGAGGGCGGAAGATGATTTCTGTACCCTCGTCCTTGGTCCAGAGCTTGGCATAGTCGTCGATGGTGGTCAACTTGTACTTGCCGCTGTTGATGACAGCCTTAGCATATTTAGATGCATTAGCCCAATCACCCTTTACCAAGGCAACGCGAGCCTGGAGAGCCTGTACGGTTTGTGAATGGATGTAAGCCAGAGGCTGAGCCTCTTCCTTGGCATTCTTTACACCCGATTTCTCGTATGCTACCAAACCATCGTATGCCTTCTGCATATCTTCCTCAATCAGAGCGAAGGTCTCTGCCAGGGTAGAACGGCTAGGGTAGTCGTTGAGATTACCTGTTGGCTTATAGACAGTGGTCAGAGGCAGACCGCTTGCTGCCTTGGTTGGGTCACACTGTGTATATGACTGGCAGAAATGGTCTGCCAACCAGAAATACATGTAAGCACGAACGAAGTGTGCCTCGGCGTCATAGTGAGCAAAGGCAATCTTGTCCTTATCGCTGAAGGCATCGCTTGCCTGCATATTGGCTGCACGTTCGATGATGGCATTGGCTGTAGCAATCATGGAATAGCTGCCGCTCCACTTGCTGGAAACGTCACCGTCGGTGATGGTAATTACACCATTTGAGAACTGACCGAGACGGTTACCGTTGCTGATCAGTCCGTGGAACTCGTCCATCTGTATATCTGACATGTAAAGCCAAGAGCCAGATGTCACCGCACGCAGGTTGGTGTAGAGAGCGTTGCGGAATTGGCGAAGGTCCTTCTCCTTCTCGATGGCTGTGTTGTCATCCAGCGAACCGTATGGAGCCTTGTCCATGCTGCAGGATGTGAACGCCATCGCGCACAGGAGCATCAATGAAAAATATATCTTCTTCATAATTCTTTTCTAATAATACTTTTTGTTTAGAATGTTAACTCTGCACCAATCACAAACTGGCGGGTGTTTGGATAGTTGAACTGAACCAGGTTCTTGTCTGGCTCTGGATCGTAGCCCTCGAATGGAGTGATGGTAAAGAGGTTGCGGGCGATACCGAACACCTTGATGTCCTTGATGTAGCGCACGGTCTGCATCCAGCTCTTTGGCAACTGATACTGAACGGTCAATGTCTTCATGCGCAAGAATGAAGCATTGCTCAGCGTGTGGTCGTCGAGGTAAGTCTCGTAACCATAAGCAGGAATATCGGTAACTTGACCTGGAGTAGTCCATACGTTCAGCATATCTACGCACTGGTTATAAGATGTACCCATGTTGGCATTCTTGATGAAGTAGTCGTCGTTGACGAGCATGTACTTGCCCGACTGCCAAGCGAAGTCTGCGATGACGCTGAGTCCCTTCCATGTAAAGTTGGTGCCGAAACCGCCAATCCATGGTGCATAGCGGTTCTTGCCCAGGAACACAGAGTTGTTGGTCTCGTCGTATGTCTTGGTGATGTTGCCGTTCTTGTCGTACCACATAGGCTCACCGGTGCGTGAATCAACACCTGCATAGCGTACATTGTAGAACTCACCGTAGGCATGACCTACCTGCAACTTCAAACCTGAGCCTGAAAGCACGTATTCGTCGCGACCTGCAAACAGCGCTGTAATCTCGTTCTTGTTGTAGTTGATGTTGGCAGATACACTCCAGCTCATATCCTTGGTCTTGATGAGGTCAACGTTTACGGTTGTCTCGAAACCCTTGTTCACCATGTTACCGATGTTACCCATACCCGCGGTGAAACCTGTGGTCATAGAGTAAGGAATCTCCATCAGCATATCAGATGTCTCGTTACGATAGAAGTTGGCATCCACGGTAACACGGTTGAACAAACCGAAGTTCAAACCGATGTTCAGCTTGCTCACCTTCTCCCAAGTCAACTTGTCGTTGCTCGCCTGGGTGATATCGATAGAACCTTCGCCGTTGTAGTTGCTACCGGAACCGAAGAGTCCGTAGAAATCGTAAGAACCGGCACCTGAGTCGTTACCCGTAGTACCATAGTTGGCGCTCACGGTCAGGTCGTCCAGCCATTTTACACCACGGAGGAAGTTCTCGCGCTTGGCATTCCACTTCAAACCGAGGGAACCGAAGGTACCCCAACGGTGGTCTGGAGCAAACTTAGAGCTACCATCGAAACGGAGTGAAGCATATGCGTAGTACTTCTCCTTGAAGTTGTATTCGGCAGTACCGAAGAGAGAGTTGGCTACTTCCTCTGAACGGCTGTCAGTCTGAGCTGATGGAGTGATGGTAGTAGCTGTGTTCAGCAACATGCGGCGAGAATCTGTCTGGCCAGTAGTTACGATACCGATGCCACGACCCTTCTGGATGCGGGTTTCCTCACCCACCAGCAGGTTTACGTAATGAGGACCGAAGTTATGACGGAACTCTGCAGTATGAGTCAATGTGTAAGCATAGTAGCGGCTGAAGTTTGAACCAACACCACCGGTATGAGCATCAATCACCTGGCCCATTGGGGTAGTGAACTGATCGTATGGGAGACTAGCTCTGTCTGATGTAAGGTCGTAGCCAAACATAGACTGCAGGGCTGTGAAAGTCAATCCCTCAACAGGAGTCAACTGCTCGTTTAGCGACAGGTTGATGGTTACATTCTTGCTGTCCTGGTTTGTATTGGCTACAGTGAACCAAGGCAGCAGGAACTGAGAGTAGAGGAGTCCGGCAGCGCGGTCGCCCTTTACCAGATTACCAGCCTCGTCGAAGCTATAATAATAAGGTGCATCGTATGGCAACGCCATCTTGGCAGCAACCAATGGGTTGGCAGCATAAATCTGGCTGTTGTCTGCCCATTGGCTGTTCTGGCTGTAGTCCTGAACACCGAAGTTTGAGCTGAAGCCCACCTTGAAGAACTTGTTCAGACGAGAGTTGAGGCGTGCAGCCAAAGTGCTGCGGCGCATATTGGAAGCCTCGATCAAACCATCTTCCTGATGGTGGTTGAACGAAACGAAATAGTTCATGGTCTGACCACCGCCCTGCAAGGTAGCGTTGATATCAGAAGTAGGAGCCGAGTTTTTGATCAGCTCGTCGCGCCAGTCGGTGCTGATACCATACTTGTTTACCAGGTTGCGGATATTATCGTTTACAGGCTGACCAATCATGTCACGGAACTGGATGTACTGCTGAGAGTTCATCATCTCCTGGCCCTTGCTGGTAGCAGAAGAGATACCATACTGTGCCTTTACGGTGAGCTGAACCGACTCGTTGTACTTAGCCTGCTTGGTAGTGATGACAATAACACCGTTGGCAGCACGCGAACCATAGATAGAGGTTGACGCAGCATCCTTCAACACGGTGATGTTGGCAATGTCTGATGGGTTCAATGTGCTGAAGAAGCTAGCAGTGATAGGAGAACCATCGAGAATGAACAAAGGCTGGTTTGAAGAACCGATAGAGTTGACACCACGCAAACGGATCTGTGCTGACTGTGAAGGGTCACCGGCAGATGACAGAACAGACAAACCAGATACCTGACCGGCAAGAGCGTCGGTAAAGTTTGGTGTTACGACTGTTTCCAACTTCTTTTCACCGATGTTGGAAATAGCGCCAACTACAGATCCCAGCTTCTTGGCAGCACCATAACCAGTAACGATTACCTGCTCCAGCATCTGTGTGTCAGGATTCAAAACAACCTGCATCTTCTCTGATGCCTTTAATTTCTTTGTCACCATGCCGATGTAACTGAACTCCAGCTCTACTTTGTTGCTTTCAACTTCCAGAGTGAAGTTACCATCGATGTCGGTAACAGTACCAGAAGTAGTACCCACAATCTTGACAGATGCACCGATAATCGGTGAACCGTCTTCAGAAGAGGTTACTACACCAGAAACGTGAGTTTGTGCCAACGCTATTCCCAAATTCAGGAAGACGCAAGCAATAAACATCATGAGTCTTTTTTCCATAGATCTCTTTTCTTTTTTATTAATTGTTATTACTTATTTTAAAAAGTGTATTCTACTAATTTTTTTCGTCATATCTGAGCTCTTTTTGAAGGGTTGTCGCCTTAAGCGGTGCAAAATTAAGCATTTTTTATATTCTTTCCAAATGTTTTTGTGAAAATATAAAATAAAAAGCTATATTTTCTAATAACTTGACGTTTTGTAATGAAAAAAAGGATGAAAAAAACGATTTTAGTGCTTGTTGATGTTTTTTTTGTAAGGAAAAGTTGGTTTTATGTAGATTTTATGCAAAAATTCTTGTGAGTTTCGGGATAAATTATTACCTTTGTCGCCAAATGAGAGGAAGATTAACGCTAAAGGTGCGTGATGAGTTACAGATAATAATTTTAAATAACATAAATTTTAAAAGTCGAGAGTATGAGAAAAGTTTTACTTTTTGCGACAGCATTGTGCCTTTCTTCTGCAGCAATGGCACAGACATCTATTGAGTCAGCTCTTAATGCCCAGAAGGGTGAGAATACCTACAAGGTAGAGAGCAGTGAGGCTAAGAACACTTATTGGAAGTTTACAGCAGACAAGAACTATCTTGCCAAGGTATCTCCATTGTCTGGATCAAGCAATGTTCCTACTGTATTTACATCGGTAGAAGGAACAGACTCGCTCACCCTGGGTGGTGCGGGCTTGAAGTATCCTTCTAAAGCGTATGCCTTGGAAAAGGGTAAGACCTACTACTTCATCATGAACATGACGGGTGAGTCGGGCTTCAAACTTGACTTGTCTGAGATGTCTTCTTATGGCAAGGGTCTCTCTCAGGAGAATCCTGCTGAGTTGAAGTTGGGCGAGGAGTTGTACTTGGGTAATCCGCTGGGTGCTCAGTATGAGAGCACAACAGCTTATATTACTTATACCGCAGAAAAGACTGCTCAACTTCAGATTTCTTTCTCTGGCTATGTTCCTAATGCCACAGTAAATGGTACGACTGTTACTACTTATGATCAGACAACAGGCGCATATATGCTGAAAGCCAGTGTAGAGAAGGGGCAGACTTATTCCATCGCACTGAACCTTCAGGGTGGTGTCGTGGCAAACTCTAAGCTCGTAGAGGTGAAGGCTGGTTCTCTTGAGATGCCTTTCGCTTTGAATGAGGGTGAGAATAAGGTGCCTGCTGAGATGGGCGACTACTACTTCACTTATACTCCTACCAAGACGGGTTATCTGAACATTTCCAGCGACGCTGTACTTGCTGGCGGTCAGGTAAAGGTATATACCAGCCTGAGCAATATCACCTATCAGCAGGTAGCGGCTTCTTCTGAGGCGGGTACCTATAATGTTCGCGTAGAGATTCCTTATACCGGTTCTACCTATTATATTGTAGTGAACAAGTTGCAGGATTCTGCTGCCGAGGATGTGATCAAGGCAGAAATGCAGGACTACCAGCCTGGTGAGACTGTGAATACTGCCTTCGAATTGACAGAACTCCCTGTAGAGAATACTTTGCCAAGTGCCAAGGGTACCTATTATTATAAGCTCACCGTTCCTGCCAACACCGAGAAGTTTGTTACTGTTGAGACAGATGCTACTCTCGATGCTGCTACATCTATCCTCTTCTACAACCAGCAGAATGGCGAATATGGTGCAGCTACTGTAAAGGATGGTTTGCTGAAGACTTATGTAGGTGGTCAGTCTTACGATATTACTTACATCCTCAAGGTTACTGCCAATGAGGATAATCCACTGGCATTCAAAGTTTCTTATTTGGATGTAGAGAAGGGTTCTCTTGTAACAAACCCTGCCGAAGCTGTAGCTGGTGAAAACGAAATCACCATAGAGGGCACAGAATACTTCAAATATACTGCTACCAAGGATGGAAAACTCAATGTGGAGGTTGAACCAGGTGTTACCGTCAGCTTCCCTAGAGGTACAGGCCAGTGGGATGGTGAATACAATGCCATCAACAAGGGTACTGACTTTTTTATCGAAGCTACAGCCGGAACCACTTATCTGATCAAGGTATCTGGTGCTGCGGAGGGTACAACCATGTACTTGGAAGAGAAAGAGTTCTCTGCCGGTGAGTCTCGCACCAATCCTATCGTTATGGAGGGTGACGAATATACGCTTACCAAGGCAGGTGCTGCTGACCTCTGGTTGCAGTATAATGTAACTGAGGATGGTGTTCTCGACTTCGCCTGCGACCAAGTTTATATTGGTGGCAGCGACCGCATCGAAATCTTCAAGAATGAGGAGCCATACGGAACTGCCATGATGGGTACTGAGACCGTAGGTAGTGTTTCAACTACCGTATATAAGGGTAAGGTTATCGTTAGCAAGGGCGATAAGCTCTATATCCACTGCGCTATCGCAGGTAAGGTTGACGGTAGCAAGATTAAGTTCACCAAGCATGAGGCTGAACCAGGTGAAACTATAACCAATCCATTGGTTATCACCAAGGGTAAGACCGTAACCATTACAGGTGCTTCCCGCAGTACTCCTGTATGGATGAAGGCTTCACTCCCTGCTGGTACAACCACCTTCCGCCTGAGCAGCTACTTGATGACAGCCCTCTATAACAGTCTGGAGGATGCCAAGAATGGCGCCAATGCCGAGGAGGTAAGAGCCAATTACGTACAGCTGCCTGATGGCTCTTACGTTTATGAGTTTACCAAGGAGATGGCAGCAGCTGGTGATGTTTACTTCCAGTTTGTTGATTCATATGGTGCTACCGACTTCACATGGATGGATAACGATGCAACTGGCATCTGGAACATCGAGGCAGCTGGCGACAGCAAGGTATCTATCTTCAAGATGGACGGTACTCAGGTGAACCAGATTTCCGGCAATGGTGTATATATCATCAAGTCGAACGGTAAGACCAAGAAGGTTGTCATCAAGAAGTAATGAGTCTTATAAGTAATGGGTCTTAGCATGATGATGCATATATAATATAAAAAAGGTGCAAGTGGGGTACAAAAACTCCGCCTGCGCCCTTTTTCGTCAAAATGTCGCTTGCTTTAGGCCTGTTGTTACTACAGAAAAATAGAAAAGAATTAAGCATTATATTATTTACACATTAAAAAGCGAGAAAACTATGAGAGGTCTCAAAAGACTGCTTTTGGCTTCCGTCTTGTGTGCGGGATATACCCAGGCCACTTGGGCTATCAAGGCATATCCCCATCCAATCACGATGCGGCAGCCTGACGGCACCACCTTGTTGGTAAGAATACAAGGTGATGAGAATTTCCACTTCGTTACTACCACGGATGGATTTCTCCTGAACAAAGACAAGAAGGGTTATTTCTGTTACGTGGATTACGACAAGAAAACCCAGAAGAAAGTGATGACCAAGCAGAGAGCACACAATGTGGATGTGCGCTCCGACAAGGAGAAAAAACTCTTGGAGTCATTGACCAGTGCGAAAGATGCCACTGCCGACATCTTGAGCAGAACCCCTATTATGAAGAAGGCACCTAACAAGTTCCTGAGCCGCCGCATCGTGGCTCCTCGCAAGTATGCTGCTGAAACACGAAGCGGCGAAGCTGTTGTCAAGGAATCGCAGTATCTGGTTGTTCTGGTTAACTTCCAGGATAGCGTATTGCGCCACACTCAGCAGGACTTTGACCACTGGTTGAACCAGCCTGGCTACAGCGAGAACGGTGGTACGGGTAGTGTGAAGGATTACTACCGCGACAATTCCATGGGTCAGTTTATCCCTAACTTCAAGGTAGTGGGTCCATACACCCTTTCCAAGCCAACGGCTTACTATGGTGGCAACAGCAGCAGCACCAGTGGTACTGATACCAACCCACGCGACATGGTAAAGGAGGCTGTGGAACTCGCCAAGAAGAACAATCCTGATCTGGATTTCCGCCAGTTTGATAACGACGGCGACGGCATCATGGACAACTGCTACGTAATCTATGCCGGATATAGCGAGGCAAGTACTGCCAATGGTGATGACATCTGGCCACACAGCTGGTACCTGGACGACAACACCACTATCGACGGCGTATTGGTACACGACTATTCATGCTCTGCCGAGCTGGTAGGTATGCCAGGTGCTCCTGTGGTTCCATCTATGGATGGTATCGGAACCTTCACCCATGAGTTCGGTCATGTGCTGGGTCTCAAGGATATGTACGACACCGATGATACCAGCAATGGTAAGGGTATCGACCCGGGTGCCTACAGCCTTTATGCCTCTGGTAGCTACAACAACGATAGCCGTACTCCTCCTTGCTTGATGGCGTTTGAGCGTATGCAGATGGGATGGATGAAGGAAGGCGAGGACATCGTAGAGGTGAAGAACCCTGAGGATGTTACTCTGACTTCTATCGCCAACAACAAGGCGCGCTTCATCAACTGCCAGCCAGACCGTACACCTGGTACAGGTATGGAGTGGTTCATCCTGGAAAACCGCCAGCAGACAGGTTGGGACAAGTATATCCCAGGTCATGGTCTGCTCATCACTCATTACGACTATACCGATGAGATGAAGAAAGACTGGTGGGATATCAACGGACCAAACAACAGCGCCAAGCATCGCTGCATGTATATCGTGCCAGCCGACGGCATCGACAACGAGGTGACCCGTAGCGGCGATACCTATCCTGGTAAATCAGCCAATACATCTTTCACCGACACCACCACCCCTAATTCCCAGAATTGGGCGAAGGAGCCGGTTAACGTGCCTATCACCAATATCATGGAGCAGGACGGCAACGTGATGTTCCAGGTTAATGGCGGTACCAGCAAGTGGAACTTCATCAAGACACTTGTGCCAGAGAAGATTTACGATACACAGGCAACCTTCAAGGCAAACGTCGAGAGCAACAAGGTTGATGTGGATGAGGTAGGCTTCTGCTGGAAGGAAGGCGCTTCTGCCGACCCAACCCTCACCGATGGCGTGAGCGCAGCAGGCAAGGTAGAGAATATCAAGGATGCTTCTTTCACAGCCAAGGGTCTGCAGCCAGGAACCACCTACAGCGTACGTTCCTACATGAAGATGAGCGATGGCAGCATGGTATATGGTTCACCAGTTCCATTCACCACCGAGTGGGCATACGCCAACGTAACCCTGGATACTCCATTCTACGGAAACTTCCTGAGCTGGACAGACGGCAATCCTGACGGATGGCAGATTATCGACCACAATGGCGATGGTACCACCTGGTATCAGGACGAGGGTGCCCAGGCCGTTCACTATTCTCTGAACTATTGGAACGATGCAGATGATTATCTCATCAGCCGTCGCCGCTTCCACGTGCCAGAGAAGGGCGTGATGTTCTTCACCCGTGGTGTGACAGAGGAGAATGGTGTGGAAGACCTGGAGGTATTGGTTTCTACCAAGACCAACGATCTGAACGATTTCCACCTCGTAAAGCGTTTCTCTTTTGCCGATTACTTCGGTGCTCAGCATGCTGAGGAGGTAGATTTGAGCCAGTTTGCAGGAAAGGATATTTATATTGCCTTCCGTGTCTGCTCAGAGAGAATGCAGAACGACCTCTGGTTGTGGAACGTGATGGTAACCCAGAAGCTCAATACGCCTAAGGACGTGAAGCTGGAGAGAACCAGCGAGAGCGTGCTTACTGCATCATGGAGCCCTGTGGAAGGTGCTGATAATTACTATCTCTGCCTGAGTAGAGAGACCAATAAGACCAACTCGCAGACCGTGTTCACCCCAATGGATTTCTATCAGAATGTAGAGGGTGATGTAGTTCTGGGCACAGGTTCTATCCAGTTCCGTAGCAATGGTTCCGTTACCCTGAAGGATTGTCCTGACGGTATCAAGGACTGCAAGTTCATCGTCACCGCATCCGGTCCGCTCGGTTCTTCAGAGTTGAGCATCGAGGGTACTGAGGATGGCAAGACATGGAATGCCGTGGGTTCCAAGATTACCCTGAAGGAATATGATTCAGAAGGTCAGGAAGAGAATTACTCTACCTATCTGGAGAACAAGAAGTACAGACAGCTGCGCTTCAAGTTCAAGAATGGTGGTAGAAATGCCCGCATCAAGTATCTCACACTTACCTACAACGATGGTAAGGTTTATGAGGATTTGGCAGCCGGTTCTGTAGGAAATGCCACAGCGATTCCTATTACCAACAAGGAAAACGGCGAGTATGATGAGGGCAAGTACCGTGTATGGGTAGCTTCTGGTAAGGGCAACCTTTACTACGATGAGTCTGCACCTGTTTACTATCAGGCTAATACCTCTACAGGCATCCACGATGTCATCGAGGGTACCGGCTTCGGCATCAGCGTGAACGGTGGCAATATCCAGGTAGATGGCATCAAGGCAGGCTACACCGTGACCTGTACATCTGTTGCCGGCGTTCAGCTCTATACCGCTGAGGCTCGCTCTGGCAGTCTGAACTTCCAGGTTCCTGCAGGCACTGGCATGGCTATCATCAGCGTAAGCGGTGAGGGTAAGACCCATCGCAGCAAGATTATCATCAAGTAATAAACAATAGCTAATAGCATCAAATAGAACATTTATGAAACATTATAAATATTCTGCCATCTTGTTGGCGGCAATGACCTGCGGAGCTGTATGGGCTTCGGTGGATGCGCTGACTGATGGAAAGAAGGGTGAAGGCGAAAAGGTGAAGCCATCGGAGAATTTCGTGGCTCAGTCTCGCAAGGCACCTGTCGTTCGCTATACCAAGATGAAGGTGGAAGGCAATGCCGAGGGCGTGCCTTACGGACTCCAACTGATGGGCGTGAGCGACAAGACGGTGAAGTTGAGCTGGATTTCACCAGAAAAGACCGATGGCTATTTCGATGATTTCGAGAATCATCAGGACTTTGCCATCAATTCAGCCGGTAACGTGGGCTGGTCGTATATCGACGCCGATAATAACAATACCTATACCTGGCAGGCTTGTGCCTTCCCAACTCAGGGTCAGAAGATGGCTTTCGTGGTCATGAACCCTTGGGAAACCTCTCCTGCGGTGAACGAGAATCCAAATTTCCAGCCTTATTCTGGCAAGAAGATGCTGGTGGATTTCAGTTCTATCGACGATAAGAACAACGACTACATCATCTCGCCAGAGTTGAACTTCGACCAGGACTTCCAGTTTAGCTTCATGGCTCGCAGTTACAAGATCGAGGGCGATAACTTTGCCGCTGAGCGTGTTCGTGTAGGTTATTCTACCACAGGCAAGCGTCCTTCCGACTTCAAGTATGTGAACGAAGGTCCATACGTGGAACTTCCTGCGGCTTGGACACTTGTGAAATATACCATTCCTAAGGAGGCAAAGTATGTTACCATCAACTGTGTTTCTGAGGGTGGATTCATGATGATGCTCGACGACATCTTCGTGGGAACCAACAAGATTCGTCCTACCCGGAGCAAGAAGAAGCTGGCTGCAGCCAACCCTGTGGTGGGCTTCAACGTTTATCGTGAAGGCAAGAAGGTGAACGAGACTCCGATGGATTCTGCACGCTTCACTGATAATGTGCCAGACTATGCAGACTATGCCTATACGGCTGTCGCGTATACACATCTGACGCTGCCGACGAATAGAGAGGTTACTTAGTCAGAGGACGCGGTGTCGAAGAACACA
>OJJU01000318.1_pt1 | contig 19992 bp, 24 predicted proteins | sample 1596141 | NCBI WGS metagenome assembly OJJU01 (sample SAMEA4350150, study PRJEB24818) | metagenome | biome: human; feature: gut; material: faeces | place: Denmark | collected 2013-09
GAGATGATGTTGTGGAGGGATTTGTTGCTTGATAACGGAGTAAAACTTCAGAATATGGGGGTAATAGACAGAATACTAGGATTCTACGAAGATATTAGAGAGTTTAATTCTTCTAATATCAAGGATTTCCGGGGCAGAATGAAGTCTTGGATCAAGATGGGGATGCTTGCTGGTCGCATTTTCTATGTAAAGGATATGTGGGCAAGGGATGTAGCTGCATTGACTTTCGCCTCCTTCATGGCATTGATTCCTTTTATGGCGATGATGTTTGTCATTGCCCGAGGCTTCGGCTATGCGTCATTGCTGGAGTCATGGCTGTCTACCACCTTTGAGGCACAACCTGTTGTCGCCAAGACTATCGTTGACTTCGTACATAATTATATTGAGAATACGCAGAGCAACTATATCATCGGTACGGGTATCGTGATGTTTCTCTATACCATCGTTTCCCTGATGCAGAAGATAGAGCTTACCTTTGATGATATCTGGCATACGGGCGAGCGTTCGTGGAAGCAGATAGTTACCGAATATCCTACCATCCTTTTCGGTCTGGGACTGATGATTCTCTTTGCTTCGAGCATCAACGTATGGACAGTGAATATGGTGGATAATGTCGACAAGATAGCCGATATCGGGGATACGATACCTTCGTTTATTCTCCATCTGGCGGCATTCGTTCCGATGTTCCTATTCTTTGTGTTCTGCTATTATGTCATTCCGAATACTTATATCCGGGTCCGCAGTACTCTGGTGCCTTCATTTCTTGCGGGTGTCTGCATGACAGCCTTGCAGTATGGATATATCTATCTGCAGGTATTTCTGTCCAGCTATAATGTCATCTACGGTTCGCTGGCAGCCATCCCGCTCTTTCTGTTATGGCTTCAGATATCCTGGGCCATTGTGGTCTTTGGCGCTTTGCTCTGTCATACCAATCAGAACATTCATTATTACGATGGCGATCTCAGTTACGACCATCTGAAATTGTCACAGCGCATCCGGGTTTGTGGCATGGTGATGCATTTGGTATGCAAGCGCTTCAATGAGGGTGAACAGGCCTATACGCCTAAGGAGATTCATGACTTGACGGAGATTCCGCAGCAGATAGTCAATCAGGCTGTAAGAGAACTCTTGCAGGCGAAGTTGCTGGTAGAGATTCGGAGTGAGAAGAAAGGCTGTTTCGAAGAATCGGTCATCCTGCATCCGATAGAGAAGATAGATCATCTAACGTACGGAACAATGATAGAGCGACTCTTCAATTATGGCGAAGATATTGCCGGACTGGCAGAGCTGGAAAGCGATTTGGTATTGTGGAAGAATATCGAAATCGTTAATCTTGACTTCGTGGAGAATGGCAAGAAAATAGCTTTCATCTAGAAAAATATTCAAATTATTATAAACCTTTAAAACTATTAGAGTATGAGAAAATTTATTTCATTGGCAGTTGTTGCTCTCTTGGCTTCTTCCATGTCGGCACAAACCATTGCCAACATGAAAGACCTGAATGCCGAGAAGAAATCTGCTGCTATTAATCTAAAGTTGACAGGAACCTTGACAACTACGAAAAATTCAGATTTCCGCCAGCTTCGCGATCTCTGCTGGCAGTTGAGAAATCTGGATTTGAGCGAGGCAACCTGTCCTGTTCTTCCTAAGAATGCGTTCCATTCCCGTCATCATCTACAGCATGTCGTCCTGCCAAATCAGTTGCAGGAGATAGGTACTCAGGCTTTCTTTGCCTGCGATAACCTGCAGGAAGTGGTGATACCTAAGTCTGTGACGAAGGTGGGCGCAGCAGCCTTTTCCGGTTGCAAGTCTCTGAAAACCATAACTATCGAAGGTGCACCCGAGATAGGTGAGTTCTCTTTTGCCAATCTTGAAGGGGTACAGGTCATCAGGGTAAATTCCCATATTCCTCCAAAGGCTGCTGCTACAGCTTTTTCGGGCGTGAACATGCGAGGCGTGAAACTGGTCATGCCAAGAGGCAGCGAGAAGGCTTACCGCAAGGCACAAGGCTGGAAGGCTTTCTTCGGAGAAGTGAAACTGGCTAGGGAAGTATGCAATCCTGAAGCTTGCCTGATTCCTGTACCGATGGATCTGAAGGTAAAAGCAAAGGCGGCACCGTTGCAGGTGGCGGGAAACTGGAAGATTGTGGCTGATGAAGGTCTGGCTAATGAGCGTGAACATGCTGACAGAATCCTCAAGGAAAGAAATGCTCAGCAGAAGGGAGCACAGCTGACGATGACCCTTGCCATTGATCCTACTCTTACCGATGCAGAGGCTTATACCCTGGAAGTACAGCAGAAAGGTGTGGTCATCAAGGGAAAGACAGCAGCTGGTGTCTTCTACGGATTGATGACTTTCGACCAGTTGCTTCGTGGCAATGCATCTAAGTTGGGTTGCGATGCCATCCCACAGCTGGCTTTGAAAGACCAGCCCCGCACTCATGTAAGAGAGTTGATGGTAGATCCTTGCCGTATCTTTATCCCATACGAAGAGTTGAAGGCTTTCGTTCCAGAGATGGCTCGCTATAAGCTCAATATGCTTCATCTTCACTTGGTGGATGATCAGGCTTGGACTATCGAAATCAAGAAATATCCTCGTCTCACCGCTGAGGCTAGCAGCCGCTGGGGTATGGACGATATGCTGATGCCTATCAAGGGATATTATACACAGGAGCAGATGCGCGACTTTGTGGCATATTGTGCCAAGTATCATATCCAGGTGGTACCGGAGATTGAGATGCCGGGTCATGAGGTGGCTGCCATCAGTGTTTATCCGGAATTGACCTGTAAGGGAGTGAGAAAGCCTATCCGTACTACTTGTGGTGTATCAGACGAATTGCTCTGTGCCGGTAATGAATTCACTTACGAGTTTCTGGGAAATGTATTCAAGGAGCTTGCCGATGTCTTTCCTTCTGAATACATTCATCTGGGTGGTGACGAGGCTGGTAATCCTGCCCTTGATTGCTGGACCAACTGTCCTAAGTGTCAGGCATTGAAGAAGAAACTCGGTATAACTTCTACCGACCGTTCTGAGAACTGGAAGCTGCAGGGCTATCTCTTCGACCGTGTGATAGATCTTCTTCGCACCCAATATCATAAGACTCCGATGTTCTGGTATGAGACCGATTTCAAGAAGATTCAGCCAGGTTGTGTTACCTTTGCCTGGCGTGCAGGTCTCACCAAGGAAGCATTGGTGGCAGCGGTGAAGAACAATGCCCGCATCTTGCTTTGTCCAGGTGAACATTGCTATTTCGATTATCCGATGGCCAAGGGCGACATGCCTGAGGTAAACTGGGGAATGCCGGTTACTTCCTTGAAGGCAGCCTACGATCTTGATCCTGCATGGGGAATGGGAGAGGAGTTTGAAAAGAACAACCTCTTTGGTGTAGCCGGAACCTTATGGAGTGAGTGTATCAACTCTCCTGAGCGCATCTATTATCAGGCTTATCCACGTGCATTGGCTTTGGCGGAAGCAGGATGGAGTTTTCAGAAGAATCGCTCCTGGGAAGGATTCCTTACCCGATTGAAGCCTACGGCAAAGGATATGATGCGAAGAGGCATCACCTTCTCTATGGAATGGTAAATATCCAGGAATGATTCAGTTTGTTATCAGATTGATACCACATAATAAAAGAAAAAGCGTGTAAGTAATGCTACTCACACGCTTTTTTTATATTATAATAAACGTAATTAGTTCGTTTGTTTTCTCTCAAAAATGCTATTGCATTCGGGATATAATCCCTTATGCGCAAGCACAACCACGACTTCTGTTCAAGGCCTCACCATACATTTCCATAGCGGTCATGTAATCAGCAATAACTGCCTTCAAGGCCTTCTTGATGTTTCTTAACATTGTTTTCATAATCGTTATCCTTTCTTTTTTAATTAATACTGTGGCATTGCTGCCATTCTTTCTTTTTACCTGAAGTGGTCTTATCTAAGACTCTTCTCAATCTTGTTGTTAACATGTACAGCCTGAGCAATCATGATTGCTACTACTGCGAGAATCATTACTGTTGTCATCATAATTTGTTTCCTTTCGTTCTTTAATGGAGCCTCGTTTCCGGGTCTCCTTTTTTAATTATCCTTATTACAATCTCTCTTTTGCTGGTGCAAAGGTAGTGCCTTTTTTTTGAATTCCTGTCACAAAGTCGTGACAAAATGATGAAAGAAGGGCATTTTTTGACGCATATCAAGCAGCATGGTCTGATGCCTTGATGTACGTCAAGGGGATTTGGCTTGTCATGCCAAATATGTCAGTCTTGTCCGTCTGATGTGGCAGGCAGGCTGGTGAATATCATGTAAAAAGCAGGAGAAATCTACAATTCTTTACTGAAATAAAATTTTAACTCAGTAAGATAAAAATGCGAAACACGGTCCGACCATGTGTGCCTTTGGATGGCAAAAAAGTGCTCTTAGTGGGGCAATATTTTGCCATCCCAAGGCATATATTATTACTACGTCATGTATTTATTTATGTCAGTGGAAGAAATCTGTGTGCTACACGCCAGCTTCTTTTTTACCCTTCACCCTTCACCTTTTGGTTTGGAATGCCGATAAACACTAGGGTTTCGAGGGGTGAAGGGTGGAACGTACCCTTCACCCGTGTAAATGGCTATTATACAGAAGTATACAGTGTTTTGGTGAAGGGTGAAGGGTAAAAAACGTTTCGCCTTTCAAAAAATAGTTCCCTCATAAAAATATGTCGGAATTTGCATCTCGTTATTTTTTCGGGATATTCCTTTGCTCGTATCATTATTTTTTGTAACTTTGCCAAAAGATTTTAAAACGGCAGCAATATGAAATATCCTATAGGAATACAAGACTTCGAACAAATCATAGAAGATGATTATGTTTATCTCGATAAGACGGCATTGGTCTATGACTTAGTGACTAATGGTAAAATATACATTCTGTGTCGTCCTCGACGATTTGGAAAGTCGTTGCTCGTATCTACTTTGAAATGCTATTTCGAGGGCAAGAAGGATAAAGGGCTTGCCATCGACAAACTGGAGAAGGAGTGGAAGCAATATCCTGTGTTTCATCTTGACTTTAATGGTAATAATTTCACTAATCCTGGAGAACTTGAGGTCATATTTGGTTCCGCACCGGTTCGCCAACTTATCTGGTTCGCCTATTGTCTCATTTTGATGAGAACATCAACGAGATGGTGAACAGGTTTTATCCTACGAGTAGTTTCATCGATTACAAGGCAGATGTGGAAGCACCGTTGCCTATGATTTATCAGAGCGGTTATCTCACCATTAAGGACTGGAATATGGATACCGATTCCTATCTCCTGGATTTTCCGAATGATGAGGTGAAAAGTGGGTTTCTGACGCTGGTAGCTTCCAGCTATCTGAAGCCTGCGAAGTCAACGGATGCCTGGGTCATTCAGGTAATAGATGTGATGTCGAAGGGAGATTGCCATCAGTTGGAGAATCTGATGACTTCCTTCTTTGCCAGCATTCCTTATAATCAGCGTCGTAAGGATGATGAGCGAGAGAAGGAACGTTACTTCCAATATACCTTCTATCTCGTATTGAGAATGATCAGCTGTTTCACGGTCTTCATCGAAAAGCAGCAAAGCGAAGGTAGGGTAGATTGCGTGGTTGAAACCCAGAACTATATCTACATCTTCGAATTCAAGCGTGATGGTTCGGCTGAAGAAGCCCTGAAGCAGATAGAGGATATGGGCTATGCCAGGGAATATGCAGCAGATGGCAGAAAGATTTATCAGATAGGCTGCAACTTCTCATCGAAGACGGGAACCATTGATGGGTGGAAGGTGAAATAGGTTATCGCAAACGAATACTTCCTTTGTGTAATATTGCACTCTGAAAATATAAAAATAGATAAAGAAGGAGATGGATTATGTCAAAAAAGAAGATTTTCAGATGCCAGGAATGTGGGTACGAGACCGTAATATATGAGGGACGTGGTTTCATGGGGCAGCATATTGAAGCCATGTCTTGTCCAGACTGCAGGAACATAGTACCTCTTGTGGTGGGTGGAGTGATAGGTGATGCTGCACCTAGCTTCAATTCTCTAGTGGGAAGACTCTGTTTAAGATGCGGTTCTGACAGGATTCACAAGTGGGATATGCACACATGCCCCAAATGCGGGGGCAGGATGCAACCCTCTGGCGAAGAAGAGTTCTGGACATAGTATTTTAAACCTGTTTTTCAATCCAAGCCATCATACGGAGTTGGTACGGAGCGGGTCTAGCTATGATATCTTGTGGGGAGGTTTGCAAAAACTAAAGTATTACATGATGGAAAAGATTATTGTTGACGTTGCGTGGTGCGACAGAAATTATGGTGGTTCTCTTGGTAGTAATGTACCAGGAGCGGTGGTTTTTACAGCACCAACCTTTGAAGCTTTGCAAAAAGAAGCAAAGGAAAGTCTGGAGTTTCATGTTGAAGGTCTTATGGAAAATGGGGAAGATGTTCCCGAATGGCTGAAGAATGGGGATTATGAGTTTGAGTATAATATTATAAGATAAGATCAGTTGTGTTCTGGTTTTACAAAGAGGGGGTGTCATAAGTTAATGATTCACCCTTTTTTGTTTGTTGGAATGTTACTGATATGTTGTTGGAAAACATAGTATAAGTTGTTAGATAAGATAGTATATGTCTTTGAGTTAGTTAGTATCTCCGGTCGCACAACAGGTGATGTGCATGCGGTGTTCAACTGTTATGCGCCAACTATAATTTAGACTTATGGCACACCCTCTTTATCATTTGGTACATTGAGAACGGCATTTCATACAAGGTAGGTTTAGATATTTGGCGGATTGAAATAATCTTCTTACTTTTGCACTCGTAATCGGGAAGCGATGGAAAAGAAAAAATCGTGGAACGAGGAACATGAAGTATAACCCTTTAATATATAATAAGGTATGAAGAAGGTAATGTTGATTTTAGCCATGATGCTAAGTGTAATGAGTGTAAATGCTCAGTTTGTAGAGTATAAACCAGTATATACTAATCCACCTGCCCAGCAATATTCTGTGCCATCATTTGGCTTGGAGATGCCGCAGATGCCTCAGCCTACGGAGGAATATACTGATGTTGGTGCTTATTATATTAAGAACAATCAAGTTGTGAGAGTCAAGATTCGTGTGAGAGAAACATATAGTGGTGGACGCAGATCATTGACAGTTGTTGGTTATTATGGTGGTCCTTTGGATAGTTTGTTGAGAACACATGCACTCGTTAGCAAGGTGGTTAGAAACCTAGACGGAGAGGTTGTAGCCAATAATTTTGAGTGGAAGGCGAACACGGCGCCTTTCGGTAAAGTGTACTTTAATTTGTAAAGCCGTTTAAGGATATAGGCATTGAGGTTGTCATGGATTGGAAATGTGGAAGCATTATCTTTTTCAGCAGTGGCAAACTTCAATGCCTTTTTGGTGGAATTACCATAAAAGTAAACCTGTTGGAAGAAATAATAGAAGAAAAGTTTGGCGGTATCAAAAAGATTTCTTACTTTTGCAATAGAGTTATGAGTGAACGGAAAAGAACGGGCACGATGAAGGCTCTAGTGAATGAGCGTATTGAACGTTATCTTGCGATAGAAATGTGGAAGTTTCAAAGTCTGCTAACGATAAATAGGCAATGATGCTCACGTCTAAGGATTATTGTATCTTTTTCTCTATGGAAGAAGATATTAATATACTCTATGGCGTGGGCTATTGCATTATTACTTGCTGACGGGTCCTTCCACAACCTCTATCCGGTAATAAGCAATAGTCCCACGCTTTTTCATAGAAAACTTAATGACCGATAGCTACTTCTGGGAACAAGTCGGCGAAGTAAATGGTAAATATGGATAGTCAATTTATCGTATTCAATACAACGACGGAACTCTTAAGATTAGATGTTTCCAAAATTGTTTATTTTGAAGGAGATGGCAATTATACACAGATTGTTACTATTAACAAACTGAAGGCTGTTGTTTGTCTGAATTTGTCTCAGATGGAGAAGTATTTGGCCGAGCATCTTGTAGATTGCAAGAGTATTTTTATGCGAGTGGGTAAGCGCTTTATCATCAACACAGGCTACATCTATCAGGTTAATACGCAAAAGCAACAATTGATATTATCCGATTATGAGCATTTTGCATTTGCTTTGGGTATTTCTAAGGAAGCCTTGAAGCAAATGAAGGATTTACTCATAACTAAAAAATAAACTAATCAAGCAAAGAATTTTATGGAATTAATCATTGGACGTGATGCTGCTACATCTCAATTGAGAATAACAATGGGACAACAATCCAAGACTTTTGAGGTTGCTGGAAGTGTTCCTATGACTGTGAGCCGTCAACATTGTAGTTTGACCATTAATCCGGATGGTTCTTATAGAATTACGAATCTAAAACCTCAAAATGTTACTTTTGTCAATGGAGTGGAAATAATGGCAAAGACTATCATGGAAAAGGATAAAATAGAACTTGGTCCAAGCAAATTTTTGGTTAGTTGGGATTGGATAAAGAGTTTTGTTCCTCAAATGGTAGATTTTCGTCCATTGCAGCGTGTTTGGGAAGAATATGATGAACATAAACTTGATCAGCAAATTGCTGACCGCAAGTTTAATTCTCTTCGTGGCATTACTGGTTTGATTACTATGGGAGCCATCGCTTTGAGTATCATTTTCCCAGAATTTAGAGAGACTCCTCTTTATATAGGCTTGTATCTCTTAGGTATTTTGATTTCTGTAGGCTTTACTGTAAAAGCATATAAGGATTCTTCTAAGGGACCGTTAAGGCAGAAGCAGTTGACTGAAGAGTTTCAGCAGCATTATGTTTGCCCTCATTGTCATCACTTCCTGGGCTTTCTGTCTTATGGAGTTTTAATGCAGAATGAGGCTTGTCCTTATTGCAAGGCTAAAATTAAAAAGTGATTTTGTACAATAGAAGATAGGTTTTGTGTAATGAGCACAGAATTAGCACCTATCTATTTATTATTTCACTATATTTGCACCAGTTATAATTTTAAAACGTATGATTATGGCACAGAATGAAGAAACATTGTTTTTCAATAATACACATCCTAAAGTAAGACAGGAAAGTAAAGATAAAACTCAGAACGCTGCTGATAAGGCAACTTGGAAGAAAGTAGCGGTAGGTGGTGCTGCTGGTATCTTGTTAGGTGCAAGTGCTATGTATGCCACAGATGCCTTTGCTGCAAGTACAGAAGAAACTCCCGATACAAAACCGGAAGGGGAGAATCCATCGCAAGATGCTGCTGCAGCTAATGATAATGCCTCTATCAAGGTAGCTGAGAGTCATGATGAGCAGAGCTTTAAGGAGGCTTTTGATGCCGCTAGAGCCGAAGTTGGTTCTGGTGGCGCTTTCCATTGGCATGGTAATATCTATAGTACTTATACCGAGGAAGAGTGGAACAACATGACAGATGCAGAAAAGAACGACTATGCTCAGGCTGTAAAACCAGAAGTACGTGCAGAAGAAATGAATGCTGCTCCTCATCAAACTGAAGATGTTGCTGTGGTATCTCATTCTTCTCATGCAGACCAGGATGTATCTGTTGCTCACAATGATGCAAATTTGCATCAGGCAAGTGATGTGCAGGTAGCTGATGACCAAAATGCAGATGTTCATTTGGTTAATGCGGGTGAAGTTCAGCTTGCTGATGGCTCCATGGCTACAGTGGGTGTTTTCGATGTGGATGGTCAGGAAGTGAGTGTGGTAGATTTTGATCAAGATGGAAATCCTGATGTTGCGATTTGTGATGCCAATGGCAATGGAAGTATTGACGTTGGTGAAGCAGTTGATTTGCATACAGGACAAGTGATTACTCCAAGTGGTAGTGATTTCGCTGATGCTGGAGTTGATGATTCTGCTGATTCAAATCTCCAAACTGCATCCTTGGAGAATCCTGATGTTGCTCCTGATATGCCAGACTATATGTCTGATGCTGATATTCAGATGGCATAAACATTGATTAAAATAGATGGTGGCAATGGAAACTAAAAGAATCAAATGTCCAAGTTGCGGTGTATTGCTTGACGTGAGAAATTCTCAAAACGAAGCGGTTAAGATGATTACTTGTCCTCAATGTAAAACTCAGCTGAGAGTGATGTTCTCACAGCAACATGCTGCAACTCCGCAATCTTTTGGGGAAACAGAAAATGTTGGTAACAGCAATGGTGAGACTCAGTATGTGAATCGAGATAATGGAGAAACTCGTTACGTGGGGCATTCCTCTTCTCCTTCTCAATCTGATGAAACAATCCTTGCAGGCAAGAAAGAAGAGGTTACTCCTGGTTATTTGCTCTATGGTGGTCAGAAGTATCCGTTAGGGTTCGGCAATAATGTGATAGGTCGCAAGGCTACTACTTCGCAGGCAACTGTACAAATTGCTACTGATGATAGATATATGAGTCGTCAGCATCTTGCCATCCAGGTATGTAAGGTTTCTACGGACAATGTTAGGGTTGTGGTATCAAACTACCATAATAAAAATGCCAGTTATGTGAATGGACAATTATTGAACGAGGGTGACCAGCTCGTCTTGACAGAAGGAAGTATCATCAAGATGGGTAATACAACCGTTGTTTATCATCAAAAATAAAGCTAACAATGAGAATCAAGATATATCAGCCTTTAGCTATCCATGAGTTGGGAAAAAGGGCGAACCAGGAAGATAGCATCTATCCAATAGAGGGCAAAGCAACGGAGAATGACCGTTTGTTTTTACTCTGTGATGGTATGGGTGGACATGAGCATGGCGAGGTGGCAAGCCAAGGCATTTGCAAAAGTCTTTCTTCGTTTTTGTTGCAGCATGCAGTTGTTTCTGAAGGCTTGGAAGATAAGTTGCTATCTGATGCTTTGGCGTATGCCTACGAAGAACTGGATAAACTGGCTATTGCTGGAGATTCCCGTCAGATGGGAACAACTTTAACTTTGCTGTATTTTCACAGTAATGGATGTACGGCAGCCCACATTGGAGATAGTAGAATATACCATCTCCGCCCATCTTCGCATACCATATTATATAAGAGTCGTGACCATTCCCTGGTGTATGATCTTTATCAGGCTGGTGAGTTGACCTATGAGGAGATGAAGACATTTCCACAGAAAAATGTCATCACCCGTGCGATGATAGCTGGAGATAGAAATCATCCAAAACCTGATGTTATCCATATTTCTGATATTCAGCCAGGTAATTACTTCTACATTTGTTCTGACGGCATGTTGGAACAGATGGAGGATGAGGAACTGTTGGATGTCTTTGCTGCGAATGTTAGTGATGAAGAGAAGCGACAGATGTTGATTTCAGAAACCTCAGATAATAAAGATAATCATTCAGCTTATATAGTACACATCAAAGAGGTGAGTCATGACGAGGCTGATGTGAGTCTTGTAAATGAAGAGCCTACGGCGAAATGCAATGCTTTGAATATCAAGCCTGATGTGGAAGAGGTGACTGCTTCTCCTGATGTTGAAGTCGTAAAGCCTGCTGGTACACCGCCTGTTCCTGATAGTGTAGTCGTTGATTTGGTGAATAAGCTGAAAAGAAAGAAATCTCTCTTCATGGTCTTTGTTGCCTTAGTGGTATTGGCTGCTGTTGGCATGGCTGGTTATGGCTACTATAGCAAGCATAAAGCAGAGGCAGCTTTGCAGGATTCTCTTCTAGAGGATTCAAAGGTGTCCGTGCAAGTGCTTAATAGCAAGTTAGAGATTGATACAACAAAGCAAGATTCTATAAACCGAGATATTACCAAAAATGAGCGAAATAAATAATCAAAATATGCTCCAGGTAGGAACCATCCTACACGGAACTTACAAGATAGAAAGCTATTTGGCTTCAGGTGGTTTCGGCAACACCTATTTAGCAAAGAATATCGAGTTTGATGAGACTTATGCCATCAAAGAGTTCTTTGTAAAAGGAGTGTGCCAGCGTGATGGTAATAGCACTACCATTAGCGTAAGCAATGCCGAGAATACCAATAGCTTTGAGCAACAGCGAGAGAAGTTCAAGAAAGAAGCTCGCCGTCTTCGTAGTCTCAGTAATTCTCATATTGTCAAGGTGTATGACTTGTTTGAGGAAAATGGTACGGCTTATTATGTAATGGATTATGTGGATGGAGAAAATCTATCTGCACGTTTGAAGCGTACCAATGCGCCTTTGACAGAGTCTGCCGTTCTCAATTACTTGAATCAGATATTGGATGGTCTTGAGGCGATCCATAACGAAGGTATGTTCCATCTTGACATCAAGCCAGCCAATATTATGGTGGATAGTCATGATATAGTCAAGTTGATAGACTTTGGTGCAAGTAAGCAGCTGAGTACGGTCGGTGGTGCTACGATGAGCACTGGTATCAGTTATACGAATGGCTATGCTCCTAGTGAGCAGATGGCGCAGAGCTATGATAAGTTCGGTCCATGGACAGACTTCTATGCCCTTGGTGCCACTATGTATAAGTTACTTACCAATCAAGACCCACCATCTGTTTCTGACCTTTCTGAAGACGAGACAGAGGACAAGCATCTTGCCCTCCCTATGCCTAATGTCTCTGAGGAAATGAAGAAGCTGGTTGTTTGGATGATGCAAGTGAATAGATTGAAGAGACCGAAGAGTGTAGGGGAAATAAAAGGTGTTGTAGTAAAAGCGTATATAGTTAATGAGGAAGAAACTGTATCTGTCAGTACTGGCAATTTGAAAACAATAGAACGAAAAAGTGAAACGGAAAACAAAGAGTTAGATGAATCTAAAAAACTTGAAATTGTAGGTGATAAGAGAAATCAGTTTGCTCCATTTTCTTCTAAGGGGCGAATTGGACGCTTGCATTATATCCTTGTTGTATCTACAACTTGGTTCATCTTTTTTACGGCATTGTTTCTTGTTGTGGTTTATGCTGAGGCAAAAGAACTTGATTATGAAATTGTAGGAAAAGAAATGAGTATGTTCTTTGCTGGTTTATTAGGTCTGGTAAGTGCCGTTTCATTTACACAAGCAACAAGGCGATGTCACGATTTGGGTTATACGGGATGGTATCAGTTTATTCCTTTTTATGGATTTATAATTTTGTTTAAAGAGGGACAAAAAAAAGACAATAAATACGGAAAATGGTCTTCAGACAAACTGACAAAAAGCGAAAAGAAAAAAAGACAATATATATATATTGTTTTTATTATTGTGATTGTGGGTATTTGGGCTTTTGTTTTTGGCACATCTAATCCTAAGTCTGGTATGATAGATGATTCTGTTGATGGTGTCGAGTTGGAAGATTCTGCTGTAGTTGATACTTGTGTGGTTGACTCTGCGGCTTTATAATATTATTTATATAAAAATACAGATATGAAAAAGTTTTTTACAATGTTGGTAGGCTTACAATTATTGATGTTATTTGTAGGTTGTGATTCACTTTCACCTTCGGAGCGTTTGCTTGTTGGGAAATGGTATGTACAAAGAGAAGACACAGTAGAGGGGACTGAAGTAATGCAAGAATTAAATGAAGTCTTTAAGGATGATAAAACTTGTGAGGCTAAGGCTATATCTAGATATAAAATGAAAGACGAAGAATTAGACTTTTATACTGTTGTTACTTTGGAATATAGTTTGAAGGGAAACTGGGAAATTAAGGATAAACTTTTTACGGAGAAATTTAATCACGTTGAAGTGTCTGTTCGAGATGTAGATTTTGAAGGAGCGGATGTTACGTCTAATTTAGCGCAGTTGAAAGAAGCAAAAGAGTCTACAAAGAAAACAGCTTATTATGAAATGGCTGTTCCTCTCAAGAAAGCTCTGTTGGGGGATGTGGGTGCTGTGAAAATAAAGAAACTAAATGAAGAGCAATTCGTTGTTGTCAATAATGAAAATTCTGTTGTTGAGTATAAAAGGGTTGCAGATTAATAAAACGTAGTATATGTTGCGACAATTGTTAAATGGCAAATACAAAATTGGGCAAGTACTTGGTCAAGGTGGTTTCGGAATCACCTATTTGGCTAAGCAGAAGGTTTCTGTAGCAGGTGCCTTGGGCACGATTGATGCAGAAATCGAAGTGACAATCAAGGAATTCTTTATGAAGGAACTCTGTAATCGTGATGAAGCATCATCAATGGTGACGGTTCCTTCTAAAGGAAGTGCAGAATTGGTGGAGAAGTTCCGCCAAAAGTTTATAAAGGAAGCGAAGAATATCTCAAAGTTGACTCATCCTCATATTATTAAGGTGTTGGATGTGTTTGAGGAGAATGGTACCGCTTACTATGTCATGGAGTACATTGATGGTGGCTCTTTGTCGGATTTGATAGAGAAAAAAGGTTCTTTATCGGAAGAAGAAACCTTGAAATATACGAGACAGATAGCATCTGCCTTGCAGTATATCCATGCCCATAATATGAACCACTTGGATGTGAAGCCTGGCAATGTCTTGTTGCGACAGAATGGGGATGTGGTCTTGATTGACTTTGGTATGTCAAAAAACTATGATGTAGCTGGTGAACAGACTACGAGTAGTCCTGTTGGAGTGAGTGTAGGCTATGCGCCTATTGAGCAATCTCGTGTGGGAGGATTGGGAATGTTCTCTCCAGAAACAGACATATATTCTTTAGGAGCTACTATGTTCAAGATGTTGACTGGTCAAACTCCTCCTGAAGCTACGGCTGTGTTTGATGAAGGCTTGCCTGAAATGCCTGCTAATGTTAGTGCAAAGACTAAACAAGTGGTGGAAAAGGCAATGCAACCAAGACGAAAAGACCGTTATCTAACAGTTGAGGATTTCTTGGAAGCATTGGGTGAAAGTGTATCTGTTACTAATGCTGAGGAGGTTGGAAATGTGAGTGTTTCAGAAGAAACTCAATATATGCCACCTGTAGAAAAAGTAAAACAGAATGCTTCGTATGTAGATAAAGCCACGATTGCTCTTACGGCTAAGGACTTAGATGCGTTTAACCCTTAGTTTCTCAAAGAAGATGATAAGGAAGCAACTGCTTATATTTCTGATAATATGGTGATAAATAGTAACATTGATTCTTCTGATATTGTGGATTTAGGGCTTAGCGTAAAATGGTGTGGACGAAATCTTGGGGCTTTGACTCCTGAAGATAATGCTGCATATTTTTGTTGGGCTGATGGCATAACAGAATTTGGTTTGTCTATGATTCCTTCCGAATCGGATATAGCTGGCTCAAGTAAAGATATTGCTTTTAATATGTCTGGTGGAAAGCTGAAAGTTCCTACTCGTAAACAATTCAAGGAATTGATAGATAAATGTCGATGGAGTTGGTGTACATATAATGGTGTTGTCGGCAGTAAGGTTACTGGTCCGTCGGGGAGAAGTATCTTCTTGCCTAGTGCTGGTAGAAAGTGTGATTATGGCATTTTTAATCAAAACACTTGGGGTTACTATTGGAGTTCAAGTAAGGCTAGTGGAACAAATGCTTATTATTTGTATTTCAATGATGAAAATTCGGATATAGGTTATGAGTCTGCTATGACTATGCGCTCAATAAGACCTGTGTGTGATTTGTAAAAATGGATATTGTTACTATATATTAATTTAAAAGAGAATTTATGAAACGATTATTTGTTTTGATGGTTTTATTGTCATCATTCTTCTTGTCTTCTATGGCCGGTCTTATAAACTTTATAAGTTTTCCAGAAGGTCAAACTTGGTATTATAGTGGGGTTGGCGCTTTTAAGTCGATAATGATGGCAAAGGTTTATTTTTTCAAAAATTCAAAAGGTGAGAAAATGATAAAATATAAACCGCACATTTCTAATAAAGCAATATACGGAAAGTATAATGAAATGTATAATGAAGCAAATGTTATTCGCTACATTTTCAAACTGGAAACAGGAATTCGTATGTCTTTTAGTTATGGATATAAAAATTTTAAGATCAAAACTGGCTATAATGACATTGACATGGAAAGAATTCCGAAAGAGGAATATGATATGTTAGTGTCAAATTTCAATAGGACACTTCCCTCTGGTGGGGTGAATTCTTTTGGGAATATTGGTGGTTCCACAAACCATTCTGGTAATATGTGTTCCAGTTGTCGAGGTACTGGTCGCTGTTCGGGTTGCAATGGTCAAGGGAAATATTGGGAGCAGATAGGTACATATACAGGTACAGATACGAGGAAATATATAAATTGTCCTGTTTGTAGAGGTTCTGGACGATGTGGAACGTGCAGGGGAAAAGGAAAATTGTAATATTTAGATTGCAATAAAGATGAAGCGACTATTATCATTTCTCGTTATCTTCTTGCTGGCAATAACCGTATTGCCAGCAAGAACCTATATCGTTAGCGTGGGCATCGCTGACTACCCCGGTACTCAGAACGACCTTCGGGTAAGTGCGAATGATGCCAAAACTATCGCTGGCATTTTCAATAAGAACGGAAAGGCGGAGGTGGATTGCTTCGTCAATTCAGATGTTACCATCCAAAAGGTATGCTCGGCGATGCGCCAGACATTCGCCAAGGCAACGTCTTCCGATGCCATCATCTTCTATTTCAGCGGTCATGGCATACCGGGAGGATTGGTTTGCTATGATGGCTTCCTGGACTATTCTTCTATTCTGAAAATCATGAAGCAGAGTAAAGCTCAGCAGAAAATGATTTTCGTGGATGCTTGCTTTGCAGGGAAAATGAGAAATACGAATAAGAGGAATACTAACTATTCCAAAGAGAATGTGATGTTCTTCCTTTCTTCTCGTTCAACGGAGAAATCCTTAGAAACTCCAAGACAAACAGGTTTCAAGAACAGCCTGTTTACTGTGTTCTTGGAACGTGGCTTGCGAGGTGGTGCTGATACAAACAAGGATAGAGTTATCACGGCTAAGGAAATTTATAACTTCGTACATCAGGGAGTAGTAGAAGCATCAGGGAATCGTCAACATCCCGTAATGTGGGGTAAGTTTGATGGGAATATGGTGGTGATGAAATGGTGAGAGATTAAATACTCGTATTTTTACCATTCGAATTCGTTTTTGAAATCAGCCATCATTTCTAGAAAGTCAACGGCGTAGCCTGTTCTTGCATATTCTTCTTCACGGGCAAAGACATGATTCACCAACTCGTCATTATTGCATGATGTCATAAAAGGATATTCTTCGGATTCGTTAGTCTCAGTTCCGCAGTCGAACGACTTTATTCTTGTATCTTTTGTTAATCTAATCAGTTCCATATCGCTTAAATACAAACTTTTACAGTTTTAAGAAATGCAGAACATCCCTCTTCTACTTTTTTTCTGTTAGCCATTCTTTCCTCTTTGGTCATGTTTTCTACACGTTGCATTTCTTCTTCAAATTTACGTGCTGCTTTGCCATAGAGAATTGGCGTTTCTTTGATTGGTCTTGTCATATTTAAATCCTCCTATGATTAATGATTATAAGTCTGTTACAAAAGTACGAGTTTTTTATCAAATCACCAAAGTTTTGTGCAGGTTTCTTCCTCCTTTGAATCTTTCATGCAAAATAACGACAGGTAAACCAAGGATATATGAAAATAAAATTGTATCTTTGCACCATAATTTATTAAAAAGGCTGCAATATGAAATATCCTATAGGAATACAAGACTTCGAAAGAATCATAGAGGATGGCTATGTTTATCTGGACAAGACAGGCTTGGTCTATGATTTGGTTCATAATGGAACAATTTACTTTCTGTGTCGTCCTAGACGATTCGGAAAGTCGTTGCTCGTATCTACCCTGAAGTGTTATTTCGAGGGCAAGAAGGAGTTGTTCAAGGGCCTTGCCATCGATAAACTAGAGAAAGATTGGAAGCAATATCCTGTGTTGCATCTCTCTTTTGGTGGACAAAACTTTGTAGAGCCTTATGCGTTAGACAAAGTGTTGGAGGAGTTTGTTGCCATGGCAGAACGTATCTATGGACGTGAGGAGTTGGCCGAGACTTTAGGCAGCCGCTTTAAGGCAGTGTTGGGGAAAGCCCATCAGAAGACAGGAATGAGGGCTGTCGTATTGATTGATGAATACGATAAGCCATTGTTGGATGTCATGGATATGGATATTCCTGTAGGAAAAACTCAGAATAAAATAAGTTTGGAAGAGTATAACCGTAATCTTCTCAAAGGTTTTTATTCCGTTTTTAAGGAAGCCGATGCCGACTTGCAGTTTGTTTTGTTGACTGGTGTTACCAAGTTCTCACAGGTGAGTGTGTTCAGTGGTTTTAACCAACCTAACGACATCAGTATGGACGAGCGTTATGAGGCACTTTGTGGTATTACGGAAGAGGAATTGTATTCTACTTTTGATGAGCAAATCAAAGAGATGGCTGTGAGATATAAAACCACAGAAGAAGGAATGAAATACAAACTGAAGAGGAAGTTTGACGGTTATCATTTTAGCTCTAACTTGCTCGATATCTATAATCCGTTTAGTATCTTGAATTCTTTGAGCAAGAAGAAACTAAGCGACTTTTGGTTTCGTACTGGTACACCAACTTATTTGGTTCGCTTGCTTTCCCATTTTAAGGAGAATTTGAATGAGTTGACTGGCAAGTATTATCCAACAAGTAGTTTCGTGGATTATCGGGCAGATGTAGAAGCGCCATTGCCTATGATTTATCAGAGTGGCTATCTTACGATAAAGGATTGGAACATGAATATGGATTCCTATCTTTTGGATTTTCCGAATGATGAGGTAAAAAATGGTTTCCTTACTTTGGTGGCTACTAGCTATTTACAGCCAAAAGAGTCGACTGATGCTTTTGTTTTACAAGTGGTGAGTGCTATGGACGTGGGTGATTGTAAACAGTTGGAGAAACTGCTCACTTCCTTTTTTGCCAGCATTCCTTATAGCCAGCGTCGTAAGGACGATGAGCGCGAGAAGGAACGTTACTTCCAATATACTTTCTATCTCGTATTGAGAATGATCAGTTGTTTCACGGTGTTCATCGAAAAGCAGCAAAGCGAAGGTAGGGTAGATTGTGTGGTAGAGACTCCGAACTATATCTACATCTTCGAATTCAAGCGTGATGGTTCGGCTGAGGAAGCCCTGAAGCAGATAGAGGATATGGGCTACGCCAGGGAATATGCAGCAGATGGCAGAAAGATTTATCAGATAGGCTGCAACTTCTCATCGAAGACGGGAACCATCGATGGATGGAAGGTGGAATAGGTTATCGCAAACGAATACTGCCTTTGTGTAAGCATGTGTATGCTTTTTATCCGCACTAGCACAAAGGCTCATGTGTTAAGCATAAACTATTTGGACTCATAAAATGAAACAGAATGATATAATTTCAATTATTCAAGATAATAATATTTCCGAATATTATTCCTTGATGGATTTTGGTATTGAAGGCTATGCTTTTCCATATCAAGAAGCACTTAAAATAGTGCAGACATGTAAACTTTTTGCGATTCCAATCTTGGGAGGTGATGTATATAGTATGAATGATTCTACTATAGAGAGCACTAATGATAATTGGTATTATAATAGAACTCCTGATGAGTCATATTACGATTACGTGCAAAATAGTTGTAATAAATCCGAATCTTACATCAGGACTTTTATAAATCATTTTTGTGATAAGCCTTTATTTTCTTTTGTCCTAGAAGCTTAATTGGAATAATCAAATACTGGCAGAATAGGCTGTGATTAATGACGCTGATGGAACAACTATCGTACAACATATTTATACCAACAAAAAGAGGGTGTGTCATAAACTTATGACGCACCCTCTTTCTGTATGCTCGGCATGAGCTTATTCTAATGGGTGCAAGTCCCTAACAAGCCCTAATAGCGGGAATTGTATAGCCAATAGCAAGGGTGTCTACTGCGAAGTGGAATCTGAAAGAAGCTGGCGGCAAACATCTGACCTAACGCACAGAAACTTCATATAAGGCATTTGACCATGGATGAGATTGCAACACAAATCAAAGTCCTATAGCTATTCGGAATGGTTGGTGTAAATGAAGTGGGTATAAGATGGAAAGAATAAGCCCTTATCCGAGGAGGTCTCACGGACATGACGATTAGTTGCTTTTACGAAAGTCAT
>OJJU01000329.1_pt1 | contig 19180 bp, 20 predicted proteins | sample 1596141 | NCBI WGS metagenome assembly OJJU01 (sample SAMEA4350150, study PRJEB24818) | metagenome | biome: human; feature: gut; material: faeces | place: Denmark | collected 2013-09
CCCATCCGGAGCAGGTTACATTCCTTCGTGATGATTTTGAGAAGTTTGCCAAAGACCACGTGAAGTTGCGTGTCCTTTCAGGACCATTCAAAGACTATGAAGGCTACATTGTCCGCATAGACCGTGACCGCCAGCTCGTCTTCGACTTCGGTGGACGAGCTGTAGCTATCCGTGGCGTGCATAAGGAAGACTTCGAAGTTGTAGAAGAGTAGTTGTAAAAACTCCCCCAAAAATTTGGTGGTTTCACAGAAAACCCTTATCTTTGCTGCGAATTAAATATAGAAGTTATGGCACAGTTAACATTACAGATAGATAGTCCATCTTTGTTGGAGCAATTAAAGAATGTCCTCTCTCTTATGAGAGGCGTTAAAATAGTTTCAGACTCCCCTATTTCAAGGAGTGCTGCTTTGGAAGATGTTCCAAACGCAGAAACTTTGGCTGCAATGAAAGAGGCAGAGAGTGGTCATGATGCAGGAGTAGTTCGAGTAGATAGCTTAGAAAGTTTCATGGCATCAATGGAGGAATAGAGTTTATGAAAGAAATTCGAAAGACCTCGCAGTTCAAGAAAGATTATAAGCGTTTTAAGAATGATAAAGAATTTGTAGAAACGCTTATGGGGATAGTTAAGCTTTTAGCAGAAGGCAATCAGATACCGGAAGAATATAATCCTCATCCTTTGAAAGGTAACTGGAAGAACTATATGGAATGCCATATAGAGAATGATACACTTTTGATTTGGTTTGATAAGAACAATAACGCAATAGAATTAGTTCGTTTAGGTTCGCATTCTGAATTATTTGGTAAAGGACGTAAGCGCTGATCTTTGCAGTCATTCCTTAAATGCCAATGGCGGTCATAAGATTTCCGCCATAACCCTGATGGGCACCTCTCCCGAGGTAATCCTATCAAAAGTAGAATAAAACAATATTCCTCATTCGAGTGGCGACAAGTGCAGAGCGATACTGCAATGAGGACAAAAATGTAAAATTATGGCTTCAGAAAAAATGAAATACATTCTTTGTAGAGCTGAGCAATCAGCTTTACGAACCGATATAGAATTATCTCCTTTGAAAAGAGAGATAGAGTTAATCTTCGATCCTCGTAATATAGATATGGATTGTAATATGATATCCAGTCTCCTCTTGCCATATGAGAAAAATATCAAGGATAAATAATGTATTTATAGTGACCTCTTACTTACAATAATACAGAATATAATGATGGATTCAATATATTATTGGTTGGCAAATCATACCGCAATTTGCACGTGGCTACTTGCAATATTTGCAGTACTCACCTTTATTTTCACTTTCATTTTTAAGAAAAAGAAAGAGCATAGGCTGAATATATCAGATGTACATGATTCTACGATAAATCAAGCAGGTGGTAACATATCAATAAATTCAAAAGATGCTGAATAAAGACGAACAACAGATTAGTGGTGTTAGTAATTCAACCATTAATCAAGCTAAAGGTAATATCATTAATAATTATGGTATTAGCGCAAAAGATGTTATCGACATTGTTAACAGTGTTGTTGCTGATAAGATGTCTGTCTTTCATAAAGAAGCTGAGGAAACAGCCAAACAAAGGCTCACTGAATTTAATCGTGAATTGATAAAAAAGCTTCAAGATAAAGCAGAAGAACAGATTGGTAAGTTTAATTCGCCTGTACTTCAACTAGCTGCGCGAAAGGCAGCTTGGGGGTATGTACAAAGCGGTGATACAAACGATAAAGAGAATTTCGTAGACTTACTTATAGAGCGAGTGTCTGTAGAAGAAAAGTCAACGAAGCAACATCTTATAGATGAAGCTATTGAAATCCTTCCTTCATTATCTCCAAATTGTCTTCAACTCTTGACTTTTTTAGCTTTTTCTCAGTTGATGAAGCAAAGTAAGATTTCAGAGTATGAGAATTGGATAAATAGCATAAATCCCATTCTCGATAATATATCGAAAGTTACATCTCTGGATATTGATTTTCTCAACCAGGCTAATTGTACATTTAATACAGTAGGCTTTCATTCTTCGAATTCTTTTATTGATGATCAATTAAAAAGTTGTGATTTGTTATTTCGCCACAAACCTCCGAGGGATTTTGTTGAAAAGTTCTTTGCAAAGCATCAAATTACTCGCCAAGATAATGCTTATTTATGGCATGCTGGAGAGTCCTTTGACAAAATAATGACTTTAAATGAAATTTTCGATTTGGTGAACTATCCTGAAATAAAGATGAATTATACAACTTTTTCAAGTGTTTGTGACGGACTTGCAAAGCGAGGCTTTTCTGACATTGTCGATGATATACATGATTATTATAATCAAACTCAGCCATACACAAAAGAAGAAGTAGAGCAATATTTTATTGCAAAGAATCCTCATTGGCAGGATGCTCTTAGCTTATTGAAGCGTGAAGACATACGTTCCTTAAGGTTAAAGCCTGTAGGTGTGTATATTGCATGCAGACAATTGGTAAAGTTTACAGGAGACGAACTCTCTCTTGATATTTATTACAAGTGATATTCAAAAGTGTGTTGACACGCTAGCTTGGACTCTGTTAGTTTTGAATTCTGCACTGTATGAGTTTTATATTCCATAGTATATTCTTATTCGATTTTAAATACATAGAACTTGATATATTATGCTTCGAGAAGATTTACAATACGAAAAGGTTCTGGTACAGATCCTGAATGATATTTCCGGACAGCTTAATAGATGTGATTGGCACGCTGCCGATAAGAATTTCAAACTGTTTGATGAAATAGCCAAGAATAAACCTGTCTTGAGCTCACTGCAATTTGAAAGATGGTATTTTGCTGCCGAATCTTATTTTCGCAGAGGACTTTTAGATAAAGCAATTTCTTGCACCAGACAAACTGAAAAATATGCTGTTGGACACGAGCTGCAGTTCAGGATGCTATTGCAGCGTGGAAAAATAGAGAGTTCCAATAAGAATAGATATGAGTTCTCGGTTAATTCCTTGTCTGCTGCCCTTTATGAAGCAGAGCAATTGGGTGATGCCTATGTTGCGCATGTTTACGACGGCTTAGCACATATGTGTGGTATGCAGTATGCTTCTTTAGGAATGTATTTCTTGCGAAAGGCGCAAGTTGTAAGTGAGCGTCTGGGTGACGCCAATCTCATTGTAGGAAATAAGCTCTCTAGGGTGAATTGTTATGCCATTCTTGCTATGCGCTACCCACAAGATGAAACTTTATTCTTAAATGAAGCAAAGAAGGTGTTGGCAACAGTTGATTATGACAGCTTGCCAATGATTCAAAATAAGATGTATTATAAGGAACTGCAAGGCAAGATATATCATGATGTAAAGCCTTTGATAGAAGCATGTGCCTATTACCAGAAAGTAAATTCTATCGATGAAGTCTGTCGGCTTTGTGATGCCATCATGGAAATAGGTATTAATTACAATCAGGTAATTCAAGCAGTTCCTTATGTAGAGCTATATCGACAGATGGTAATTAAGCGGAATCGTAAAGACAAGGATTTAAGCTTAGATTATATCAAAAAAGCGGAGGAGATAATCAATGGGATATTGGGAAAATAAACGTACGGAGTTGATTAATAATCTTCCTACCATTCTAGACGTATTGAATCAACTAGCTTATGGCGAAGAGAAGTGGGCTTTGGAAAAAACTCCTTTACGAATGCTCCAGCCTTATTATGAGCACGAAGGAAAGTTTGAGATAGTAACAGGATCTGATGCTCAGGAGCGACTTATTCCATGTAGCTTGTCTTTTAATTGCTATTACCGAGGAGAGAGTGGTTATCATAAGCCATGCAAGCCTTCATTATATCGTAAGGGAATGACAGATGAAGCAATATTCCATGAACGTTTGAAGGCATGCGAATTGGAATTGTTGATAGAAGATTATCCCCTTACAGATATATTTAAAAGTGGACTTCAAATCACTTTAAATGATGGACATACCATCCATTTACATCTGAATATTGATACCGAAGCATTAGCCCAGCATTATGGTATCAAGACCGATTTATTAGATTTGACAGTCGATAAATTCGTGGCAGCCTTTTTCGCCACTACCACATATAGAAATGGCAAGTATTATCCGATAGAGCCCAAAGAACCACAGTATGGTATTATTTATATATATTCAGATATTCCTTTTTGGGAAAATGATATGTATAGCAAGCATATGAGAGTCGTAGGATTGCAACCTTTCTCACGACCAGGCGAGCAGGCCGGATTTGTTTTAAGATTGGGAAAGAAGGATGATTTTCGAAAGAAGGTACTGAAGAAGATTAAATTTCGTCAAGACAAAGATATGTCATGGTTGATTTTCAATTATACGAACCGAGCAAACAAATTGTTTCCCAAGAGTATCTTAGAAGAGAAAGCTGATGCAATCATCAATAGTAAGTTCTATTCGGTGAAAGCTTATGAACTTTGTAGAGCAAGATATTATGCCAATGTAGATAATAGTATTCTATTAGGATACTTAGAGAATTTGCATCTCAGCATGAATGAGCAGAGTCCAGTCAAATTCTCAGATGCAGAGAAAGAGAAGGTTGTAAAGGACTGGAATGAAAGAGGATTGGACGAATTTAGAAAGAAAGTCATTTACCGACAAGTAATGAGATTCAGAGCATAACATATAAAAAATATGGTATAAGTCATAATCTGGCGGTCCCATCCCGCACAATCTGGCGAAGACCTTTGATGGTCCGCCAACCTTAGAGCGTAGCGGTTCCGAGCACCGGGTAGGGCGGTTTCCTCCCTCTCCCCTGAGGGTGAGAGGGTCGGGGTGAGAGGTGGAGCCCTCTTTAAGGGTAAAGAGGGACGGGGTGATTTTCGAAAAAACTCCTTCTTTAATGCTAAAGAAGGCTGGGATGATTTTAGAAATTCTTTTTTTAAAGAACAAAAGATAAACCAATGAATATAGTAAAAACAGAAATAGAAGGCGTTCTCATTATAGAGCCACGCCTCTTCCGTGATGCTCGCGGCTACTTCTTCGAGAGCTTCAGCGAGCGAGAGTTTGAGGAAAAAGTAGCCCCAATCCTGGGACACAGTGTTCACTTCTGCCAAGACAACGAGTCTATGAGCAGCTATGGCGTGATGCGAGGTTTGCACTTCCAGCGTCCGCCTTATACTCAGAGTAAGTTAGTACGCTGCGTAAAAGGTAGAGTGCTCGATGTAGCAGTAGATATTCGCAAGGGCTCCCCTACTTACGGCAAACATGTGGCTGTAGAACTGACAGAAGATAACCATGTCCAATTCTTCATACCAAAGGGTTTTGCCCATGGTTTCGCTGTCCTTTCAGAAACTGCAGTCTTTCAATACAAGTGTGATAACTTCTATCATCCAGAGGCAGATGGAGGTATCTCTATCCTCGATGAAACCCTCGGCATTGATTGGAAAATCCCAACAGAACATGCCAATCTCTCAGAGAAAGATACGAAGCATGCGATGCTGAAGGATTTCGATTCTCCATTCGATATCAATGTGGATTTATACAAATAGGGTCTTATGGTAGATAAAGGTAAGCCGTCACTTTAGGCCGTTTTGCGTACGTTAATAAAAATATATACCTTTGCCCCGATTTTTAAATTTGGGACAAAATGAATATAAACGAAGAAGGCAAGTACTATGCCTCAATGGTTCGTAAGTTTCGAACCGAGTGCAAGAGCAAGAGCCTTCATGGGTTCTGCAAAGAACAAATTGATAGACTTACTAGCTCATAGATGGCAGCTGGCTACTGTTACTGCTTGGGCGTAATTTCAAATGATTTATTCTTAAAAGATATAAAAAGCATTCATTTTAGGGCTTAACATACCTAAAGTGACCGCTTACTATTCTAACATCAATATGTAATGTTAATTAATATTGTGTGATTATGAAACAGCAACCTTTATCTGTATATGCCCTTTTCCATTCAAAGAATCCAGAAGGGCTGAAAATATATTCAGAGCTTTACAGCTTATTATGTAGAGACATCAACAATCCATTCATGGATGGATTGGATATACCTGTATTCTATGCTTCTGGCGTTGATAACATCAATCCATGCGTGGAGTCAAAAAGCCAAAAGAAAGTGTACCTTGTTTTTATTGATATCAACATGTATTGTTCAGATTCATGGCGTAAGTATATTAATGAAATCATAAAGAGTGCAGATGAGAATACAAAAGTTATTGCGGTCAAGCAGTATAAGCATGCTTTCTCCATGAACAAGTGCATAGGTGAAACACAATCAATTGTTGTTGGTGAAGAAGATGAAAAAGGTTCAATTTTCTTGTTCGAGCAAGATAATTGGGAAGTTTTCCAAACCAGACTTTTCGATTTACTTATTCGCTTCATCAGTGGAAAAGAAACTGATGCGTTGTCTGTTTTTATAAGCCATTCTAAGAGAGATAAAGGAAACAAAGGAGAACAGAGCGCAAAGGCTGTTAGAGAATTTCTTTATTCCGATACAAAGTTGAATTCATTCTTTGATGTTCATGACATCCTTGATGGTTATAAGTTTGGTGATCAGATTATAAATAATGTTGAAAATTCTGTCCTTTTGATTTTGTTTACCGATTCTTATTCCTCTCGTGAGTGGTGTAGAATAGAAACTTTAACGGCAAAGGAAAAGAAAGTACCAATCGTGTTGGTGAATATGGTAGAAGACAAGGTGGATAGAACATTTCCTTATATAGGTAATGTACCAAGTATATCATACAAAGGAGATTGGCGTCCGATAATCAATCTTTTACTTCGTACAACTTTGGATCAATGTTATGAGAAAAAGTTATTGATTTCTTTAATTGCTGATGATACAACAGAAGAATGTCTTCCTTACCCTCCTGAGGCTTATAATTTATCAACTATAAAAAAGAATACAACTAAACTATTATATCCAGAGCCTCCTTTAGGAAATGAAGAGCTAAATGTATTGCGTGGAATATGCAAACAAATGGATCATGATATCTCATTTGTTACTCCAATGGCGAACTTAACTTCAGATTTAAATCTATGCGATAAAAAGGTAGCCATATCTGTATCTGAGAATGATGAATTGCCATCTCTTGGTATAGGTGGAGAGGTCTTGAAAGACTTAACTATAGAATTGACTCGCCATATTATAAAGGCTGGTGGTCATTTGGTTTATGGTGGTGATTTGCGCCAAGATGGTTATACAGAATTATTCAAGGAGCTGTCTAATCAATATGGGCAAAAGGAAAAATCAGATTCTGATGTAGTTTATATAGACAACTATCTTGCCTGGCCATTATATAACAATTTGACGTTGGAGGAAAAAGCTGACTACCTTAATTCTAGAATACAGCTTATCCCAGCAGAAGCTGGTGATAATGTTACGGAAGAAGAAAAAAGTGTGTTTGGTCCACCTTGTTCGTTAGAGAATAGATTGAAATGGGCAACTTCCTTAACTTCAATGCGCAAACAAATGTCGAAGGTGACAAATGCCAGAATTGTTATTAGTGGTAGGACTTCAGAATTTAAAGGCTATATGGCAGGTGTCGCAGAAGAATTTTTGATAGCAATAGAGAATAACCAACCTGTATATCTTATCGGTGGCTTTGGTGGTGTTGCTCATCTTCTTGCAGATATCATAGAAAAGAAAACAACTTTTGCTACGATGCGAGATGTAGCAATGTCCGATGATAATTACAAAGAACTTTATAAGTGGTGTGTAGAACATGGGATGCCAATAAAGTATGCGAAATTAGGAAATGTAAAAATATCAGATTTGAATAATGGTCTGTCATATGAAGACAATAAGACTTTATTTCATTCTGTTGATATAATGGAAATTGTTTCTTTAGTGCTGAAAGGACTAAAGGAAATAAAATAAACGTCTATGAGTAATAATGTTTTTATATGCCATCATAGTGCCGACGTTCCTAAGTTGAGAGATTTGCTTGACAATCTTAGAAGTAAGGGCTATGACGTAAGAAGTAGTTCTCTTCAGGAGGATAAGGACAATAAGGTTGTTCATAAAGGCAAGCATGTTGCGGATGCAACAGTTGCTCGCTATATTAGGAGAGCCATAAAATGGGCAGGTACATTTATTGTATTGATAGGAGAGCATACTCATGAACGAGCATGGGTGAATTATGAAATACGAAATGCTCATTTTCAAGGAAAGAAGATAATAGGAGTATACAAATATGGTTGTGCTCAAACTGCTGAATTGCCAGAGGCTTACAAACGTTATGGTACATCCCCTATCGGATGGAACTCTATGGATAAGCTTGCTGGTATGATACAGGGTAATGTTGTACCTCCAGAGTTGCCTGATGGTACTCCTACTACTAAAAGTATATATCCAATGATTTATATAGAATGCAAATAATATGAGGTGTTTCAGATATAAATTAGATCACGATTATGGGTTTGCGCCAAATCCATTTTGGGGTGTTTTGAGTTTAGCGTATATCACCATTACAGCGTAAGGTTTTAACACATTAAGTATTTACCTTTGCATCCGAATTCTTAAAAATCAGAATTATGGAAACAAAGGAATACTTCGAAAAGGTGATGCAGGACTTTAACCAGAACCGTAGAGGTCGAAACCTGCGTAAGTATTGTAGTGATGAAGGAATCGACTACAAGTGGTTGTCTGAATACAAAAAGCAGTACTCTTCTACCAAGGGTAAGGTGGAGAAGGAGGAAGTACCTTCGTTGATACCTCTTCAGGTTATTGATGAACGCTTCTCAGAACAGCCAGTTGTACAGCCAGAGGCAAAGTGGTGCGTAAAGCAACTGGTGATAGCAAGTCCTACTGGAGATGAGTTGGAGATAAAATGTTCAAACTTGGCGGTTGTTGTAGAACTGCTGCGTAAAATGAGTATGTAGTATGCTCAACTTTACGTCACGCACCAATTTCTATATCTGCAGCATCCCAACAGATATGAGAAAAGGAAGAGAAGGATTGGCAACGATAGTCCGTGAGTATTTTCATCGCGACCCTACTGCCTACGGAGAAGCCTTCATCTTCTATAACAAGAAATATGATACGGTGAAGATCCTTCACTATGACTTGAATGGCTATGTGATTTATCAGAAATGGTTTGATGATGGCAAGATGCTGAAACCAAAGTTTATGGAAATAAAGAGTTGTCATCTTATAACTCGTGAACAAGTGACTTTGCTTGTGTCAAATGCCGTTCAATCTAAAATGTATATTTATGATGATTGAAACAGAAGATCCTGACTTTGTTGCCTCTTGGCAGAAAGTTGAGGAGGCTCTAAAGCGTCTTGATGAAAATCAGGTGGAACGTTTGTTCTCTAAGAAACATGCGTCCTTGGCTGATTTTCACCAAGCTCTAACAAAAGAGTTGGAACTAAAGGCTGCGGCCTTGGAATCTGCTGTGGCTTCTTTGAAGGACGAGAGTAAGGCTATAAAGCAGGAAACCTTAAAAATCAAGTCAGAAACAAAGAAACTTCGTGAGGAAAGAGAACGGATGAGTGAAGAATTGTTGCAGAAAAAGCGTGAGCTAGACCAGTTAAAAACTCGCAGGAAATGAGAGAGTTAGCAGATGAAAAACAGTTCAAAAAATAAACGTTCTTTAACTCGTAAAATGCTGATTTCTAGAGATTTTTTTGTACCTTTGCATATATGAAACAGCAAGAGAATATGATATTAAACCAGCTCAATCAGTACAAAAATCTGTACCTTCAGGCGAGCAATGAAAATGCTCACTTGAAGCATGCTGTGTCTAAGCATGAGGATGAGTTAGAGACCAATCGCAAGACGATTGAGTCTATGGATAGTCGTATTCTCGAGTTGGAGGAGAATCAAAAAGAATGGGATAAGGAAAAAGCACAACTCCAAAGTCAACGAGACTGTTATAAAAAGGAACGCGATGAAGAGCGTGAGTCTCATTCCCAGACTAAAAAGGAACTGGCAAAAGCCAAGGAGGAAATAATGAAACTCCAAGAGTCCATGGAAGCCAAGGAACTTAGCGAACAAGTCAATGTAGACTTGCACAGCGTGGTTCTGGTGCTCCAACGCCGTCTCTTCAAGACAAACAGCGATGCCAGTTCCTATATGAAAGGCGAGGTTGAGTTCGATGAACATCGAATGAACGACATGGAATTCTCTGATGTCGTTGACGAAGCCAACAAGTTGGCCAGTGGAATTAATGAGGAAGTTGACCAAACCCCAGTTGACACAGGTAAAGAGCCAAAGTTACCAAAGTCCGACAAAAAGAAAGAAAAGAAAGACAAAGAGGACAAGCCTAAGCGTAGAAGAAACGTCTTCTCCATCAAGGTGCTTGACTCTATGGGTATTGATACGAGCAACTTGCCTGCAGGCTTCAAGCTAATCCATCGCAAAGACAAGATTACTGGCGAGGACGTTTGGATTGTGAGAATGTACGATTGCTATGCTCCCTTGGCAGGTTGTATCGAGTATGAAATCGGCAGGTTCAATGTTCCTGGACATGATCCGATGTGCAGCAAGCATCCAGACCATATTGTAGGTAAGAATCCATTGCTTCCAAGCTTTGCCCGATTCTACCTTGACATGAAGATACATTATAATGTAAGTGAGAATCGCATCTTGGAGATGCTGAGGGACATGGAGGCATTTATGCCACAGTCCTCGCTCAACAAGTGGATGCACGAGATAATGAAGTGCTTGCGTGAGCGATTGCAAGGCCTGATGCTGGAAGTGATAAAGTCATCGACATATACCAACAATGATGAGACTCGTATTTTGGTTCGCAACTTGTTGGAAGACAAGCCTGACAAGTACAAAGTGGAGTATATCCATGCCGCCCTCTCCTTGGAGAAAAAGCTGGTTGTCATGCTCTACGGCGAAGGCAGTCGTAGCCATACAATCCCTGAGGAACAAATCTTCGAGCACTCGAACATCAAGTATTTTACGGCAGACAGAGCCAAACTTTATGATACAGTAGTCAAGAGCATCGAGGAAAAGTATGGTGTGAAGATTACTCGCACGGCTTGCTGGTTCCATGCCCGTCATTACTTCGTGGACGCCTTCATAGCAGACCATCGAGTGAGACCAATCATCAAGCTTATGAACTACCTCTTCTATATAGAGCGAGTTGCAGATGAAAAAGGCAAGACAGGTGAGGCTCGACTAAAGTTCCGCTTGAAGTACAGTCGCTTCGTCGTTCAGTCCATCATGAAGGCATTGCAGAGAATGAAGGACGAGAAGGACGTGAAGAAGTATGGCAAGATGGTGATGCGAGCAGTCAACTACGTGCTTGATGATAAAGAGGCGTTTCAAGTCTTTCTCACTAATGGTGATGTAGAAATCCACAACATAGCCATTGAGCGATGTTTCCGGCATATCGCCATGGGACGTCGCAATTGGGGCAAGGCAGGTAGCCATGAGGCTGCGGAGAACTTAGCTTTTATGTATTCTTTATATGAAAGCTGCAAAATGAACAATTTAAACTTTGGAAGGTATATTGAAGACATCCTTACCCGCATGAAAGATGGGGATAAGGACTATAAGTCTATGCTTCCATGTTACTATGTAGAGAAATCCGATGAGGTGAAGGAGTGCGCTTAGGCAATCCTTCACCCTAAAAACGATAATAAAATAACTTTTTTCGAAAACAGATACGTGTAACTACTTGTAAAATAGTGGGGACGCTGTAATGGTGATATACCTTACTTTGCCAAAATGTTTGATGAGACAGATGAACAAATCGAATATTTGGATGAGGCATCTCATCATATTTTGGGTTCGGTAGTTATCAAGTATCAGAAACATCGCATTCAGAATATCATCAATGAGGATGATGGTGTAGTAGATTGTATCAGCAGCATAGACAATGCCCGTATATTGCATAACAATAAAGAATACGAAAAGAGTAATGCCTTGCTGGATGATATTTGCAAGGAGTACAAAGAATGTGTTCCTGTAGTTCAGTCTGCAGTAAACTTATGCTTTAGCAATTTTGTTGAGACTGGTGACAGTATGGGAGCCATTCGTTACTATGTTGGTAAATATATGGAAAACCATGCCTTTGTTGCTAAGTTGATGACTAAGGATTTTGTTTATCATCTCAATCGTAGCAAGTATAAAGGTTTACGGTATAATTTGGATTTCCTGATATTTGCCGTGATGAATATCCGTGAGGAGTCAGACTTAAGTTTCCTCTTGGAGTCCTATTGTCGATATTTGGAGGTAAAGCCGATACAGGGACTTCTCAAGGTCTTTGAAACCTTCGACCAGAAGAAGGTGGAAGTGTTCTTGGCGCAAATTGTACAGGACGATTTCCTTCGACATACCACATTCGTAGAGAGTACCCGTGAAGTTTTGGATCAGATGCGTGCCATTATAGCCTATCTTGTCAAAATGGATACCTCTCATAAGGAGCAATACCTGAAGTGGCAACAGGCATTGTCTGAGGAAATGATAGCTTATGAGGGTATGCGAAAGGTGGATGAGAGCAAGATATATGCTAACCAGCCTGCGATTATAAAGTATGAGTTAGCTGATATCCGTCGTCTTTATGAACAATATGGCACACAGAATAAACTTTTGGAATATGGTAGCTTAATGGTACTTGTAGATCAGATGAAGAGCCATCCTGACGAGCAGGTACGTGATGTGTGGTCATCCGGTGTCCATTTTACCGATAACTCATTGAAGGAGATATCGTACCAGCTTTATGACAAGATACGCTATAAATTCTTGAAGAGCAAGTTTGGTCTGGGCACCTATCTGAGTACTCGTATCCGTCATGGCGTCTTTGAAGGAGAGGTACGTTCTGTTTTTGATGAAAGCGTTCTGGTTCTCAACATGGTAAATGAAAAGTATGTGCCAATTACATATTGGAGAAATCGCTGTGCGCTTTCAGAGAATGAGAATGATTATTTGATGGCAGAGTTGGAGAAATTTTCTCAGAAGGTAGATACTTGCATATCTTCTTTCAAGAGTGATGTGTTGCAAATAAGGATAGATGAAAAGGACAAGGGTGCTTTCGATTATATATTGAGCGATGATAAAATTTGTATGGATGTCCTTCATTCTTATTTGAGCTCCGATTCTTTTGAAACCTTCTGCGATATGTTAATGTATACCATGTGGGAGGTAACAGCAGTTAATTTGACGAAAATTAGGGCTATTCTTCAAGGAGAGTTCATCACTCATCTTCGCACTGCATTGGATGATTTGAGTCCGATTTGCGATAAGATCAGCAATACTAGGTTCAAGACTGCGTTCCGTCACACCCTGAGTGATTGTCGCTCACGATTAGAGCGACGGATAGGTGCTGTTACAGAATGGTTTCATATCCAGGATGCCAAGTTTGATGATTTCAATTTTGCCAATCAGTTGAATATAGTTTGGAATATTACCTGCAAGATGCATCCAAGTATTAATTGTACAATGCATTGTAATTGTATCGAAGATTTGAAGATAAAGGGAGAGTATTGCATTCATATCAGTGATTTGCTTCGTATCTTCATTACCAACATGATGCTTCATAGCAAGGATGAATATAAAAAAGAGTTCAATGTCAATGCAACGGTTGAAGACGGAGTTTTGACGATTATTTTTGAAAATAATTGCTCAGGCGACGCAGAATTGTTAAACGAGAAATTCACTCAGCTGTTGTCATCAGAGGATAGACTTCAGAAAGAAGGCGGCAGCGGACTCGTGAAAGCTCGTAAGATAGTGCGTTACGATTTAGGTTGTACCGACAATGAAGTTTCTATCAAGGTAAATGATGGCAAGTGTCGCTCTGTGATAACTATTAACCTGTCAAATATTCGAGCCAATGGATAATAAGAAAATATTATTGGTGGAAGATATGGAGGAGAAGGCAAATGCCATCATCGCCTATCTGAAAGAGGCTTTTCCTGGCATAGAGGTCGTGCGCCGAGAATCTTATAATTCTTCACAGAAGGAAATCTATGAGCATCATAAAGACTATTTCGTGATACTCCTGGATATGTCGATGCATACATTTGACCGTTCAAAGGAAGAAAGTGGTGGCGAACCGGAACCTGTGGCAGGAAGGAAAATCCTCAATGGTATGTATCTGCGTGACATCGGCACGAAAGTAATCGTCGTAACGATGTATGGAAGTCATGAAGGAAAGAAACTTCTCACCTTTGTAAATGACCTGAAAGAGGAATACCCAGACAACTACAGTGATTATGTTTTTTTCTCCTTTCAGAAGAATGATTGGAAAGAAAAGTTGAAACAGCAAATCTTACATTTATTATGATTAGCATATTGATAATGGAAGACCAAGAGGAGAAAATTTCAGCAATGAAGTCTCTTTTGGTGGATGAGTGTAATATACCGGAAGAGGCGATAGATGTAGCAAAGAATATCTTTGATGGCCGTTTGTTGCTGCAAGAAAAAATCTATGATTTGCTCCTCCTTGATATGGTACTTCCTGCTAGGGCAGATTTGGAACCCAACGAAGATGACTCGCCAAAATTTATCGAGGATATTTATACCAATCCTAATATTTACATACCGAGTCAGATTGTAGGTGAAACGTCTCATGATGATAAGTTTGAGGAACTGAAACTGAGATTTGAAGATAAGTTGTGGACTCTCGTTCAGTACAAGAATAATTCCAACGACTGGAAATCAAAGATACGAGCCAAGGTCTTCCATCTTCAGAGGCATATTCAGCAAGTAGAAACTTCCGTAAGTCAGAAGTCTCATTACGACCTGGCTATCGTATGTGCTTTGCGAGACGAGTACAATGCTCTTTTAGAAGTTTTTGGTAAGGACAGATGGAAAAAGTGTCAAGACAGTACGTTCCCGCTCCCTTATCATACTTGTAGAATTGCAACATCAGGTATAGGACAGGAATATTCTGTTTGTGCTGTATGTGTTGGAAATCCCGGAATGGTACAGACATCTATTTACACAACAGCTGTCTGCAAGATCTTTACGCCGAAGACGATTTTCATGACTGGTTTTTCTGCTGGTTTAAAAGAATGTAAACTCAATTTTGGCGATATTGTTATAGCCAAGTCTGTGCAGGATTATTCTAGGGGTAAGATGCAGGATGAGCCTACAGGAACGGTTCGTTTCCTTCGTGAAATCCATCAGATAAGTGTATCCCATCGTCTACAGTATGCTGCAGAAGAAATCTCTTCCGACAGAGGTTACATATCAGATATCAACTTACAGTTGAAAGATATGAATCTTTTGGAGGATGGAGAAAATGTAAAAGCCGTTGTTGCCCCTACCGTTTGTGGTCCCTTTGTCGTTGCTTCTTCTGAAATAGTAGATGACATAAATGAGATGGACAGAAATCTGATGGCACTTGATATGGAAGGTTTTGGACTTTACGCTGCTTGTCAGGCAATGGATGTAGAATGTTTGTGGGTAAAGGGAGTTGCAGGTTATGGCAAGCCCGGCAAGGGCAATGCCTACCATAAGCTAGCAAGTTATGCTAGCGTCATGTTTTTATATAAATTGATAAAGGAAAGCTTGTAATATAGCGGGAACGCTGTAATGGTGATATACGCAAGGTTGGGGCTGTCAAATGATGATTTAAAATAATTTTGCCAAGTGCAAAGTTTCAAATAAAATGAATAATCAGAAATATATAAGAGCTAAAGCATTAGTGATTGGTATTGATATTTATGATCAAGCCACCCAATTAACAAATGCTGTAAATGATGCAAGAGCTATAGCAGAGATTCTTCGTAAACTAAAATTCTATGTTTACGATTATTATGACATAGATACTGATCAATGGGATAATAATTTCTCTCAGTTTTGTGAAGACTTAGAAAAATATGACGCTTGTGTTGTTTATTTTGCTGGACATGGAGTCGAGATAGATGGTAAGAACTACCTGTTATGTAGAAATACACCTGCAGACAACAAATGTGGTACTAAGAGGTATTCTATTGATTTGCAAGAAAGTCTCAATGCTATAAAAGCAAAGAATTGCAATACAAATATCATTATTATTGATGCATGTCGAAACAATCCTTTTCCTGCTGAAAGAGCTTTGTATGCAGCATCTACTTTAGCTCCAGTCTTTGCTCCTAAAGGCACATTGATAGCATATTCTACATCTCCTGGTCAGAAAGCCGATGATGTAGGTATGGGTAATCATAGCTTTTATACGGGGGCATTATTGCAGCATATAACGGAGGTTGGTCTTCCTATTGAAAGTTTTTTCAAGAAAGTAAGAACAACAGTGTATAATCTTTCAAAAGAGAAGCAGACTAGCTGGGAACATACTTCATTGATTGGAAATTTCTGTTTCAATTCTGGGCAGATGATTCAAAATTTGAATGTTGGTGGATATTCTGATAGGGTTATATGTCGCCAGGATTATGACTTTTCTGATGAGTCAATAGCAAATATTGTTCGTAATTTCTGTTCAACACAATTTTCTAATCAGAGAGATGCATTGGCTGATATGAAAAAAATTAATATGTTGAGGCTTAGTTGTGATGAACAATTCTTACTTGGAAGATGTTGTTGTTGGGCAGCATGTTACAATTGTTTTGACTGTAAGAACTTCTTTGATGATTCACATATCTTAGCAAGCTATACAAGTAGCGGATATAACCATTTCATGAATGGAGCTTTATTTGAGTTATACTTTGCTTCCGAAGGAACATTTGTATCCAAACCAGACTATGAAATGTTGGAACGTCTGATGAAACATTGTCGTGATGTCAATCTGAAATGTTCTTTTAATTATATACATCAGGTATTATTACCTTTTGCAAATCAATTGTTATTTATGCCATCTTCTAATCCTGAGAAAACTTCAGTAGATGTTACTTATGAGGACGGATTGCCTAATACAAAGAGCATTATAGTCTCATCTATTCGCCACGATGTGAATGATTTGTTAGATAATTTTCATGGATTTCCGGTTCATTCTGAAGATGAGTTAGCGCATGCTATAGCTGAGAAATGCAGAATACCTTATAATTATTTAGTCATAAACAGTAATAGACCTAAGTATGTAGGCACGATTAGATTTCCAAAGGATTATAATTGTGATTTGAATTTTCTGTAGATATTAAAAACGGCTTATGGGAGAAGAAACATTATTGATAGTAGGTAATGGATTTGACTTATCTATGGAATTTAAAACATCTTATGGAGACTTTATGCAGAGTTCATACTTTCCTAATAAGGAGACTTCCAGTCTATGTTCCTATCTTTATGATCAATATGAAGAAAATATGGGATGGATAGATATCGAAAATGAACTTTCAGAGTATAGTAGGATACTCACTACAAAGAAATTGAACGCAAAAAAAATCAATACTATATTGGATATTGATTCGCTTAGAGAAGAGTATGACGAATTGAAATCATCTCTAAAAGTTTATCTTCATGAAGAAACCAAAAGAGCATTTGCCCCAAGTCCAGATAACCCTGCAAAGAGGGTTATTGATCAATTGCCTGCCGATAGCAAGATAATATCTTTTAATTATACGAGTATAATAGAAAGATTAACATGGGATAAGTTTAAAGATTCAAAAGGCAATCTATTGCATATTCATGGTTCTTTAGCTCCCTACGATGATATAGTATTCGGAGTAGAGGATTCTGCAAAATTGTCTAAAGAGCATGTTTTCTTATATAAAGCTTATAGCCCCTATCTGAAGGTTCAGAAATTTTCAGATTGGCTGAATTCAGCAGAACGTATTATCTTCTATGGCTACTCTTTAGGAGATACAGACCGTCAGTATTTTGAGAGTTTTTTCAGAAAGCTATGTTCTGGTGATAATACATATACCGAATTGGTATTTTACTATTATGGTCAATCATCTTATGATAACTTGATATGGCAGTTGCAGATGCTGACTAATCATAAGTTAACACAGTTGCAGATACAAAATAAAATAGAATTCATAGATTGCTCTATGTGAGAATGATTAAGGCGGTCCTATCCCGCAAAACATGGCGATGGCTTTGATGCCCCGCCAACCTTATAGCGTAGCGGTTCTGAGCACCGGAGGGCGGTTACATCCCCGCTTCCTGAGGAGGGCACCTTTTTCAGTGCCCTCTCCTCAGGTTGAGGGAGCATGGCATGCGTCATTTCACGTTTCATGCTGGTGAAGATTTCTTCCATATACTCAGTGGCTTGCGAGCTATATATGAAGCTATGGAGTTTCTGGGGCTGCAGGCTGGAGACAGAATAGGCCATGCCACTGCTACGGGAGTGGATGTAAGGGTTTGGAGAGAGAATATAGGAGAGCGGATATGGATGCGGCTGGAGGATTGCTTAGACGATTTGGTATTTGCATACCATCTTATAGCTATCGAGAAGGAACGAAGCCTTGAGTATCTTCTGCCTAAGATAGCCTTGCGCATTGAAGAATATGCCGCCCAGATATATCCTTATGCCTACAATGTCAGTGAAATGATAGAAGCATGGCTGAAAAGGAAGGAAGACCCTCTGTCTTTCGCCAATGACCAGCCGAGTCGTGTAGAACAGATTTGGCAGTTTTACCATTCAAAGGAAGGACGTGAGAAAGGAAAACGTATCATATTGGTGGATGCATATGATATATTAGGAGAGCAAGAACTCATTTACCTTCAGAAGCTCCTGTTGAAAGTGATGCACCACAGGCAGATCGTCATAGAGACCTTGCCTACAAGCAATGTCGTCATCGGGCATCACCATAGTTTTTCCACTTACCATCTCTACAATTGGTACAAGTGGAGCAAGGAAGGTGAAAAGATTCCTGCTATTGTGGTAGGGACGGACGATGCTGGCATCTTTGCCACCAATATCTACAACGAGTATTGTCACATCTACTGTATGCTGGTCTTCGATAAAGGACTGAGTCCTTTCAAAGCCATGGACTATATAGAACGGTTGGTTCATAATGCCAAAGTTTATGTGTTTAAATGATATGCATGCAAAGCCATTTTGACAATCATGTGATGTAATCAGAATGAATACAACGAACAAAGGGGAACGACCAAAGACTGGTTGTTTCCCTTTGTTCGTTTAGAGGCAATTGTATCAGGTGTATCTGTCATCAGCAAGGCATTGGGACATCATTCTGAAACCTCCACACAAATCTATCTCAATTCTATCAAAAGCTCAGAAGTAGATGATGCCAATGCCAAAATACTGGCAGCCCTATAAGCCACAAAAAAGAATAAAAAGAGGGATTTTGTTAAATGAACCAAAATGAACCAATTTTTCAGAATCTTTATATAAGAGATACAGAAAAACCGAAAACTTTCGT
>OJJU01000333.1_pt1 | contig 19105 bp, 20 predicted proteins | sample 1596141 | NCBI WGS metagenome assembly OJJU01 (sample SAMEA4350150, study PRJEB24818) | metagenome | biome: human; feature: gut; material: faeces | place: Denmark | collected 2013-09
TTGCCCCCCGCTCCAAAATCCCCCCCAAAACCATCAGCATGGGCCGGAAAGATGTGTGCGGTGAGCGCTTTCACAGCGTCGTCGCCATAGAGCGCCGCCATGTTTTTGGCATACGCCCGATAGTGGGTTTCCGAATCGGCATGTCGGCCCATCTTATGCTCCATACCAGCAATGAGACCCATGAGCACCACGCGCTCGGCATCGGCCGAGGGATATTTGGCGGCCAGGATGGCATCGGCCTTCTGATAGTTGGCCAAGGCGGCTTCGTGTTCTTCAAAACCGGAATGACACAAGCCGCGCAGACGATACAACGCGGCCTGCTGCCTGGGTTCCTGCATCTGCTGGATGTCGGCAAAGAGGCGATCAACGGCCGCCATACATTGCTGGCGGTCGCCCTTCATGCGATAGATTTCAGCCAAGGACATATAGGGCATGTTGTAGTTGGCATCGCCCCTCGGCATGATTTTCTGAAATTCAACGATGTTTTTCTTGGCATATTCCAAGGCCTCGTCGAAACGCTGGGAGAGCTTATATAGGGACAGCAACTGGGTATAGACCTCGTTTTTGTTGCCTGCTGTCGCACAGATGCCTGTGCCCTCAGCCATCTCCTTCGCGCTCAAGAGCCAGCGCTCTGCCGTCCGATAATCATTGCGTTGGAAAGCCTGGGTGCCTCTGGCATAATAGTAGGCAAATTTCATGGACCCGTTGGAGGAAATGTCAACGAGCGAATCCATGCTCAAGGCATACTGCCGCGCGGCCTCATCATCGCCCATCTGGGCATAGTTTTTCTCCAGCAGCGCCAGTATGTCCATCTGAATGTCGGACAAACCGGCGCTCTTCGCTATGGCCAAGGCTCGCTGGAGTTCGGCGACGGCACCCGTGAAATCTTCGGTATATTCCAAACAACTGGCCATGCGCTTCAGGGAAGAGATGACGTCGCTCTTCTTGCCGTTTTTCTGGAAGCCCTCAAAGGCCTTCCGGTAGCAAACCATCGCCTCGCCGTATTCCTGCTGCTTTTCGTGTTCCGCGCCTTCAAAATAATACGAGAGAGGGATTTTTGGCAGGAGATATTTCGCCACGGTGGCATCGGCATACGGCGCCACTTCCTCGAAAATGCCACGCGCCCGGGGATAGTCTTTGCTTTCCATTTTCATATAACGGCTGGCATAAAGATAGCCATTGTAAGCATACAATGCGCCTATCTCCGTCCGCTCTTTCTCCGTCAGGCGACCCTGCAGGAGCTTCTTGGCCAAAAGATAGCCCTCTTCATAACGCTCCAATTTACGGTAACACTTGCAGGCCATCGTCTGACTGATGACGTACGTTTGGCGTTCTGCCTCACTGCGTTGCTGCACGGTGTTGCGCCCAACTTCCAAAAAGGCTTTAAGGGCCTCAGCGTTTTTCTTGGATTTTTCGAGCGCAAAAGCCTCGTACATCTTGTCCACCACTGCGGCCTCGCTGAGGTGCTGCGCCGCAGAAGGAAGCGGCACGCAAGCAAATGCCGCGCTGAAGAGCAACGAAAGTAGATATATTTTTTTCATTGGGTTTGTCATAGGAGGTTATCACCTAACGGTGTCACATTTGTTTTCCACATCGGCTGTGTCGTTGTCGAGACTGTCAACCGCTGCTGGCATCGTGCCGTCAAACTGGTCGCCGCTGCCGCGCATCACACCTTCCGCGCCGTTGTTGACAAACATCATGGTCAAGAAGAAACCAACGACAAACAGGGCTGCTATGCCGCCAAGAAAATACCAGCGCTTGTTTCTGCGTGGCTCTTTGGCAGACGGGGGGCACGCCGGACAGGGCATATTGTTAGGCATACAGGAATTTGAAGCGGGCGCATTGTCCGCAGACGCCACATGATCAAAGTATTCCATCACCTTCATGGCTTCCAACTTGCTCATGCGGCTGCGCATGGCATCTCTCACCATGATGGTGAACTGATATTGCGCCTTCTTCTCCTCGTCGTTCTCAATCTCGCCCAAGAAAGCGACCCGTTCTTCCTTTGTCATCTCGCTGCCGTGGAGCAGGAAACGATCTATTCTATCTTGAAAATCCTTATCCATAAACAGTTGGAGTTGCAATTATGAGTTTAGGTATCTGTGGTAAATCTCTTGCGCCGACTTTCGCAAATTCTCCATACACTTGTATTTCATCGTCTTGAGCGCATTCTTCGATTCAAAATTGGGGAGTTCATGCAAGATGGCATCGAGGCTCTTTTCTTCATAATAATACTTCGAGAGCACCTCGTTACACCGCTTCGACATACGCGAAATCACGTCCGAGACGATGTCCATCATCGCGTTTTCCGACGGGTCGTATAAAACGTCCACCGCGTCCAGCCTACCCCACTCTTCATCCGTCATCTGCTGCTCCGTCTCAGGATTGTAGAGCGTTGGGCGGCTCCTGGCCCATTCCTTATATTTGTTCTTGGCAATGCCCATAAAATAGGTGAGGATGCTGCCGTTGAGCGGCTCGCCGTTTTTTCCCACCACAATGCCATCGCAAGCCATGATTTTCCCGCGCTCAATGTTTTCCCAAAGCGTGATGAAGGAATTTTGGAAAATCTCCACGGCATCGTTTTCGCTGATGAAAAACAAGCCGCGATAGTTCGTCCAAAAATATCGCTTGCAATAGTCATAGAGTTTGCTCTGCATCCCCACATCCTTTCTGCTAACGCCCGCCACCAGTTTTGCTTCACGCTCCTGAAGCGGCGAGCGAAATAATTTGGCCTTTTCCATTATCTTAAAATGTCTGTTAGGTTATCTCTCTTTCTGTAATATCCCGTCATCTGCGGGTTTTGCACAGCGCTGCTGGCATTGTATTTAAAGAATTTACGGATGCACTGCATCAGTTGGTCGTTGTTGCAGGCCCCGTTGACTTGAAGTTCGCGATACAAGGCATAAGTCAGTTTGCCAACCGCTGGATTTTTCATTTCCACATTCACCTCGTCACTCCGACACGCACTGATTGTCACCCACAATTCCGGCAGGCGCTTCGCATTCGGATAATTCTCCGGCTTGGCTTTTCCCCGTGCGACGAGCGCCTTGGCCGCCTCGAAAATCCGTTCCACACCGCGCACCACCTCGTCATCGGCAAGTCCGCGCGTGGCATCACCGCTGTGGCAGGCATCAACCACCACAAATATCTTTCCCTTCGCGCCCACCCGCCGACGGATGGCGCTGAGGTAATAATTGACCTCGTCGTCCGTGAGATGTTTCTCGCCCCGGTCTTTATCGCAGGCTTTCAGATAGGCATCGTAGGGAATCCAGCACTCGTCGAGCCCGTCGACCTCGTCTCCATGCACATCGCGCATCTGCTGCCCGTGGCCAGAATAATGAACATACACGACGTCTCCCTCATCACACGCCCCTGCCAACTGCTTGAAAGCCTTGACAACGGCCGCCTTCGTGGCCTGCTGATTAACGAGCGTTGTCACCTGCCGAAAGCCCGCCGTCCGCAACATGTCCTTCACATAAGCCACATCCTTATCTCCGTTTATCTTCGCCCATTCCTTATCGGCCTGCATGCCGAGTCCGATGACGAGCGCACGCTTCGTCTTCGCAGCGATTTGAAGGGAACAGATGAGGCAAAGGAGGAGGCAGATGAAATGTCGCATAAGCGTGAGGTTGATTATTGGGGAGGGCTATATTCGTAAGTAGGTGTTCAGAATTAGTTTATATTGAATTGTCGTATCATTTTGTTCCTACAGCTGTCTTGAAGAAGGAGCGTAGCGGGCTACGTGACTGATGAAAGACTGTTGTAGGGGCAAAAGAATGCGGCAAGGCAATATTAAACTGGCTTATCCCTGCATGGATAGTATAAACTAATTTTGAACACCTACTTATAATCTGTAAAGATGGCGGTTTTATCCCACTTGGCAAAACAAAAAACCAGTTTTTTGACGGCAGAACAGAAAACAGATGATTCGGCAGGGGGATTCCGCCCCGAAAAGGGTATTTGCCGCGCCAAGGAGTCCTTCAGAAGTCGATTGTCTGATACAGAACAAACCTCGGCAGAGCATCAAGTTTGTTTGAATGCTTTGCCGAGGTGTAGCCTGTTTTTTGTGATAAAGATTTCTTCTAAGTAATGGTGAAAGAACAAGTAGGTAGTCAAATATCATAAAACTGACACCTACTTACCTACAGAGCTTTCATGGATGTCCGCTTCATTTACCTTCCTCTTCATCAAAGGCTTCATTAGCCATACTTGCATATAGGTTGCATCGTTCTGATTCTGACGCTGGAGCCGCGCAACAGTCATTCATCTCATCTGTTTTCTGTTTTGCCAGACGGCTGAAGAGATTCATACGAGTGTTGCAGTCCTTCTCCATCGAAGCACGTGTACCCACGTCGCTATAGTCGAAATTTCGTGCATTGCGGATAGACATAGACATGGCCACCTCAACAGAGTCTTGATTGGCTCCCATATAGGTGAATGACCATCCCTCACCACGAAGTCGCTCCACAAGTTCCTTGATGCTCTTGCCGTTGTACTCGCGGGAAGCATTTTCCATACCGTCCGTAATGATCGTAACGACCACCATCGCATCTGGCAACCCCTGAACATGTCTGTGCATACGAGTGAGCGTGAAGCCCATAGCGTCATAGAGAGGGGTTGAGCAGCATGGCTGGAAATCCTCAATCTTCAACGGATTGGCCTCCGCCACTGGGGTGTTGTCATACAAACGTTTTGTCTCACAGCTACAGAATGTCACCAACGACACAAAATGGTCTTGGGTGTCGGCAAACTTCTCCTGGGCTTTCTTGATACCTGCCAAAGTCTCGTTGAACCCATCAACAGCGGCTCGGCGTATGCTCCCCATCGAACCGCTACGGTCGAGAATGATGACATTGAATACCTGGGTCTTCTGAATTTCCTTCTTTGTTTCCATTTCCTTTATGTATTATAGTTGTTAGAGAAATGAGCGCATTGCCCAATCCTGGATTTTGGCTATTTATGATGCACGGAACAAAAAAGTAACCATTGGGTAGCCGAGAATCTAAATTTCTATTCATATATAATTATAATACAAACAGGCAGCCAGCTTTGACAATCCGCTTTTCTGGCTTGAAGAGAGGTCTACTATTTAATCATTTCATAATTGGTATATTCAGGCAACCATTTGTCCAACAACTCATCGGCCTTACGCTCCATATCTTTGGTTATGTGTTTTTGTACCTTATCATAAGCTACGCTCAAAGACAATATTTCGTCCAACCAGCCTATAATCGGAAAACGTTTTGCCGAAAACAAATCTATTGGAAGTACCACATACGCGATAGCAGTGCCCAAGGCAAGTTTGTCCTTTGTCGGAGTCTTGTCATCCATCATCACAAAATATGTCAGCAACACAGGCCTTGCCGCCACTCGCCCCACTTTCTTAGCGTATTCACCGATATAGAACATCAAGTTCTTGAAATTTATTCTGTGCACCATAGTATATAATTCTGTTTTTACAATGTGTTCAACACGCTCCAGCTACGCATATTCGTAGCAAGCCCACACATGTCAGGTTTTCTATAAATTTATAAAGTTGAATATATCTGAGAGCAACCTCAAACATTATTTTGTGCTTCGCTGGGCAGATTTTATATGGTCTTGTTCCCATTTACGGAAAGACGCAGCTTTGTCTGTATGATCCTTTGCAGCCCTCAAATCGCCCCTTGCCATTGCCGCCTCTGCACGTTTTTCATGCCATTCTGCATTATGTTGGGCAGACTCAGCTTTGCCTATATGGTACGACTTGTCATTAACAAAGCCATGTAACTGGCCGTGTTTATCTTCGGTTGGATGAGAATCATCCCAATAGTCACCTGTGGCATTGCCATACTCACCGCCATGATGAAACTCATGAAGCCCTTGACTTGCGACATCAGCACTTTCAGCAACGCCATCTGCTGCAAATCCATGCAAGTGATTCCTTGCCCACTCCGCCTCTTTCAGCCAATGAGCTTGCTCTGTACCAGTAGTTATGCGAGCTTGATGCTCATACCAATCAACATCCGATTGGGTATAACCTTTCATCTCACTGTGGCCATGCAAGTCATCTGCAAAAGCGACATCAGGACGCAAATTCACATGTCCAGGTTCTTGCGGTGTTACCGTTGAGGCATAAACATCCGTCTGGTTAAAATGGTCAAGACATTCGCTGAATGAAGGAGGCGTACCATTATGAGTTTCCATATATTCATGGGCAAATGACACACCAGCTTCGATAGCAGCCACACGAGCAACACCATCGGGATGTGATTCGCTTTCTGCCGTTCCACTCAATGAAGCGGCCATCTTGCCTTCATCCATACCATTCAATCCTGCACGAACTCCAGCCATATAATCGCAACACAATTCTTCCTGATGAGAGTCAAAGCCAGTATTCAATCCTTGCAATGCCCGATGCGCTCCCTCATGCGTCATTACGAGGTCAAAGCCTTCCTTGTCCGTAATGCCCATATCAAGCATCTGCTGACGATTGAACACCAGTATGTCGTCATTCTCCGTAAAAGGTATGCCAGTCATCACGCCAGTAGTCCAATCCTCATGTACTTCCATTGGCGCATTCATATTGAAGAAGTCGCTGGCTTCTTGTACAGACTTCAACACCATTTCATCCGTGAGGGAGTCGCCCCACGCTTGATGAAAATTGTCAAACCAACTGTCTGGCAGATGGTTGTGAATGAAATCAAATAATCCTTCCATAGTTTGCTACTTTTATTGTTCTATAATAATAATGACGAAATTTAGTATTCGATTCTATCACCATTATAAATATTCTATACAATTCAATCACTTCAACAAAGAATCTATTATTCGTGGAACGATGAGATATTCGCTTTCAAACATCTGAAGATCAAGCGAGTACATAAAATTGCACACCCTTAACTCTTATCCTATTCCCAAGTGCTGTATGTTTCCTTAATTTCTCCTCTACCTCCGCACATAGTGCAAGATCCTGTTCCTCCGCAAATGCCACAAACGTTGTAGATATTACCTATGTATGAGCCACCTTGCCCGTGGCAATATCTGCAATATCCTTTTCTATTGGGATCACATGCAGTACAAGGTCTCCATCTCTCTTTCCAAACCTGACGTTGCTGGTGAGAACTGGAAGTTGATGAAGAAGATGAATTTGAGGATGAAGATGACGATGAACTGCTCGACGATGAACTTGAAGAAGTTGAACTACTTGAACTACTGGTTGAAATTGGGGTGAAACAATAGTAAAGCCTATCATAATCATTGTAATCAAAACGAGTATCTTCGGAGTAAGAGCCCCAAACTTTTTCTGTCTTATAATCATCACCTATTTTATCTATGATTTCAATTTTATTCTCAAAAAGCGTTGCATAAGTATTTGCTCTTGGCTGAAGTAGCATATTGCCATTTAAATCAAATAAGCCCCATAAACCATTTTTCTTATATTTAATACACATTAACGCACCACGTGTAGTCGCTGCCGTTCCAGAGAAATTCAATCTTTCAAAATCCCCCGGTGGAATTACTTCATTTCCACGAATATCGTAAAACGCCAATTGCCCATTATTATTCATTCATGTTACACCCAAAAAAAGTTTATTGTTATAATTGCATTCTGTTTCGAAACTTACTTTTGTGAAATGTTTTTCAGTAGGTATAATGCAATTTCCCAACCGAGTATATATTCCTCCAAAATCGTTGTCACTTACCCTAAAGTAATGTGGGCCATAAGAAGATGCATAATAGTAAATACTCGTATATTTTATCGGTATTATGGTTCTGCCCTCTATATCTGCAGCACCATAGAGGCCATCTTTCTCAAGTTTATACCAAATGAAACCATCTTCTCCGACATTGCGCGTCTTTGTGATTGTTGATTGCACAGTTTTCTGTACAGTTGTTGTCACTTGGCGCTGACTTGTCGTTCGTTTACGCTGCTGTGCATTAATCTGAATGCAAAGGCACAACAATAACAGGCTTAGTGTTACTCTAAATTTCATTTTTAACATGTTTTTGGGCGCGTCATCAGCCATTTGTTAGCGTAATGAAGCGCATAAATTAATAAATCTGATAAAAACCTCTCACTTCTTCTATTTGCAAAAAAATAATAGTATCCACTCATGTATGTATCGGATAAGTTGGGACAATATCAAATACACAACTATCAGCAATACACAAGCACAAAGAGTATCTGCTAAAACAATATAAAGGTGCAAGTCGTGCGAGCAATCGCAACTACATTTTCCAAAGAACTCAATTATATGAATCATTTTTATTTCGTTTCTAAAATCATTATACCATTAGCCTTAATCGTTATTGAAGTCATAGGGTTCAGTGATACTTCCCTGTCATCAACAACATCTTTCCACTTCTCATACACAGAAAGGATTTCTTTAAAGCGAGACAATTTCAGCTTTGTTTCCTCTTCAGAGAAGTTTGCAACAACCATCACAACCTTAGATTTCCCAATTTTTCCTTTATCATCTTTAAGATAACGGAAATACACATACACCTTGCCATCTATAGGAACGAAATGCATCATTTCGCCCTCTGTTACAGCCTTATTGTTAATTCTCCATTTCAGCAACTTACTTATGTAGGCTTTAATTTTTTGTTGTTCAGCATTTAAAGTTTCATTCCATGAATAGTCTTGACGCATATTACCATCAGTATCACCTTTGCCGTCTCCTGCAAGCAGAATCTCTGTACCATAATATATTTGTGGAATACGAGGCATTGTCAACAACAATCCTACGGCTTGTTTTAGTTCTATAGATGAATGCTTGTGCAGCCAACGTTTTACATCATGGTTGTCTATAAATGCAAGCAGATTGCGAGGATTCTTGTAGGCAAAGTCGAGTGCAAAGTGTGAATAGATTTCCCTTGCTTTGTTTTCAATTGGCGTTTCTGACAAACGACGCTGGAAAGCAAAGTCCATAAATGTCATCGTAGATTCTGGAATCTTTGAAAGATTGTCGCTTTGCATCTTTGCCACATATTCCGTTTCACCCACCCAAGCCTCAGACAATATGGGGAATTGAGGATATTCGTCATACAAACGCTTCTGCCACTTCTGCATATATTCCACTCCTGCATAAGGATAGGTATCTATGCGGAACGCATCAACGTCTGTAGTTTCTATCCACCAAATACTCATTTGTGTCATGTAGTCCAGCACAATGTCATTAGCCAAATTGATGTCGGGCATATCCTGCGTGAACCATCCTCTTACGAAATGTTCTTTGTCATATTCTGACGCATACTTATCGTAGGCACTCAATGGTGAATAGTTGGTTAATTTACGCTCTCCCTCACCAAGATTATTAAACCAATCTTTTACAGGAGGGGTCTTTACAAAAGGGTGGTCTATACCACAATGATTAAAGACCATGTCCATAATCACCTTTAGCCCTTTCTTGTGCGCCTTGTCTACAAATTCGCAATAGTCATCAATGTTGCCGAAGTGTGAATCTATTTTATAGAAATCAGTGATGGCATAGCCATGATAGTTATAGTATTTCGTGTCCTTTGTAACCTCTTGCTTGTTCTCAAAAACTGGAGTATGCCAAATAGCCGTAAAGCCCATATCAGCGATATCGCCAACATGATTCGTCATTCCTTTTAAGGTTCCACCATGCCAACAGTCAGGATTATTTTTGTCTATTACATTCTTTTCAAGACATTGTTTATTATTAGTTAAAGCAAACCTGTCTGGCATCAAGAGATAGATGACATCTTTCATCGAAAGAGTTTCAATCCTTTTATTCCTTCTTGGAAGAATTTTATATTCTTTGGCTTCTACCTCGCCATTCCTCTTTAGCTGCAGCTTATAACTTGTGTTAGATTTTACCTTACTCGTGTCAACGTCTAGCACTATATAGTTATTCGTATGGCTAATAATCTTATGTTCCAACTCTAACTCGCAACCCACTGTTATACGAGCATTTGCCAAATCATCGCCCTTAATAATCAACTGCAATTTTGGATTGTCCATATTAGCAAACCAACACGGAGGATATATCTTTCTTATTTCCATATCTACATCATTTTAGAATAGTTACGATTGTAGCTAATAAAGTTAACACGGCCAAAAGAATCAGAAGCCAATTGGTAAGTGCCTGTACTATTTCATTGTATTCTTGCTGGATTTCATCCATATTCTTTGTCACGCCAAAAGAACAAAGCATATCACAGTCTATATGGTAAAGGTTTAAATCCAACTCGTTCAATATCTTCCACAACTTATAAGCTCTGAATGTTAGTTTAATGGGATTAAGCAAGCTTTTGCTAATCTTGTCAGAAACTTCGCTCGTCATCGCATTGGTGATAAGGTGGTCAATCTCCACCGTTTTAAGATACTTAGCATAAAGTTGCTTGTCTATTCCTGCAATATCACGATATGCAACGAATGTAGGCGGTTCAATGTGGGTTGGTGCATGAAATATTCGTCTCCATACACGAGTTTTATCTTGTAAATATTGATCATAATCTATTTGAGAAGTAATTATGATAGCATTTTTTGCTCTGTAATAGAGTTTATAGGAATCACGCGTAGAATAATTTTCACCTAAACACCGCGTTGGATTCTCTGCATGTCGCCATCCTTCATCACAGGTCAACATTCCATATATGATGTCATTCCTCTTATTTACATTTTGAGCATTGACAATGGGTTCGTCCACCTCCAACAACATATAACGTGCACGGCTGTCAATATCATCCTTTAGATACGGATATATTGCCATCAGCTTTGATGTAACATATTCTTGGAATGTATTTGCGTTTTGCTGTATTCCACCCTCATAAATGGATACGTGGCATCTTTTGTAAAAGGTGTGTTTCAGAAGTATTACGTCATCTACATTCAACCCTTCAAAGTTCAAGACAACGATTGCCGTTGCCACATTGTTGTCTATATTGACAGAGAATAACAGTTGTCCCTTTATCTTTACACCTTGATTGCCGTTAGTCAAAGGTGGATATTCTACCTTAAAGCTCGACAACGGCAAATTTACATTTTTGACAAACAGATTATCTTCTCTTGGATGCCTATACTCCTCAGCTATCTCTGATGTTGCATAACAACCAGCTGCACCATTAGGTAATCCCACTCCAAGATGCGTAGCCCAAAACGTCTGATAAGCCTTTAGAATATCTTCTTTCTGTTGTCGAAAAGCAAGAATATCCATTTGATTGGTATTCGGCTGCCTCAGCCTACGAGTCCCTCGTTTATGACATTGCGCAATATCTTTCCACATATTTCGCGCACGCCTTATCCCCTGTGAGTTTCTCAATTCACAGGGGAAATAGACGTTTAGGGTGCCGGTATACAGCATGAAAATCTTCGATTTAATTAATCTTATTCATTATCTTCATCCATATATGGACCCACAATTGCATCCTTAGAAAGTTGTTTGTCCGAAAGGTTAATCTTGATATGATCGAAATCCACTCTTTGTTCTGGGAATGGTCCACCATGTTCCTTGCCTGATAAACTTTGTTTTATTACTCGAGCTGATTGTTTCAATTTTTCAGCAGAATACTCTCCTGCTGCATCTATAAATGCCCCTAATTCTTTAAACATAGCTATATGCTTTATTTGTGTTTTATATTATATACGACTTTTCAAGTATGTTAATTCATTATCATACGCAGGAATGCATCCTATAGAGCAACTTGTATGATTGCATTCATGGGACGAATAGTAATACTTTTCTTTCATTAAAGTCACATCATCCTATCAGATTTTCCGACATACAGTTAGTCTTTTTCAACATGGAGACATACTTTTCAATATTTGAAAATGTTTTGACATCAAAACCTAAAATGCAATATAGATTTTTCAAGAAAACCAATTCTTGTTTGATTATTGTATTGTCTATTGCAATCATTTTACATGCTAAATTCAAGGCTTTTTCTTTTTGTTCTTTGGTAGAAAAATGTTCACACACAACAGGTAAGGAAGATATATTTTCTTCATCAAGATTAGCTATATCAATATCCAAAAGTTTAGCTAATTGAGAAAGATAATGCTTTTCTTTATCATCTGAAGCCCCACCATCTGCTTTCATTGCATAAATAGCCACATGAATTAATGCTTCATGATAAAGTCTTTCTGATTCTGTCAAAATACTTTCTTTTAGAGCTTCTTCTATTACGATTTCCCGACCTAGCTTTTCTTTTTCAAGTTGTTTAAGAGATTCCGCATGGCACAATATTGCATCATTAAACATTTGAGCTGTAAATGAATTGACATTATTCTTTGCCCCCTTAGACAATGTTTCTAATACAGTGTTTTTGATTTCACGTCCAGAGAAGCCTTCAGAGTCCTTTGCAAATTCTAAAAAATCCGTTTCAGTTAACGGAACGTTGAATGGGACTTCTGTAGGTATCATTAATTTGAACAACTTCACCCTTAAGGATTCATCAGGCAAATCAAATTTTATATTTTTGAGAATTCTTGTTTCAAATGCCTTGTCAAAATTTCCAACTAGATTGGTTCCAAATATGACAACCCCCTCAAACTCTTCAAGAAGAATAAGCATTTGACTTCTTAGAGAATTAATAGATTGATCATGTCCAGATGTGACATTTGTTATTCTTTTACCTAAAAATGAATCAGCTTCATCCATAAATAGAACAGCATTGCTTTCTTGCGCAACATTAAATGCAGCAATTAAATTTTTAGGAGATTCACCAGCCCACATGGATTCTATATTGGCATAATTAACACATAATATTTTTCTTCCCAAAGCCGATGCTACGGCATGTGCACATTTTGTTTTTCCTGTACCTCCTGGACCATAGAAACTCAGTACTGCTCGCGCCTGTGGGTCTATATTTTGAAATCCCCAATCATTATATATTCGATCTCTGTTGCGAATAATAGAAAGAGCATTCTCTATCTCTGACCTCATGTCATTTGACATTACTACAGAGTTCATCTTATATTTGGGTTCTATAGGGAAAAACATGGATCTTCGATCATCAACATTTGACATCTCTTCTTTTTTTGAGTGTTGTACGGAAAATTGAGAAAAATCAAATACAAACACAACGTTGTTATAAGAAAGCACATCAATTTCATTGAATCGTTGTAATCGTATTCTAAACTTAGATAATGTGGCTTCGAAAGCAATATCATAATTCGTTTCTTTAGGCAAATTTTGGAATAGAATAAACTTTTTCCCTCCGTCTAAATCCAAAACATGCTTAAGAGAATCATTATCCATGTCAAAAATAACATACAAAGAATATCTGCATATTTTATAGCTACTTAAATCAATATCCCTCAACAAAGACTCTATATTATTTATCAACGAGTCTGGCACGTTTACACCATTTGATTTAATAACGACATTAATCATATTTGAAAGTTTTACAAGCGGCCTGAATTTCCGACTCTTAATCTATGACCATTAGAACAAGAGATGTCAGCACCCGCCACTTTATTACCATTTTTCTTTAGACCGATAATTACTCTATCGGCACTTTTAATTTCGTCGACAAACCACTCATTTGCGCCTTCTGTGTCATGTTCACGTAGAAATGAAGCTATATTATATATAGTTAAGCATTCATGCACAACAAATGCGATGGTTCCAATACTACCAATGAGAATTAACCACCAAATTAGCCCAAACATAATTATTCCAAAACTATAAGATTCTTATTACCTAACATATCAAGAATATCTTTTTCAATGTCTGAATAAGTGACAATTCTTGAGTGCTTAATTTTTTTGTGTGATGAATCGGTAATAAGCATTACAAGTGAATGTTCTGTATCTAAAGTAGGCAAAACCAAATTTATGCCTCCTTTCTCAAAAGCATCTGATGTAACACGCGAAAGAACGTATTCATCATTGTCGTCTACGTCATCATGAGATCGATACCATTTTAGCATATCTTCCACTGTGAAAAATTTTGTTCCAACAACTTCGTAAGATTGTTTAAACATAGAGTTGTTTATCTTATGCCTTTTCTTTTTACGCAAATGATTACCATACACATATAAGGCAATTATTGCTGCTACGGCTACTAATGTAATTTTCATTTTCATTTTTTTATTTATTATAAGGAAGTGCCTATCAAGCACTTCCTTATATAAGTTACTCTACTACTACCAATTTTCTGCCTCCAAGAACTTCATTGGTTTTGGAATCACGTGCATCTGCATCAATAGACTTGAATTCCTCTATTTTTCCTGTACGATGGTTAAATACACCTGCACCTACTCCCTTTTTCTTTTTGAGTCCGATATCAACAGGACCATCAGTTTTCGCATCATTAATCAATTTTACCCAATCAACAACAAAGCCATCTTTGACATCATCGTCATCATCATCAAAAAAATCACTAAGCCAATTGAATATATCTGCAAAAAAATCAACAACGGCCTTTACTACTTTGACACACATGCGCCAAATGCCTTTGATGCCCTCAACTAAGGCATCCCAAATACTGCCAAAAAATCCCATATTATTTTACTACAATAGAATCCTTACCATTGAACAACTTGTCTAATTCTTCGTCCAAATATGAACAATGAACAAGCTTTTTCAAATAATTTCTTCCAAATAAAGGTTTGTCGTTTGAGATGAATACAATAGATACAACTATTGGGAATACCTTATTTTTGTCACTTTTAAAGCGATAAAGCATTGCTCCATCAAATTCTGATGGTTTGTTGGTCATCAACCAACTTACAACATCATCATAAGTTAGCGTACGACAAGACTCTAGTTCGTAACGGTCTTCGACTGTAATTGTGTCAGAAGAACCTAACAGGCTTTTCAGACTTTCCCGAATATCCTCTAGGATTGTCTTCTTTCTGGGCCTTTCGGTCCATACTTCTTTTTCAAATGTTTTCATTTTAATTTTTTAATTTGGTTATATAAAGTTGTAAATTTTGCCACATCAAGCAGTAAACTTTTATTTTTTATCACTAGGTAATTAGGTGTTTTCAGATTTGAATATGTAAAAACACAACACATCGGATCTAATTTACTATCAATATATTCCTTTTCCATTCCCAACATTGAGACAACTATGCAATTTTCTGAAATCTCTATTGAAACGTATCGTATTTTAGAGCATGTACAAATGGCTTCTTCACACCATTCAAATACATCTTCTATGTATAAGTCTTCATTTTCCGATATTAAACAGTGAACTTGACTTGACAAGTCATCAATTATCCCGTTTAAAATTTCAAGATAATAGTCATTCTGTATTATAGCCTTGATTTTTTTTAAGAAACAAATATCACCACGTGAAAACTTTGTATTAGTCAGTGCTTTATCGAATTTGTTAATTTTATTACCTGTGATATTGTTACAGTATTTTAGGAACAATTTTTCTACTACAGAATCTCTTACAGAGCTACTCAATATAGGCTCTATTCCCTCATATAGATTCAGGCTTCTATCTACTGACACTAAGTAACTACCAGCTTTCTCCTCGCTCTCCTCCAGCAACCCATCGTAATACTCACGACTGTCATTAATAAGATACCTCATCCCATCCGTATTAATCGCCCCACTTGTAAGCAGCAATGGTAGATGCGGAGCCAAGCCAGTTGATGACCAAAAGTAAGTGTCTGCCATATAACCTATCATGCATTCAAGGTAGGGGACGAAGTCTTCAACGATTTCTTCTAACAAGCCCTCTTCGTTATCGTAGTCATCTTGATTACAGAAAGGACGCTGAAAGTCGGTGGGTTCTATTTCGGGCACATCGAATTTGTCGGTACTGTTAGCTCCGACGCCCCACATGTGCAGTTGAAAGACAAATTTGCCATCGTTGGGACGAAAGAAAGGGGTGATGAGCAAGGTGGGGAGGTTCTTCAACTCCTCACGCATGGCAGTTACTTGTACATCAGTAGGGTTGACCATAGGTTTCCATGCTCCGCTATAGAAGAGGATTGGATGGTCGGTCATGGTGCTCCAATGCTTATCACAATATTGTTCCAATTGCTTTTCGACAATTGGATAGACGAGTTTGTTGAACTTGTCGTAGTTGGAACGGGTGAAGACGACGTGCATAGCAATGTTCTCCTCTTGGTTTGCCAAGAGATTACCAAAGGCTTGATTCTTCATCACAATGGGGAGCACTTTCAAAGGCCAATTGCTGATTGTTGTCTCGTAAGTGAGTCGTTCCAATAGATGGTCGACCTCATCCTTCAATTCTTTGAGCCTGTCTGCATGCTTCTCATTCTCCAACTGTAGAGTCAATTCCTGTCCTTCGCGCATAAGCCGCCACATGTGCTCCGTGTTGCGGTCTTTCGCAGCACGCTCAAACTCCTCACGCTTCTGTTGAAGCGCTGCACTCTGGCGGCTGCCACACCAATTGTTGTAGATTTGCAATCCAACATTGGCGAGTATCATTGTTATAGCACCTATTGGCATATTTAGATTATTTACAACGTGTTTGATTTAACCAGTTCCTTTATAGCCTCGATGTCTTTCTTGTCGTACACCTCCAACAAATGTGGCGTGTTCTCTTCATCAAGTGCAGCAAGGATATTGTCGTTCTCTCCCTTCATGAACGCCTTTAATTCGGCATTTCCCATTACGAGTCGCTTCATATCTGCATGTTCCTTGTCATTCAACAAGACGGGCAATGTCGGTTCTTTGCCCTGCGTCAGCACCATATAGGAATCACGAACAGCACCTGTAATAACAGATACGCTGGCATGCAGTAATTCTATCATCTCAATGCGATATTCTTCGTTTTTCCCTGCTTCGACAGGATTATAATCGAAGTTGAAAAGTGGGCGAATGACAGGACGCGAAGCCTGCGGCTCCCATACAGCACCACTCAGATACATTTTACCTTCACAGTATTGAGGCGAAATAACCAAAGTTGGCATTTGACTCATCAGAAAATGGATGTTCATTACACTGGCATTACCTCCTGACAAATCAGGTCTCAAACAAGCGTCTTTGCGGAAATCAACATTTCCAATAAGGGGGACATCATTTTTTTTGATGGAATATTCCAACTCCTTATATATCTGAGCATCTGCGGCATTGACATCTGTTCCGTAAGCCCGTAAAGGCAACAGAGGCGCGTGCATCAAAATAACATTCAACCGTGGTGCCACATTAGTTGCATCGTTGCGTATCTCATGCAAAATCGCCTGAGGCAACAAGGGATCAAGCGGCCAACAATATTGCAAGTAGTATTTCAATTCAATGGCTTGCATCTGCGCATTGAAAGATTGTCGCGAAACTTCTTGCCTCTGTTCGCGGGCAAGAGCAACAAGCCTACGTTTGAAGGCGATATCTTCCTGCATACGTTCGTCATCAGTGATGTGACGAGCACGTTCCATCTCCAACTGAAATTCCTGATTCCGTTCGTGTGCCTTGTCTTGCAAACGGCGGTTGTTCCACCCCAGTAGCGTAGAACTGATGGAATTTGCCACCCAAAACATGCCGTAGCCAGGGAATCTTATACTTTGTGATGCTATAGGTATATCCATAAGTTACATCTAATATTTATATATAAGCGGGGCCTCAACATAAACTATTTTTGAGCCTCCACTTATCATTCGAAGAATGAGTCAGACAAATCACCGCTGCAGTCAAAGCCGTTGTCATCAGGCGTTGTCTGCGACGAATCATTGTACATGCCTTCTCCTATAATTACATGATCATCTTGTTCTATATCAGAAAATGCAGAAATCTCATCAGCAGCACATGCTGCAACAAGCACGTCATCCACAGGTTCTGGTGAAAGCGCAACAAGTGCTGCCATTCCTCCAGGAAGAATTGTAGGCAAATCAAAATCTGTTTCCGCTAAATCCGAGGGCAACTGCAAATCAGCCTCCGTCATATTATTAAGTGTCTCGTTTATGACAGAATTAGCATCCAACAACTGTCGCAACGCATCGTTGTCCACAGCTATCTCTGAGAACTGCTGCATCTCATTCTGTGACAGATTGCCATCAAGGAATGCAGCAAACTCCTCTATACTTGGTAATGTATGACTAAGCATGTTTCGCCTCCTTTCTGCATACATGTTTGAATTGTCTCTCTGCCAAAATTCGTTTGTTGTAATAATTATCCATTGACATGCCAAGCGCCTCTGCAGTTTCCTTGTGTGACTTTTGTTCAAGATAGAGCAAACGAATGATGTTGCGATATCTTACGTTGGACATCAAACTGAGCAATACTTCGACATCTGCACGGTTCATGTCACTAAAATCTATTGGATTAGAGAGTGCTTCGTCACCCATCCTATCACTCATCGTATCTTCGCCATCCTCTTTTTCGGCAGTATGCAATAACGGTTCATAAACAGGCATGCGTTGCTTCAACTCATATTTCTTATAGCAATAGAACAAGCAAACTGTTTTGAGCCAACTTGTCAAGGTACTCTCACCACGGAAATTTTCCAACTGACACTTGCCTGTTGTATTCCCTGGAGCAAGAACGACTATGTAGATTTCATCCATAAACTCCTTGCAGCTGATGTAATCTGTATAATAGTTGTCATATATAGATTTAAAAAGGGGATAGCATTGCTGGTAAAAGTACTTGCGCGTAACCATTTCGTCCCTGTTTATCAGAGATTTGGCTATCTGCAAATCCTGTGAAAAAATATTCTTTACAATCATTCCAAGAGTTCTATTTTGGTGGTCAGATTAATCCCGCAACCTCCAGCATCACATCAAACAACGCTTTTTTCCGCGTCTTTCTGTTCCTCTCTTTCAATCCCAGAACTCTCTCCCACCTTCTCCAAAAATGCACTGGGAACGAAAGCGGTGGCGAGGTAACAGATGCTTTTGATTTCCAAGGCTACGCGCTGCTGGCCGGCCACGCGGATGACGCGGCCGACAAAGCCTTTAAATTCGCCCTCCTTGACGCGCACTCGGTCGTTGCTCTTGAAATGGCAACGAGAAACGGGGAGGGTCTTGACATGGGGATTGGAGGTGATGGTGGCACGAACGATGTGCTGCATGACGTCTTCAGAAAGAATGACGGGAGGACAGAGGCCCGTCTTGCTCTCGGGCTTCTCTGTCTTTCTTAAACACATACGACGCCGCCGAAGAATCGAGAGGAGATGTGCGGGGGTGGTGGGGGAGGGGATAAAAAAGAGAGAAGAGGGTGGTAGGAGGGGAGAGG
>OJJU01000336.1_pt1 | contig 18935 bp, 15 predicted proteins | sample 1596141 | NCBI WGS metagenome assembly OJJU01 (sample SAMEA4350150, study PRJEB24818) | metagenome | biome: human; feature: gut; material: faeces | place: Denmark | collected 2013-09
GGAGTGGAGTGCGATATGATGTGCGCGGGAAGCGACGGGAGGGGGACGGAGGTCATCCGGCTTAATCCGCACGGGAGGATACTCTGCCACAGGACTTTGATCGAGGCGGCCAAAACCACGATCGCGCCGTCGATGGTCACGCGGCTAAGGCGGATCGCCAAGGACTATGACATCATCCACATCCATCATCCGGACCCGATGGCGGCGATGGCGCTCAGGCTGTCGGGCTACAAAGGGAAGGTGGTGCTTCACTGGCACAGCGACATACTCTCGCAAAAAGCGCTTTTGAGATTCTATCTGCCGATTCAGAATTGGCTCATCAAAAGAGCCGACACCATCGTGGGAACGACTCCTGTCTACCTTGCGGAATCACCTTACCTTCAGGGAGTACAGGAGAAATGCCGCTGCATCCCGATCGGAATCGAGCCGGTCATCAGCGACAGCGCGAGGGAGCAGGAGATCAGAAATGAATATTCCGGGCGGCGGATCATCTTCTCGCTCGGGAGGCTTGTGGAATACAAGGGGTACCGCTATCTGATCGAGGCGGCAAAGTACCTCGATGACAGTTTCATGATCCTGATAGGAGGTGGAGGCCCGCTGCGGGAGAGCCTCCAGCGAGAGATCGACGAGCTTGGCGTCGGAAGACGGGTCAAACTGCTGGGCAAGGTTCCGCAGGAAGACCTGGCATCCTACTACGGAGCCTGCGAACTGTTCTGCATGAGCAGCGTTATGAAGACGGAGGCTTTCGGAATAGTCCAGATCGAGGCGATGTCTGCGGGAAGACCGGTGGTCGCCACAAAGATTCCGGAATCAGGAGTCTCCTGGGTAAACGAGGACGGGGTCTCGGGAATAAACGTCGCACCACGGGACAGCAAGGCCATCGCAGAGGCGATCCTCACCATCACAGACAACGAGGCGACGTGGAAAAAGTTCAGCGCGGGGGCGGCAAAACGCTTCGCGGAGAACTTCACAAAAGAAAAAATGATCTCAAAATGCTTGAATATTTATGCGGAAACATTATCTTTGCACTAAACAGTAGATCCTACCAAGAGCCATAACAGACAAAATGAGTGAAAATACTATGTCAACAACAAACGAAATGTCCGCGACATTGCCTAGAACAAGTATGAGTACTATTGACGAAAACCTGAAAAGATTTTTTGACTGCATCGCAAGCATTTGCGGAATGATTGTCTTCTCCCCGCTTTTCCTTATCATCATGATCATCATCAAATGCGACAGCAAGGGGCCTGTGATTTTCTCGCAGGAACGGATCGGGAAGGGAGGCAAGCCTTTCACGCTGTACAAGTTCAGGACAATGAACAACTCTTCAGAGGCGGACGGCAAGCCGAAACTCTGCCAGGAGAACGACGAGCGGCTGACCAAGGTCGGTAAGTTCCTCAGGGATCATCATCTGGACGAGCTTCCTCAGCTTTGGTGCGTCGCCAGGGGGGACATGAGTTTCGTCGGGCCGAGGCCGGAAAGAAAATACTACATCGACAAGATAATGGAGGTCAACCCTGGCTACGAGCGTCTCTACGAGCTTCGTCCGGGGCTGTTTTCCGAGGCCACGCTCACGAACGGCTACACCGGCACACTTGAGAAAATGCTGACAAGACTTGAGATGGATCTGGACTACCTTGAGAACAGGTCGCTGTGGAGGGACACACAGATCATATTCAAGACCGTCACCTCCATTCTTGGCGGTAAGATCTTCTAAGACAATGAGATTGGATTCCACATTAAACCTGCGCCGGATCGGCGGCAAGTACATGATTGTCAAGGCTGTCGGCGGCAAGGCCAACATGACCGACGTGATCACCCTGAACGAGACGGCCGCCCTGCTCTGGGAGAGATTCTCAGACATGGACTTCACGGAGGAGGAGATGGCGGAATGTCTCTGCGGAGAGTATGAGGTTGACATCCAGACGGCGAGGAAGGATGTGCATAATCTTTTGTCGAAATGGAAAGAGTGCGGGATGCTTTCCTCGTCCTGCTGAGGGCGGGTCTGTGGGGAAAGTTTCCTGAGAACCGGGGACTGTTTCCGCTGGAAGAGGAGGAATGGGAGCGGGTGTTCGCCATGTCCAGAAGACAGTCGGTCTCCGGAATGGTCTTTGACGGGATCTGTCTTCTTCCCGAGACGCTTCAGCCTTCACCGGCGGCTTTCGCCAAATGGATTGTCATCGCGGATGCCATCGAGGAGTTCAGCGGGCGGATGAACGCCGCGCTTAAGGATCTCACCGGACTATTTGTCAATGAAGGGCTTAGGCCGGTGCTGCAGAAAGGCCAGGGGGTCGCGGCGCTTTATCCTGAGCCTTCGCACCGTGAGTGCGGGGACATTGATTTTTATTTTCCGGAAAGGCAGCCGCTTCGACAGGCTCCGCGACCGGGAAAAGAATCACCTCTTCCGGTCGCTGATCCCGCCAAGGTGACAGGGGAAACAATGGATGACAAGGCGGTGGAGCTGGTGAGGAGGCACGGCGTGACGGTGACGCGGATGCCGGACGGGAGCCAGACCTACGAATGGCACGGCATCGATGTCGAGCATCATCCTGCGATCATCGACCTGCGCTCCCCTGCCGCCATCAGGCTGTCCGGCGAGCTGGACGAGACACGGGAATTCGTCCCGACGGACATCGCGGACGGCCTGAGGGTGCCTTCCCCTGCCCTCAACGCCTTGATGCTGAACTCGCATATTCTTAAACACGCGCTCGGCAGAGGGATCGGGCTACGTCAGATCTGCGACCTCGCGATGGCGTACCACAGGATCAGCGAGGAGGGAAAGATTGATGAATATGGCGGGCGGATCCTCGCGTTCTACCGCCGTGTCGGGATTGTGAAATGGAGCAGGTTGCTGCATTCGTTCCTGGTCGGAGTAATTGGACTGCCGGAGGCGGAACTGCCATATTCAGAGAAGATTGTGCCTTACGGGGCGCTCTGGAGGATCGTGGAGGAAGGCGGGAATTTCGGGCAGCACCGGGAGACGGGTGCCTCGGCAGGGACGGTCGTCTCGGCAGGCCCGGCGAGCGGAAAGAGCGGTGTGTTCAAGAGAAAGCTGGGGACGGCGGGAATGTTTCTGCGGAGGGCAGGATTCTCTTTGCGGTTCGCTCCGAAAGAGGCGATTTGGACAGTTTTTGACCTTGCCAAGGGACAATTCAGAAAATAATAACGACTTTTGTACAGTCATGGACTTGTGCAAAGGCCGATTCAGAAGATAAATGATGGAGGAAACACGGACATATTCATACAAGGTGGCGGGACTGACTTTTTCGGTCATCGCTCCGGTAGGAATTGACATCGAGGCGCTTCTGCCGTCGTTCAAGGACTTCCGCGCCACTTCGGGGGAGATGTCCGCGCCGGAGCCGCACCGGGAGCTGCTCCGCCTCACACTACAGGCGGACCCCATTGAGATTCCGTCAGATGCCAAGGAAGTCGAAACGGATGACAACGACATGGGACACACCAGGCTTCTGAGGACAGAGGACGGACGCTACTGCGTCGAACTAAGCGGCAGCCGGGACGGAAAGGTCTTGGGTGCGTTCATAGCAAACGCTTTATTCTCAAGTGTTTACGCATCAATCAAGACTAATGCCGCCACCGCCGGCAGCATTCTTTCCTCCATGCTCCGGATCGCGTTCGCGCAGGCGGTCATCCTCCGCGAGGGGCTGTCGATCCACGCGTCCGCCGTCGTGTCGGACGGAAAGGCTTATCTCTTCCTCGGGAAGAGCGGCACGGGCAAAAGCACCCACGCAAGGCTGTGGCTCAAGAATATTCCCGGATCACACCTGCTGAACGACGACAATCCCGCCGTCAGGCTGATCGACGGATCGCCCGTCGCGTTCGGCACTCCCTGGAGCGGGAAGACCCCGTGCTACCGCGACGAGTCCGCCCCCGTGGGAGGGTTCGTCCGCCTCAGGCAGGGAGACACCGACATATTCACGGAAAAAGAGGATGTCGCCGCCTTCGTCGCGCTGCTTCCGAGCTGCTCCGTGATCCACAGCGACACCAACCTACAGTCGATGCTATACGACACACTCACAAGACTTTCGGAACGGGTTCCGGTCGGAGAGCTCACTTGCCTTCCTGACGATGAGTCCGCCATTGTTTGTCATAAGAATATAAAATCGATCATAAAATGAAGACTAGATTGTCACAACTGCTTCTGATCCCGCTTCTGGGCATGGCCGTTTCCTGCGGATCGGCGAAGCAGTACGTTTACCTCAACGACATGACCCCGGGCACAGGGTATCCTTTCGATTCCGCCCACGAGGCCGTCATCCAAGCCAACGACAGGCTCGGCATCACGGTCAGCTGCAAGCAGCCGGAGCTCGCCATCCCGTTCAACATCCAGAGCGGCTCGTTCAAGATGTCCTCGGACGGAACAGCCTCGTCATCCCCGGCGGCCAACGAGGCGGGCTACAAGGTCGACGCCAAGGGAAACATCGAGTTTCCTATCCTTGGAAACATCCATCTTGAAGGACTTACCTTGAGCCAGGCCTCGGACAGGATCAAGAATCTGATCATCGACGGCGACTACATCAAGGCTCCCATAGTGAGCATGGAGTTCCTCAACTTCAAGTACACCGTCTGGGGAGCCGTGAGCAAGAACGGAACGTTCACCGTGGAGAGCGGCAGGATCACCTTGCTGGAGGCGATCGCCAACGCGGGCGACCTGACCAACAAGGCAAGGCTCGACAGGGTGGCCGTCATCCGGGAGGAGAACGGCGACAAGCGGATCTACTTCCACGACATCCGCAACAGCAACATCCTCCAGTCGCCTTGTTTCTTCCTGCAGCAGAACGACATCATCTACGTGCAGCCTAAGTTCGGCAAGAAGGACAGAGAGGACAGGAGCATGCAGATCGCCACAATGTTCATGAGCGCCATCACAGCCGCGAGCTCCGTCATCTGGGCAACCTCGACACTCAGAAAAGACTAGTCCTCCCGTCACACCTATAATCAACGAATATGCAGACAAACAATACCACCGGCAGAAACGATCAGGATGTCAACATCATCGACATCCTGCTCTTCCTGCTCTCCAAATGGAAATGGTTCGTCGTTTCCGTGATAGTGTTCGGCAGCCTGGCCTGGTTCCAGTACGCCAGGACTCCGAAGACCTATTTCCGCTCCGCCACCGTGATCATCAAGGATCCGTCCAACAAGATCTCCTCGGCGGGACTTGACCGCTACGACAACTACATCAACAAGGTGAACGTCGCCAATGAGATTCTCCAGTTCCGGTCCAAGAAACTGATGCGGGAGGTTGTGAGCCGCGTCAACGCCGACATCGACTACAAAGTCAAGGACGGCCTCCAGATGACGGAACTCTACAAGAAGTCTCCGGTCTCTGTCCGCTTCCTGGACACGACTCCCGAGACGCGGCTGAGCATGGTCGTGACCCCGGTGGACAGCGGCAAGGTGATTGTCTCCGACTTCGGTACGGTCGACGGCGACAAGAAATTGTCGGTCAGGATGAAGGACACGGTCAGCGTGGAGGGAGTGCGGCTCATCATCGCCCCTACCAACTACTACACGACCTCCTGGATGGGCGAGCATATTCAAGTGACGAAGAATCCCCTATCGTCGGTGGTCAGCTACTTCGTCTCCAGTCTCGGCATCAGGCAGGAGGAGGACGAGGCCTCGATTCTCACCCTCTCCCTTAAGGACCGCTCCTCCGCAAGGGCGGAAGACGTGCTGAACATGCTGATCTCGGTCTACAACGAGGAGGCCATCAACGACAAGAACCAGGTGGCCATCAACACCGCCGAGTTCATCAACGAGAGGCTCATCATCATCGAAAGCGAGCTGGGAGGCGTGGAGTCCCATCTGGAATCCTTCAAGCGCGAGAACCGGATCGTGGACATCGCGACGACAGCCGGGATGTATGTCGGTGAGTCCCAGAAGTACAACACCAACGTGATGGAGCTTGAGACCCAGCTCCGTCTGGCCACCTACATCAAGGACTACCTCACGGATCCGACAAGGGAGATCGACCTGATCCCCGCCAACACGGGCATCAGCGACATGAACATCGAGAGCCAGATCGCCCAGTACAACACCGTGAAGCTGCGCCGCGACAAGCTCATCGAGGACAGCAGCGAGAAGAACCCGATCGTGGAGGAGCTGAACACCTCGCTGAGGGCGATGAAACAGTCCATCATCAGGGCCGTGGACAACATGATCGTCAGCATCAATGTCCGCCGCAACGACGCGCAGTCGCGTGAGTCACAGGCACAGTCCCGCGTCTCATCCATCCCTACCAAGGAACGCCAGATGCTCTCGATCGAGCGCCAGCAGAAGATCAAGGAGTCGCTTTACCTCTTCCTCCTGAACAAGCGCGAGGAGAACGCCCTCTCCCAGGCGATGGTGGACAACAACGCGAGGGTGATCGACGGAGCCTCCGGGCCAGGCGATCCGATCGCCCCGAGCAGGAACAAGATCCTGCTTCTGGGGCTGCTGCTCGGACTGGCCGTGCCGGGAGTCATCTTCCTGATGATCATGTTCCTTGACACGAGGATCCACACCAGGAAAGACATCCAGGGCAAAGTCAGCGCACCGTTCCTCGGAGTGATTCCGGAACAGGACAAGGACAATGAGGGTTTCGCCTCGGAGGCGTTCAAGATTGTCCGCACGAACATGTCCTTCCTTTCAAGAAAAGAGAAGATCAAGGTGATAATGTGCACCTCGTTCAGTTCCGGGGACGGAAAGACTTTCGTCTCCGCCAACCTGGCTAAAAGCTTCATCTCCGCCAGGAAGAAGGTGATCCTTGTGGATCTTGACATCCGCAAGGGAACCCTGACCTCACAGTTCGGCAAGCACAGCCACCACCACACCGTAGGCATCACCAACTTCCTGGCCGACTCTGACATAGCGCTGGACGACATCATCACCCACGAGACCGGTGTGGAAGGCCTTGACCTCATCCCGTCAGGCTCCATCGCGCCGAACCCCGCCGAACTTCTGATGGACGAGAGGCTGGACGAGATGTTCGCCGAGCTGAGGAACCGCTACGACATCATCATCACAGACTCCGTCCCTGTCGGTCTTGTGGCGGACGCGACGATCGCCAACCGCGTCGCCGACATCACGCTCTTCGTGGTGAGGGCCGGCCGCCTTGACCGTCGCCAGCTTCCTGACATCGAGACCATGTACCAGGAGCGGAAACTCACGAACATGTCGCTGATCCTCAACGGCGCCGACTACCACCATCACGGCTACGGCTATGGTTATGGCTACGGGTACGGGTACGGCTATGGTTATGGCTACGGCTATGTGGATGGCAAGAAAAAGAAACGGAAAAAGTAGCCGCTGATCTTGTAGGGAGAAACATCTTCCTGCTCGGGGATTGTCCTGAAAGCGAAGTAAACGTTTTAAATCACGAATAACGAGAATATTATACTTTTTTTGTTGCATTTTTTCCAATTAATACATATCTTTGCTTTTGATTGGTTTAGAGCATTGCAAGACATTGAAATAACAATGATAATAAATTAGTTTTCAAGAAAATACTAATAAGAAGACAATATGAAAAAACATCTGATTACAGCGGCTATAGCCGTGCTGGCAGTAACCCCGGCACTTGCCCAGCCGTCAGTGAAAACAGACACAACGGTCAACGTCATCTATTCCGCAGACAAATTCAAAGTGGAGACCAATCGTTTCAAATATGACTGGTTCATCAACGTCGGAGGAGGAGCCCAGATTTATTTCGGAGACCACGACAAGCAGGCAAAATTCGGAGACAGGCTTGCTCCCGCATTGAACATAAGCGTAGGTAAATGGTTCACCCCGGCTGTCGGAGCGAGAATCGCCTACAATGGACTCAGCATGAGAGGAGCCACCCAGCAAGGTCCGGACGAAGCGTTCTCAACAGGAAAGGAGGTTCCCGGAAAGGGCGGAAGCGGTTACTGGCTGAACAAGCAGAAATTCTCGTTCGGTGATGTCAGGATGGATGCCATGCTCAATCTTTGCAATGCGTTCCACGGCTACAAGGCGGAAGGCCGCTTCTGGAATCCAAGCCTCTACGCAGGTCTGGGATTCGCCTGGACATACGATGAGCCAGGCAACGGCAAGTCCAGATCCCACGAGATTTCCGCCAGCATAGGAACAAGCAATGACTTCCGCTTGAGCAACGCATGGGCGATAAACCTCGATGTTCGCGGAATGTTTGTCAATGACCGCTTCGACGGAGAGATGGGTCATCGCTGGGGCGAAGGTGTGCTGAGCGCCACGATTGGTCTGACCTACAACATCGCGCCACGCGGATGGAACAAGAGCAAGACCGTTGTCAAGACTGTCAATAACAACATAGCCGACTTCCAGAAGGCTCTCAGCGAGTCCGAAGCTGAAAGGATCAGACTCGAGAAGGAACTCGGCGAACTCAGAGCCCAGCCTCAGATTGTCGAGAAGCAGACCACGATCGCCGCTCCTTACTTCGTGATCTTCGAGATCAACAAGAGCAAGCTCAGCAAGGATTCACGCGTGAACCTTGGAATGCTCGCCGAGATCATCAAGGCTAACAACATCAAGTACATCGTGACCGGTTACGCCGACGCCGCGACCGGGAACAAGAAGATCAATGACAAACTCAGCCGGAAACGCGCCGAGGCCGTCTACGAATGTCTCACTAAGGAATTCGGAGTTCCGGAGTCACTTCTTGAGATTGACCACAAGGGTGGCGTGGAGAACATGTTCTACGACGACCCTGCACTGAGCCGCGCGGCAATCACTAAAGCATTGTAGTTCCGCCTCTACCTGATTGACTGACCAAGACGGCGGCATGGCACCTCAAGAGTGCCGGCTACCGTCTCAGTCAGTTTTAAGAGAAGACATTTGGTAATGTCAGAATTCTAATTGAAATAAAGTTTTATGAATAAAATGAAAAACATCAAACGATTCTATGTCTCTCCAGACTCAAGGAGGGAAAGAGTGGTCATGGAAAGTACCGTCTGCGCCGGCAGCGAAGTAACTAAAATTAAATCCACCAAGGAGAACGTCGAGGTGGACGAATGGGATTCGATCCAGAATGGAGTAACCTTTGATTAATCTGAAAAAACAATGAGAAAAGCAAGCAGAACACTCGCGGCCGCATTCATGGCGGCTATCGTTCTTGCCGGGTGCCAGAACGAGGATCCGATGAATAAAGTGAAGGAGGGGCTTCCTGTAAGCCTTTCGTTCAATATGGAGGTGCCTGAAATGGACGAGATAACCGTCACAAGGGCAACAGAGGAGCAGGAGACAAAAGTCGAGAAGATGGCTATCCTCTTCTACAACGCCAATCAACCCAACTCGACACCGATCATCGTGAAGGTCAGGAATCTTGGCGAGCCAACAAGAAGGAACAGCAACACCAACTGGCTCTACACGATCGAACTGAATGAGGACCAGCTCACCGTCGGCGACAGGAAGGTGACCAGCGGCGAATGGTACATGTACCCGATCGCCAATTACGACAAGTACACGGTCGTCAATCTGGATGAACTGGCGGGGAAGACGCTCGCCGAGTTCAGGAGCCACACTATCACAGCCTCTGGACGTGACATCACTTCCACGTCTGTGCTGATGTCGGGACACTACGGCGACAAAGAGAACACTACCACCATCACTCTCCAGCCGGGCGAGAACACCTTCGACAAGGTCTTCCACCTCAAGAGGATAGTCTCCAAGAATGTCTTCGTACTCAAGAGCGGGACAGGGGTGACCTTCATTCCGAAGAAGTACAGCATCTACAACTACTCCACATCGTCAACCCTGCTCCAGAGGGATGAGCTGAATGAATATGCCGGTGACGACACCTTCACCAAATTCGAGGAACTTCCTATCGCGGCTCCGGCCGCCGGCGGCGATTACTCTTTCTCATTCTACATGCCGGAGAATGTGCAGAAGCCGGCCGCCTCGCCGACTTCATGGTCTTACGCCGACCGCGAGAGAAGGGAGAGTGACTACAGCACATTCACCTATGCTCCGGCCAAATCAACCTACGTTGTGATCGAGGGTACTTACGAGGGTCCGGGCGAGAGCGGGACAGACCACGTGACAGGAACCGTGAAGTACACCATCCACCTCGGAGACTTCGGCAACAGCACAGATGCGTCAAACACGAAATTCGGCAACTTCTCCGTGACACGTAACGCAAGGTACACCTACACGATAACGGTCAACGGAGTGAAGAACATCATCGCCGAGGCAAAACAGGTGAACGACAATCAGCCGGGAGCCGAGGGACAGATCATCAAGCCGTCCCCGCACGTCATCGTCAACCTTGACGCACACTTCGAGAATGTGCTGCTGACATTCTCGAAGACAAACATCGAGAAATGCATTGTCAGCGGCACTGTACCTGCGGGAGACGGAAAGATGACATCCTTCACCGTTCATGAAGGATCAACTGATCCGCACTTTGAGGACATCGCCTGGGTGAAGTTCGGCAAACCTGCCAGTCAGACGGAATTCGCAAAATATCCTGGAGACGCCAACTTGGTGAACATCTACGACTTGATTGATGAGATAACGGTCGGCACCACGACACACTGCATAATAAGCGGAGACAATGTCTACACGCAGGCCTACGTGGACGAGTACTTCTACAATGACAAGCCTTACAAAGACTTCGTCAACACGGATGACAGGATCTTGTCATTCACCATCGGCAATGCCAAGATCAGCGCCGACGGACACAGCACCTACATTGAGGGCAGTGGCTTTACACTCCAGCAGGAGTCAATCAAGACATTCTATAAAGACAATGTGGGTAATCCATTCGGATTTGAATCTGTTGAGGAGACACCGGCGGCAACTTTCACCGGTAATGACGACTATCCGGGAACGGAATTGCAGAACGGATTGAAAAACACCTGGGAGATCATCAACACTAAAACAACCAAGAAGTGGGCCGACTATGTGAACATTGCCCAAAACGGCTTCACAGGAGCGACTCTTCCTTCCTCGGCCAACATAATGACCACTGACGGAATCAATCCGATGTTCGAATGTCTCTCAAGAAACAGAGACCTCAACGGTGACGGCATAATTGACGAGGACGAGGTAAGGTGGTACCTTCCTAGCGTCCGCCAATGCATCTTCGCCTGGTGCGGTAAGAAGTCACTGCCTACAGAGATATCATTCGAGACGACGAACTATGCGACAAGTACAAACCAGGGCTTCCGTATCTGGTGGGCTTTGGAGGGTACCGCAATCAGTTCCTGGGATAATAAAGATACAAATCCTATGATACGATGCGTCAGGAATCTTGGCACAAACTCAACCTCGGGTGAAGTCTCGGACATCACAAGCTGGGACCAGGAGAACTATGTCGTGACAGTGAACGGCCTCAAGGACGAGACCTTGAGAACCAACATGCAGATCGGAGAGTATCCTGAGCACGAGAATTTCGATGCGGCGAGTACATTGCCTAAGGCTTTCAAGATCGCCAGTGCGGATCTGAACATTCCGGCAAGCGGAGAGGACACCTATGCTCCTGAAATCACAGTTGGCGAGCTTAATCCTACTGGAATACCAGAGAGTAATAGCAACACGACTTCTCATAATATAACTGTTCCGATAACGATCACTAATTACGATGCGTCTAAGAACTACACCTATCAAATCGGAGCCGATAACGAAGTAAATGTTACGTCAGCAGAGTTGTTCAATGTCAGTGTTACAATCAACCATACATCAACTTCAAATGGTACGACATCATCGAAAACAATTAAAATAAAGAGCGACAACGGCAATTACACATCTTTCAACGTAACGGTTACACTGACCACAAGAACAGTAGGCATTTTATGGTCAACAAAATATTACACATACACATACAGCAAGTCTACGCCTCAACAAACAATAGTTGCTGGTGGAACACCAGCCAAAAACACCTTCAAGTACACTGAGATCATGAACGGTGACTGGTGCGAGAAGTACTACCAGGAAGGCACCGACGACCTTGGCAAGTGGAGGATTCCGAACGAGAAGGAGCTCTACTTCATCCCAATGTACTGTGGTGAGGAGATTACCGGCAATCTCGCCGGTTACAAGCCTTCCGGAACCGAAACCGAAACTGGAACCATGCGATACGCAGCAAAGACCAAATACGAGCGTCCAGAGGGTTCCCATGTCAAGCACATGATCTACTACTTGCAGAAGGACGGTAATTCAGGTACTCCAATAATAACAACCGGTCACGGACAGTCCGATGCGGACTTTACAATCCGATGCGTCCGTGACGCGCCTCAGGGTACCAGATCCTACGACTCCTCCTACAGTAGCGGAGGAAAGGGATTCGGACTATAGAGGCTTACCTAAAGACTTAACCTATGGGTAAATGGATTAAACTCTTTAACACATAGGTTATGAAGCGTACATATTCAGCATCTGTGCTGATGGTGCTGGCGGCACTGATGGCCGCCTCCTGCGCCGACAACAAGGAGACGGAGGTACTGGGACAGGAGTCGATCTCCCTTACCGGAGAAATAGGACAGATTCCGGTGACAAGAACCCAGATCGACATCGAGCCGACCGAGGACGGATCCCTTGGGATATTGTGGTCCCCAGGAGACAGAGTCGGCGTGTTCGGAAACACCACCCCTAACGCCCCGTTCGACGGCACATTCTCCACTCCTGTGAGTTCCGGAGAGTTCAAAGGCTCGCTGAACACAAGCGACCGGCCAAGGTTTGCCTACTATCCTTACGTGGAAGGGGCGACGGACAGCAGAGCGATCCCGGTCAATGTGGCCTCAGTGCAGTACTACACGGACGAAGCTTCTATCGCCGCCAACGATGTGAAGGCCAGCGACACTCCCGTCAAAAAAGATGGAGGCTATGGGTTCATATTCAAGCCTCTGGTGTCCTTCCTGAAGGCGGAGGTGACATTCGGAAGCAAGCTTGACGAGGTCGCAAGCTCGGAGAGACTCCAGTCCATCATATTCAGACAGAAAGTTGAAGGGATCGCGGCGCCTCGCGCCTGGACCGGTGATTTCACGATGGATCTAACCAATCTGGCTTCGGGTCTTGCCGCTGTTGACGGAAAGACCTCATCCCAGATCACTGTGAAACTGGCGAAGGACAAGGAGGGAGGAATCTCGGTTGGAAGAAAGGCTGTCGTGTATGCCGCCATCGCGCCAGGCATCAAGAAAGGTGACAAGATCGAGATTCAATTATTGACTGACTCCCACAAGGTGTCATTCGAGGTCAATGCTCTCGTAGACTTCCAGGCCGGAGCATGCTACGACATCCCTCTGAACCTTGATGACCTGAAGCCGGAGAACAACTGCACGGTCGAAAACATCAGCACGACTCCACTGGAGTTCAAGAGTTTCGGGTTCGAAATCGCCAAGAACGAGTCAAGCCTTCTGAAGAAGACGGCGGTTCTGAACACCAGTACCTCCAAGACCGAAGTCAAGGCCGCGGAGGATTTCAGCTGCGCGATCGACAAGAACGCCGGCACGGTCTCTTGCTGCATCCCTTACCTTTACAACTTCACGCTTGTACCGACGTTCACGGTACCTGAGGGAGTGAAGGTTCTTTGCAACGGTGAGGTTCAGGAAAGCGGTGTGTCAGGCCAGGATTTCCGGATTCCTGTTGAATATACCCTTGTCAGCGGCACGCAGAGAAAGGTGTTCACCGTTACCGTCACGAACACCGGACTGCCGGTGGTGGTTGTCAACGTCAACACTCCGGGAACAGTCTCCTTCCTTGACTTCGCCATCCCCGCTAAGGGTGCAAACTGGAGCGAGGCCGACGACATCGCTGTCTACAAAAACGGTGTGACGGACTTGAATAAGGCCGGTTGCAGCATCAGGCTCAGGGGAAACACGTCGTCCAATTACGATAAGAGGCCGATGGCTATCAAGCTGAACAAAAAGGCGGGCATCCTTGGGATGAAGGAGCACAAGAGATGGATTCTGCTCTCTCCGTGGACGGACATGTCACTCATTCGTAACTATCTGGCGTTCAACATCGCCCAGACTATCCAGAACCACTTCATCAACGGGCCGACAGACGGAAGCACCTTAGGTAAGGGATTGGTCTGGAATCCTTCAGGGCAGAATGTCGAGCTGGTCATCAATGGCATCCACGCCGGCAACTATCTTTTCTGCGAGCAGATCAAGATCAATAAGAACAGGCTGAAAATGACAAACCCGATATTTGAGGATGTTGTCGAGAAAAACACCAGCCCTACCGTGAAGGATTGCAGCTACCTTATCGAGTTCGACAATAATTACGACGAGACCTGGAAATTCAAAACCTCAATGCGTGAATTGCCTTGCTTGTTCAAGGATGACTTCAAGGTCACAGCGACGAATGGCACCACATATGATGGCAGCGCGATTTTCGAGAGTCTGAAAACCTACATCAACGCCATCGAGAGCAACCTTACTAATGGTTATTACACAGAGGCCTACAAGAGTCTCGACATCAACTCAGTGATCGACTACTGGTTTGTCTACGAGATCGCCATGAACGACGAGATACAGCATCCGAAGAGTGTCTACATGTACAAGGACGGGGACGGAAAACTCAGCGCCGGGCCAGTGTGGGACTTTGACAGCCAGAACTTTACGAATGTGGACACGGAAAAGAACGCTTACTACTATCACACATGGAGTTCACTTCTCATCGAAAGGGCCATTAATTATAATGAGACCCCAAGGAGGTACTATATGTGGTGGCCTCTGTTGATGAAGGATCAGAACTACATCAATAGGGTCAAGGCTCGCTGGGCGGATGTCTACCCAGACTTGATTGATGTCGCCAACAGAGTCGTGGAGGAGAGGCGCACCGCAAACAGGCTTTCTGATGAGTATAACCGAAAGATTTGGAAGGTCGGTAATTATCTGGATGAGCATTGGCTGTGCGGTGACGAGAAGATGGAGTTCGACGATGTGATGGACAACCTCAAGTACTGCTACAACAAGCGTCTTGAGAACCTCAACAACACCATCACCAACCTTAGTAAGTGGAACTGATCACACAATACCGATGAATCTCTGATCTTACCCTTTGATTATTACCGGCAATTTTGCTAATTTTGTATCTCGGTGAGAGGTCTTGCTCAGGCCTCTCACCGCTTTTGTGAAGAGTCATTTCTCCACTATAGGGAACAGTAAACTCTGAGTTATTCAATTTAATATACCTATAATCCCTGATCCAGTATATGCCGTAATTTATTTACGGATACGTTGTTTTTTTGTACCTTTGTAGTCAAAATATCACTAATCAATATTGTCATGTTAACGAGATTTGCAGTTAAGAACTATAGAGGGTTCAAGAATCGTATCGAGTGGGACTTGTCTCATCCGAGCAATTATACGTTCAATAACGATGCTGTACGTAATGGCATTGTAAAGAACGGTATTATCTACGGACCGAATGGAGCCGGTAAGTCGAACTTCGGATTGGCAATATTCGACATTGCCAACCATCTTTCTCACAAGTGGAAGAAGCCTGATTACTATCTGAATTATGCATGTGCGTCATGCCACAACGAGCCGGTTGATTTCGATTACACATTTTCTTTCGACGGTCATGTGGTAGTATACAGTTACAGTAAAATAGCATCGGAACTGAAAGGCGATATCATCAGCGAAAAGCTAACAGTAGACAAAAAAGAGATTCTTGTTAAAGACAAAGACGAATTGGCTATTTCCGAAGAATTTGGCTTGACCGCCGTTGCCATTCAGAATCTTAAAGATAGTGCCAACAACATTTCTATAGTAAACTATCTATTGAGTTCTGTGCCACTTCCCAAAGACCATGCCCTGCTACAACTTCGCGATTTCGTAGAGAATATGCTATTCTTCAGAAGTCTCGACTACCGTGAATTCATTGGCTTGAAGGAAGGTGGCAGCAACGTGGAAGAGTATATCATAAAGAACAACCTTGCTGACGACTTTGCAGCTTATTTGAAAGAAGTAAGTGGTCAGGAGTATGAGTTTGCACCTAACACGAAGGGCGACAACATTCTCTTCTGCATAATGAACGGTGTGAGAATTCCGTTCCTATGGGTTGCATCCACAGGCACAAGGAATCTGGAGTTGCAGTATTATTGGCTGAAAGAGATGGACAACGCTTCGTTCGTCTTCATCGACGAGTTTGATGCTTTCTACCACCACGAACTATCATATAAGATTTGCAAGCGATTGTTTGAAGGCAACAACCAGGTGTTCGTAACCACCCACGACACATTCCTTCTTTCCAATGACTTGCTTCGTCCTGATTGTTTCTTTATCCTCAGGAACAACGAAATAAAGGCTATTTGTGACTTGACGGACAAGGAACTTCGTTTTGCCCATAACTTGGAGAAACTATATAGAGGCGGAACTTTTGGCCTATGATTCTGTTTGTATTTGAAGGCGACGAGCGTGAGCCTCGCCTGTATAGAACATTGGAAAGACTCTATTTCCCGAAGGTAAATGACAATATCATTTGTTCTTTCGGGAATAACATATATGACCTTTACAATGAGCTGAAGGAATATGAAGACGGTGGAGATATTGTTTCTGTCATGCGAGAACGCTTGGCAGCAAGAGGTGACTCCATCTTGAACGGTATCAGAAGTTCAGACATTTCGGAAATATTCCTATTCTTTGACTATGACTTCCAACACTCTCACCTTTCGCTTGAAGAAATCAATCAAAGAGTAGAAGAGATGCTGGCATTGTTTGCAGACGAAACCGAGAACGGAAAGCTCTACATCAACTACCCGATGATTGAGTCCATCCGCTATACCAAGGAACTTCCCGACAACGATTATGCCAACTATGTAGTAAGCAGAGAAGAGTGTAAGGATTTCAAACGTCTGGCTCGTAATTTTTCGGTTTATGACAGTCTCGACCACATCTTGCTCAAGGATGGCGAAACGCCGACCAAGGAAAAGTATATGAAGGTGAAAGACAACTGGCAATTTCTTAAGCAGATGAATGTCAGTAAAGCTAACTTGCTTATAGCAGGAGTAAATGCGATGCCAAAGGAGAAGTCTGTTGTCAATCAGCTATCAATATTCGAAAGGCAACTCTTGCTCCATGTCAAACCCAATAGAAGTGTTGCTGTATTAAATTCTTTTCCTATTTTCATCTACGAGTATATGAAATAACAATGTGCATACGGTTCCTTATTTATGAACCGCAAAGATACTCCGGTGGAGTTATGCGGAAAAGACGGGGGTTACCGAATGCTTACGACTGATCACACCACACCGATGAATTTCTGATCTTACCCTTTGATTATTAACGGCAATTTTGCTAATTTTGCGTTCCGGTGAGAGGTCTTGCTCAGGCCTCTCACCGCTTTTGTGAAGAGTCATTTCTCCACTATAGGGAACAGTAAACTCTGAGTGTAAGCATTCGATAAAGTACGACTGTCAGTTTGCTCACGAAGGCCGTCCGCGGGTCACGCTTGTGAGCAGGAACGCCCGTTTCGCTCACGAAGGCCGTCTGCGGGTCACGCTTGTGAGCAGGAACGCCCGTTTTGCTCACGAAGGCCGCCCGCGGGTCACGCTTGTGAGCAGGAACGCCCGTTTTGCTCACGAAGGCCGCCTGCGGGTGTAAGCAAATCCGTTGATGACCGATAACAAAAAACCGTTCTTATCGAAATCCGGCATTACCGAGGCCGGATTGATCTCAGCAAGACATGTATTGATTACAATATCGAAGTTACAGATCTTATCCATGCATCATTGCTTACATTAACTATTAATATTCTGAATGTCAAAACTTATGATCTCAAACATCCAATCGGCACAACATACACTCCATCTGTTCGTTTATAGGCAAAGTCACCAACACCTGTCAGCACCATACAAAAAGCAGGGGCTTTCATTCGGGAGGTGTCTATGATATTTGAAAGTGCCATTAAGGTTTTTGCACCGTCCTCAATCAACTTTTCTCCACCTAACTTTATTTCAATAAGACCATATGAGCCATTACGCAAATGTACCACAGCATCACATTCCAAACCATTCTTGTCTCTATAATGATATACAGAGCCATCCAAGGCATCGGCATAAACCCTAAGATCTCGAATGCACATTGCCTCAAAAAACAACCCAAATGTATTCAGGTCATTAATTAAATCATTAGGACCTAGTCCAAGAGCTGCCACACCAACTGACGGGTCGACATAGTACCTTGTGTCTGATGTGCGAACAGCGGTTTTACTTCTTAAGTTGGGATTCCACGCCGGCATATCCTCTATTATGAATATTTTCCGCAAGGCAGTAAGGTATGAATCTATTGTTTCATCACTTACATCCTCCGGTTCATTTGCGGATATATCGGCAAGGATTGTCGCGATACTTGCTTGAGAGCCTTGATGTCTGGCATAAGAACGCATAATTCTCTTTGCCCGTTCGGCATCTCGTTTTACGTTGTCAACTCGTGATATATCGCTATTTGTTATCGCTTTATAATATTCTGTCGCCTGCAATAGTGCTGCCTTTTCTGTTTTCTTTTGCAAAGCCTTAGGCCACCCTCCACGGCAAACAACAAAAGCAAGCATCGGTAATGTAAGTTTATTCAAAGCTCCTATTTTATCAGGTGTAAGAAACAAATCCGATAGGCTTATCTCACCAGTAGAGTCGCCGGATTCCCACAAACTCATAGGGCGCATGGTAAGCCATCCGTATCTTCCAGTACCTGTATGATGAATATCTTTAGCTTCAGCAGGCACCGCAGAACCTGTAAGCATAAATTGTCCATCTTCGCCTCTATGGTCTACCTCAAATCGGATGGCATCCCAAAATTGGGGAACTTCCTGCCATTCATCAATCAAACGAGGAGTTTCCCCCTCAAGCAAAAAGCTAATATTTGTGGTTCTTCCGCAATTTAGTTGAAAGACGGAGTTTGTACTGTTAGCAAAGGAACCTGGTACAGACGCGAAAAATCAATTAGCTAAATATCAAAAAACCGTAGTTTTAGTGCAATTCAACTAATTGA
>OJJU01000337.1_pt1 | contig 18885 bp, 18 predicted proteins | sample 1596141 | NCBI WGS metagenome assembly OJJU01 (sample SAMEA4350150, study PRJEB24818) | metagenome | biome: human; feature: gut; material: faeces | place: Denmark | collected 2013-09
CTCTTCCGGACTCTTCAGGCGGGGTTCTCCCTGTGCCTTCATCTGCTTCATGTCTGTAGGAAGATACTTGGCATAGGCTGGGTCGCCCACCTTATTTATATAGTATGGGTTCTGGAACTTCATCGCATTCCAGTTGGAGTCGCATCCCCAATACTGCCAGTCCTGCACGATGGCATCAGTAGGAATCTTCAGTTCGCGATACTTGTCCAATACGCCCGCCAGTTCATCGCTGGTCTTATAGCGCTCACGGCATTGCCAGAAGCCCATCGCCCATTTCGGGAACATCGTAGCTTGTCCGGTCAGTTCACGGATACTGGCGATGACTCCATCCTGCGTACCATCCTTGTACATGAAATAGTAGTCGGCACAGGTTCCCACTTCGCTGGTGAAGGAAGTACATGATGGCTGGTTGCCATTATTCTTGGATGCTACGATATCATTGAAATAGGTTTTTCCCGCATTGTCCCAGTAAAGACCATAGCCCTTCTCACTGGTGAAATAAGGGATGGCAATGTAAGTGTTATGATTCCAGAGTTCAATATTCTGGCGGCCACGCTGATTCATATAAACATCACGCAGCTGTCCCAGACCATAGATGGCCTCGTCGTCGGCAAGACGGAAGTTCTGCTCAATGCGGTACTTGCCCTTGTTGGCCTCATCCTTGCGAGCTTCCAGACGGGTCTTCGTATCGGTAAGCAGCAGCTTTCCATCCTTCGAAAGGAAGCGGATTTCGCCAGTCTGCTGATTCAGTTCGACGGAAATAAAACTAGAATTGATTTTTACAATATCTCCGTTTTCCTGTATTTGAACGCCCTTCATCTGTTGAGGTTTCAAGATGACAGAATAGCTTTTCTTCTGAACAGGAGCACCAAGTCCGGCATCAGATTTCAAGATGCGGACGATGGATGGAGAATAGAATTCGATGGTTACATTCTGCTGAGCCACCTGACGGGTGATAGACTTGGCAGCCGCACCTTTCTGGGTGCCTGCCACCTTTACGCTCTTGGCGCAGAGTTCACTTGGAACACCAACGGCAGCGATGCCCAAAAGGGCAATGAAAGATAAATTCTTTAGCATACTTCTGTTTATTTTATTAGAGGGTTTATGATTTGTACAGTTACAAATACATCAGATTGTATTTCGGTTGCAAAGGTAATGCTAAATGGTGGAAAAGGGATAAAACAAATGAAGAATCGAGTGGTACATTTGTTGAAAAATGCCGGAAAAAGCCCCATTTCAGGGCTATTCCGGCATCATTTATCTATATTCGGAAGGCAAAACGCCAAATTTCTTCTTAAAACACTTGGTGAAATAGCTGGGCGAGCTGAATCCCGTTCGCTCGGCAATTTCATTCACACTCTGCCTACCTTCCTGAAGCAAAACTGCTGCATGATGAAGGCGAATGCTGCGGATAAATGCCACAGGAGTAGTATGGGTCAGAGCCGTCAGCTTTTTATAAAGTCCTGTTCGCTCCATACAGAGGTCCTGTGCCAGTTGCTCCACGCCATATTCGCCATCTCCAAGATGCTGCTCTATCAGAGCACGCACCTGAAGAATCAGCTCGGGCTCCTGATTAATGGCTTCGGCTGTTTTCGGTAGCAGACTATCCTCTGGCAAGGAAGGATTGGCATCTTTTGTGGAGTCTGTATTTATTACATTTACTTTCTTCCCTCTACGGAGATAAAGAATGATGATGCCCACCAGAATCACGAGGAAAACAACAATGCCAGCTATCACCCATCCCGACTTCCACCAGGGTTGGTCTATGGTAAAAAAGAGACCCAACATAGGCGAAACATAAATCAGGCCATCGTGATAGGTTCCCAGCCAGATGGCTCCTTCCTTATCCCGATAAACCGTATTGATGCCCGTGGTGAGCGATTTTCCATCAGGTAAAGACAAGTCCTTTACCTCGCGTGGAGTAGTTCCCAACTTGAAGTCGAACATCAGATAACCATGCTGACAGCTGATCAAAGCCTGATTGTCTGATGACATATTCAATGTATGTAAGAGGTAATCGCATGCGTATATCCTGGAATATTTCCGGGTTTCCGGATTAAAATGCAGGAAGATGGAAACATCCGTCTTGCTCTTTTCATCACGTCCGGTTCTTATCTGGTAAAACTGTCCGCTTCGTGTCTGAACGGTGAGTGAGGTGTTCCGATAATGCTGAGCTTCGGCTGTTGAATAGGCAGAAGCGGTATAGGTCAGCTTATCATTCTGAAAAACCGCCACGATTCCTGAATCCATGAAAGCATAAACCTGTCTGCCATCGGTATCCAGATCCTGCAGACATTCCCATTCTTTCTTCAACCTGATAAGATTGCCATCCTGCGTATTGAGCAGCGAATCACCCATAACAACCCAGACATTCTTCCTGCTATCTACAAACAGATCCTGAATGTCATTCCGGGTCGGGCCGTTTCGCATCATTTTCATCTTATCCTCTTCTCCATTTCCTGACAGAGCGTCAAGGGGATGTTCCAGAAGTCTGCCCTCTGCAAGCAGAATACAGAATATCTTCTGGTATTCCTTTACCCATAACCTGTCCTGGCTATCGGCATAAAGATGCGTATGCCCCTTGTATTTCATAATGCATTCTGCCTTTTCTTCAGGAAGGGGAATAAAGGAGAAACGCCTTCCATCATAGAGATTGATGCCCTTGGGAGTTCTCACCACCAACCTGCCATCTGCCAACTGCATCATCTGTAGAATACAGTTATCAGAAAGGCCCTGTCGGGTATTGAGCACATAAAAATAATCGTTTGTCTCTACCTTCTGGGCTGAGCTGGTAAGTATCCAGCTCCAAAAGCAGAAGAAAACGATGCATAGTTTGATGATATATGGTTTATTTCCCTTCATATTCTCAACTATTCCGTTTTATCGTTCAGGAAATATATCGGTGAACGGGGAGTACCATCTTTTACCAACAAACCCTTGGCTATAAAGTGGTCTATCCATTTTTGTGCCATGTGGCGAGACAGTCCAAACTTCATTCGCATGAGACTGATGGTGAGATAGCGGTTCTCCTGGAAAAAATCCTGTAATACAGTCCATAGTTTCTCTTCGGTATAAATGTTGGAACGGCCGGTATACTCAGAACGTACGAAATGGACTCTTTTTTCTATTTCCCGTAAGAGACCGCCCACTGGCCGGAAGTTGATACCCCGCAACCGTAATTCCTTTCCCGTAACCTTCTTATCAGGCTTATCCTCTGGCATTTCCAAATTTACGGCAAGCGAAAAATATCCCAGTTGAGGAACATAAACCCTGCGACCCATCGAGAACTCACTAACCACAATGTCATGAAGTTCTGAGAACACTGCTGCCACATCACCCTTGGTGAGTGTACATCTTTGCTGGATGGTGGCTTCCAGTTCGCTAGCCGTCATCGCCTCATGCTGTTTCAACCGAACATATTTACGTTCTTCACCACTACCCTCAGCATTGGTAATGGTATAAACATCATACTTTAAGTCCATAGTTTCTCTGTTTAATAATCCATTGCAAATATATGAAATAATCAGAGAAGCTGTATCTATCGACCTGAAGAATTAGATTTATTTAATAGTTGGCAGCTGCCAGCAAGGTTGCTGGCATATGGCAGCAACCTTGTCGGCATATGGCAGCAACGTTGCTGGCAGCTGCCGGCAACCACATGGAACTGTATTTAAGAAGTAAATAATACAGGTTTCTAAGACCATTAAAATAACTTATTCAAGTTTCGAAGTTCAGGAGTTAAAGGAGTTAAAGAAGTTATCACTCCCTACGGTCGTTCGGGAAGTTAAGAGACAATAGTCTTCTAGCTTAAACTTAGGACATTTGTCCCTTAACTTCCCTCTAACTTCCCTTAACTTCCCCACATGCGAAACTTGAATTGTATGATTGTTTTTACTGACTGATGGTCTGACAGCAAAGGAGGGCTGCACCGGCATCGGGCAGACAGTCGAGCTGATAAAGCCGGGTTCCACCGATAATCTTCTCTATCGTTTGATGCTGACCGTCAGCAATATTATTCTCCCAAGCCTTACCGGAAACTGAAGACTTGATAGACACGTAAGCCTCTATGACGGTCTGTTTCCTGATGCTGTTGGCGGGTGCCTGACGCAACTGGACAATTGCCCCGATCGGATATTCCTCGTTCTTATAGCAAGGCGTCTTTCCGCTCCAAGGAGAGCCACTCACCATGAGCGTTCCTTCTGGCGCTACATATACCACCGGGTTGTCATCATTGAGCAGTCGGGTTCCTGCTATATGCCTGAGCCACAGACCGGAATGCGTACTCTTACCCGTTCCACTCTTGCCCAGAAAGAGATAAGCCTTACCCTCCTTTACTACGGTAGAAGAATGAAACAGGAGTGTATCTCCGGTTGCCGAACACATGGCATAGAGCAGCATCAGCGAGGTATCAACAGTTGCCTTGATGGCACCGAAAGCCGACTTCTGACTGAAGACGCCAGCAGGGACCAGAAGATTGGAATGCTGATAATCAAGACCGGTAACCAGTATGGATTTCATATCAGTCATCGCCATCAGAAACGCCTTCTGCGTTTCTCCCAGACTACCGCTGATAATGAGCTGTCCCTCCTCATCCTGTCTGCATTCCTCTCTGAAGCCGGCAGGTTTCCTCAGTTCTTCCCCGCTTTCTGACAAGGTAAGCGTGAAGGAGGTTCGGGCAGCAGATGCGACCTGTTCATCGCATTCAAACCCCTGATAAGCCCCCAGCAAAGTATCCATAACCTTCTGACAGTAATCAGGATAAGAAAGGCTGAACCCGATATGGGCTACCTGATAATGCTTTATAATGGATTCCATTTTTATTCTTTCATTTATGCTCCCAATGAGGAGCGGTTCGAGATGTTCATTGCTGCAACGAAGGCCTCAGAACCCGCATTGTCAGCAATTTTGCAACAAAAATACAACTTTTATCTGAAAAAGCCAAATCTTTCTCTATCTTTCTTCAAATTGGAGCATTTGCAGATGGAAACCTGCGCACAAAAAAAAGAGATGAAACATTATTGATTTTGCTTCATCTCTTTTTAGAATCTACTGAACTTTCGCAAGTAAGCTCAGGATTTATAGTTTTTTTTATATTTATATCCCTACTGACGTGCATCAGCCAGTTCATTATATCCCCAAACCATGATGAGGACAACGATGCCAGCCAGCACCATCAGGAGATTCTGAGAGTGGGCGATGGAATCTGCCACATGCGTAAGAGCACGCGAACCGGAGAGGAGAAAATCTATCTTCATAGAGAAAAGCCACCCCTGAATCTGTTCCCATCCCTGACAGACTACTGCAATGATGATGCCGGCTGCCACACAGGCTGCCGTCCATAAATGTTCCAGACGCTGGCGCTTAACCAGCGACATCGCAGTATCAGTTTCTGGTAAAGCCGGCAATGCCTGCATCACCCTGTCGGAGAATCCGTCATCAGGAATCTCTGACATCTGGCAATCGGAAAAGAACATCTGCAAGAGTTCTTCATCCTTAGGGTTCAACGGTACCCCTTTCATGCTTTCCAACTTCTTATCATTTATCTTATCGGTCATAACCATTCTGTTTTAAGTAACTTGCAAGTTTCTGTTTTCCTCGAGAGAGATGCGACTTGATGGTGCCTTGCGCCATTCCCGTCACCTCTGCAATCTTATCTATAGAGAGTCCATCCATCAGCTGCAGCGTGATGCATGTACGTTCATTTTCATTCAATATCTGTAATGCCTTGAGCAAATCCATCTTTAATCCGGCATGGGCGCCCTGTGCATTCTTACTGGAAACGGCAGGCGTATCGATGTCCTGCGTCTCCTTATGGCTGCGGGTATAATCATACCATACATTATAGGCGATGCGGTAGAGCCAGGTGGAGAAAGAGGCTGTACCCCTGAAACCGGACAGATGGGTATATGCCTTGACAAAGGTATCCTGAGCCAAGTCGTCACTCAGCTGCGCATCCCCCAGCGTCTGCCGCAGGAAGAACCCACGAATGGGTGACTGATACTTCCTGACCAGCAGGTCGAACGACTTGCGGTCATGAAACATCACCACCTTCGTGACGAGAGAGATATCGGATAACTTTTCCACCTTACATATATTAACTAATAATTGTTGTTCTTTTCCTTGTGACTTCCCCTCCTATTGAGAAGCCATGATATATTGAATGTCGGCTGCTAGACCGGAGTACCATTATATCCCGTGCCCTGGTCGCCGTGACGGTTCTTCCACCAGTCCTTGATGGCAGGAAGCGAACCGATAACGGTCTGACCGATGCCATAGAAGAAGACCAGGGCTCCGATGCCAGCCAGAAAATCAACATCCCACCAGGCAAACATGGCGCATAAGCCGGCTCCCAGGAAGGCATTTCTCAATCCACGCTTTACCAGATACTCATCGCTCTGCTTGTCTATCGGCCGGTCGCTTTCCGGAACATTGATGCCCTTCTCCATCGCCATCTCTGCCAGTTTCATCCGGTCGTTGTGGCGGCGAATCAGATATCTGATAACCAGAAATACGATGATCAGCGGAGCAAAGACAAACAGCAGACCGAAAATGATACAGAAGATGATCATAACAGCCAGCGCTCCGCCACCAAATACCGAACCGATGAAATCGAACGGATCATCATAGTTGTCTAAACTGTATCTAGAATGAACAGACCTATTATCATTCTCATCATAATCATCATAGTTGGCCGAATCTGTACTGGTTGTATCAGAATAAGCCTCCAACGCCTCGTCGTCTTTATCCTTCGAAGCAGATGGCTGTGCGGCAGATGCAGGAGCAGCCTTTGAATCTACCTGTTGGGTAGTTGGATGATAACGATGTTTTGGAGCAGAAGACGCCAAAGACACTTGGGTGGCTCCGATGCTCATAACGAGCGCTAATGCCAATATTGCTTTCTTCATATCATTATTTTTTTATTGTTTTTACCTTGTTATTTCATAAATTTCTGCTTTTTAGACGCATCTCTTCACGATTTAGTTGCAAAGAAACGAAAAATTTCTTATTTTTGCAAACAAATTAAAGAAAAAGAGACAGAATGAAGACATTACCTGAAGATTTCAGAACATATACGCAGGCGCTGATGGGCGAAAAGCTGTATCAGCGTCTGGAGCATGCTATCCTCGAAGAGGAGGCACCAACCAGTATCCGCATCAATCCTTTTAAATGCAAGGATACTGATGGCGAACCGGTTCCCTGGTGTCCGGAAACCGGACGTTATCTCTCTACCCGTCCCGGATTCACCTTCGATCCGCTGCTGCATGCTGGCTTATATTATGTACAGGAAGCCTCATCTATGTTTGTAGATATGGCTATCCGACAATACGTAAAAGAACCGGTGATGATGCTGGATCTCTGTGCTGCCCCTGGCGGAAAGTCGACTGCCGTAAGAGCAGCCTTGCCGGAAGGGAGTCTGCTCTTCAGCAACGAACCTATGCGCACCCGCTCACAGATTCTTGCCGAGAACGTACAGAAGTTCGGTCATCCGGATATGATTGTCACCAACAACTATCCCCGCGATTACAAGAAATCGAAGTTGCAGTTTGATGTGATTCTTACCGATGTTCCCTGCTCCGGCGAAGGAATGTTCCGCAAAGATGAAGGGGCTATCGGCGAATGGAGTACCCAGAATGTGAACAACTGCTGGCAGCTGCAGCGCGAAATCGTATCGGATATCTGGAACTGTCTGAAGCCAGGCGGTATCCTGATTTACTCTACCTGCACCTTCAATGCGCACGAAGATGAGGAGAACGTGGACTGGATATGCGAAGAACTTGGTGCAGAAGTGATGGCACTGGAGGGGGTAGAAGATGCATGGAACATCACCCGCAACCTCACGGGCACCGACTTTCCTGTTTACCGATTTATTCCTGGCGTTTCGCGAGGCGAAGGTCTGTTTATGGCGATTCTGAAGAAAGAGGGCGAATGGGAAGCAGGTTCTTCAGCCAAGGAGAACAGGAAGGATAAGAAAAAGAAAGACAAGAAGGTGGCGAAAGGAAAGGGACTGGAGATTCCGGGCGACTGGCTGAAGACTGATACGGAATGGATGCCTGCAGAAAGCAACGAGACGGTTTACGCCATTCCGGGCAGATGGAAAGACATCTACGACCAGGCAGAAAAGAACCTGAAGGTGCTGCATGCCGGTGTGAAACTGGGAACAGACAAGGGAAAGGGCCTCATCCCCGACCAGGCTCTCGCACTCTCTACGATGCTCAACAAAGAACACTTCCCTCAGGTGGAGTTATCCTACGAAGATGCCATCCGCTACCTTCGCAAGGAGGCTGTGAATCTACCTGCCGATACGCCTAAGGGTTATGTACTGGTAACCTACAGACAGGTTCCGATAGGATGGGAAAAGAACATTGGCAACCGTGCCAACAACCTCTATCCGCAGGAGTGGAAGATCAAGAGTAGCCACGGGACGGGAGAGCTGTTTATAGTTAATAGTTTATAGTTAACAGTTTACAGCAAGAATGAATAATTCAACATTCAACACTCAACATTCAACATTAAAATAAAAAATGCTTAGCATCATCGCCTGTATATCAAAAGTGCATAGAGCTATCGGGTACAAGAACCGGTTGCTCTACGCCATCCCATCGGACATGACCCGATTTCGTATGCTCACAACTGGACATACGATCATCATGGGCAGGAAGACATTTGAGTCGCTGCCGAACGGAGCCTTGCCCAACCGCCGCAATATTGTTATCTCGAAGACAAGAGAGCAGATAACAGGGTGCGAAGTATGCAGCTCTCTGGAAGAAGCGCTGGCAGCAAGGAAAGAATCTGTTGGAAACAAAAAAACGGTTGGAAGCAAAGAAGCATCAGATGAATGTTTCATCATCGGAGGAGCCAGCATATATGAACAGGCTTTGCCTTTTGCAGACAAGCTTTATCTCACAATCGTTGAAAAGGAACCTGAACATGCCGATACCTTCTTTCCGGAAATCAATCCGGCAGAATGGGAAGTGAAAGAAAAAGAAATGAGGAATGAAAACGGCTTACCGTTCACATTCCTCACCCTTTATAGAAAGCAGTAATCCCGCAGGGAGCTACTGCTTTTTTTCTTTTTATATCTTATTTCTCTGCTGCAGCCTCCTCATCAATTTCATCTTCATCATCGTTGAAACTCTTGAGATCCTGCATAGAAAGCTGACGGTTGATAGATGCATTGAAAGAGATGATGGTCTCGCTGCGAGACAATCCCAGTGGCTGCAACTTATCATGGATGATTTCCAGGAGATGGTGGTTGTTCAGCGCATAAATCTTGATAAACATATCAAAGCCGCCTGTCGTATAGTGACACTCCACAACCTCAGGAATCTTCTTCAACTCCTCTACAACCTGGTCAAACTTCTCAGGCTCCTTCAGATAGAGTCCCATATAAGCACAAGTTTCATAACCTATCTTTTCTGGGTCAATGATGAATTGTGAACCCTTGATGATACCAAGATTTGTAAGTTTAGCAACACGCTGATGAATGGCAGCACCGCTCACATTGCAAGCGCGTGCCACTTCCAAAAATGGAATACGGGCATCCTGAGAAATCAGCTTCAGAATCTGCCTATCTAATGAATCTAAAATTTGTTTTGACATAATACTAATAATTTGGTTGCAAAGATAATACAAAAAATTAATAAAAGCAACTTTTTAAGAGAAAAACATGATAAATTAATATTATTTTCCTTTTTCTGTGGCAGAATAACTGATTTTTAGTGCTTTTGCCTGGCGCAAAGCCTGCTTTACGTCGGTTATCACACCCATCTTGGTTTCCTGATCTGCTTTGATTGATACGGTCATCAGCTTCTGGTCTTCCGGTGACATACGCTTCTTTTCTGCCGAAATGTAATCCATCACTTCGGGAGCCGAAGCAAACTTGTCATTCAACTGAATCTGGGTACCGGTACCATATTTAGCCTGCATCTCTTTGGTTGGTTTACCTATATAGATATGGCTCACAGCCGATTTCTTGGTCAGGCGGGTGAGTTCCTTACCTTGTGGCAAACGGCAGTCTACCTTCAAGGTAACCTGGCGCATGTGGGTAACAATCATAAAGAAGAACAGTACGGAGAAAATCAGGTCTGGCAGAGAAGATGTATTCAACCCTGGCACTTCATGCGATTTCTTATGAAAATTCATCATTGTTTACCTCCTTTCTGCTGTTCAGTAGCTGTTTCTATAGAATTTTCTTCCCCTTGCTTTTCTTCAGCATTGACATCAACACGCTGGTCGGCATGAGTCATCGCATTGGCATACGACTCTGTGATGCGCTGCGGACAGATGTTGCGCACCTGTTCTTTCTGGTCATTGTTCAAGAGGGCATAATCCCTGTGATATTTCTTCTGGGCTGTTTCGTTGCGAAGCTGGCTATATGCCTCCATCAGCTGGTTTTGCATCTGGAAATAGAGATTGTAGTCGGCATTGCGGTCACTCTCGATAGAGATGAGATGTTTCTTGCCCAGACGGTGAACAAAGCGGATGGTTTCTTCCTTGAGCTGGCTTACCTTCATCGGCTTGTCGTTAACCAAAAGCGTATCGCCAGCTGTCAGGCGCAGCGCCATCAGGTTAGCCTTGTCTACCATCGTCTGTTGCTGCTCCTTCTTCTGCGGTTCAGGTGAAGGGAGTTGGCGCAACAGTCCCTTATCCACATCCATTGATGTGGTGACAAGGAAGAATATCAACAGCATGAACGAGATGTCGGCTGTAGATGTGGTATTCAGTCCCGGGGTTTCGTGTTGCTTCCTTCTAATCAGCATATTTAATCCTTATTTATAGAACAGAGAGCCCAGAGAGCTCTCCTTATTTTTTCTTCCGAATATAACGTGTGGCACCGAAACAGACGGCACCGATTCCTGCCAACAGCATCAGGAGTGATGTGATGACAAACATATCTGAAAGCTTGAGCCAGAGCCAGTCGGCATAATTCTCGCCATTGATGAGCATCGGAGCAGAACCGCCCAAAAGGAAGGTAAGCAGCAAAACTACCAAAGTTCCGATCCATGTGATGCGGAAGATGCGACGCACGGGAATGCCATTCACTACAGCCTCCGACTTGCTGCTGAGATAATCTCTGATCATGGAAAAGACAGCCAGTCCCACACCTCCTATCAGGAAGAGCCACATCAGCAGGATGAGCACATCGGTAAAGAGAGGCGCATTAAAGTCGGGGTTCTCTTCGAAAGGCAAATCGTAGCCTACCAAAAAGAACAGACCGAAAACCAGCACCGCCAATCCTATCATGATATAGAACACCTGCTGCGATATCTTTTCGGCCGACTTCGTCTTCTGCTTTGAAAATTGAAATTTAACCATTTCTCTCTTCGTTTATTTATTCTTGGCAATAATATCCATTAAAGTAACCGCCGACTCCTCCATCTGGCTTGTCAGGTGCTCCACCTTAGAAAGGATGTAGTTATAGAAAACCTGAAGGATGAGGGCTACGATGATACCGAAGATAGTAGTGATGAGCGCCACTTTCATACCCGAAGCAACGATAGTAGGACTGATATCGCCCGCCTGCTGAATCTGGTCGAATGACATGACCATACCAATCACGGTTCCGAGGAATCCGAGCGATGGAGCCATTGCGATAAAGAGTTTGATCCAAGAACATCCCTTCTCCAGGTTAGCCGCCTGAACGGTACCATATCCGCTTACCGAGCGCTCGATGTCATCAAGACTCTCGCTGATATGCATCAAACCCTGGTAGCAGATAGAAGCCACCGGTCCGCGTGTATTCCGGCAGAGCGTCTTAGCCCCTTCCACATCTCCAGCCGCCACTTTCTGGTCGATATCCTGCATCAACTTCTTGGCGTTGATTTCAGAAAGACTCAGATAAATGATGCGCTCGATACAGAAAGCCATACCCACGATGAGGGCGATGGCAACGAGAGACATAAATCCCGCATTACCCTCTATAAACTTTGTCTTAAGAGCTTGATGAAATCCCATGTTCTCTTCTTGAGCCATCATAGGCAGAGAACACATCCAAGTGAAAACCAATATTGCAAAACGTGCAATAGCTGTATTTTTCTTCATATACCTTATTATATATATATAAAAGCGGAAAGAGGGGGATTCGAACCCCCGAACCGGTTTTGCCGGTTACACGCTTTCCAGGCGTGCCTCTTCAGCCACTCGAGCACCTTTCCATATTCCGAAGAACGATTCTCATTGCCACAACATGCCGCTGCAACAATTTCGAAGTGCAAAATTATTGCTTTTCCTCCGAAATACCATAACTTTCATTGTTTTTTTATGTTTATTTAAGGAGTTTTGAACGCTTACTGCCTATACTGGGGATACGGATAGCGGAAAAACACGCTCTGCATTGAGATTGGTCTGCCGGGCAAACTCCTCTTCGCTTACGCCATAAGCCTTGGCGAGCGTCTTCATCACTTCTACCACAAAAGCGCTCTCATTACGCTTGCCGCGATAAGGAACAGGCGCCATATACGGACTGTCGGTCTCCAATACGATGCGATCCATCGGAACCACGGCAGGTAAATCTTCTCTGAGATGGCTGCTCTTGAAAGTAGATACGCCACCGATGCCCAATACAAACTTATCGAATGAGAGCAGTTCTTCTGCTTCCTTCTGGTTGCCCGTAAAACAATGGAAGACGCCACCCGGCAGTTCTTTCTCATACTTTCTGAGCAGATGTACCATCTCGTTCTGTGCCTTGCGGCAATGAATCATCAGCGGGAGCTGGGTTTCTACCGACCATTTTACCTGTTCCTCGAAAGCCTCGAGCTGCTCGTTTTCGAACTCACGGCTCCAGTAATAATCAAGTCCTACCTCTCCGATAGCAATCAAGTCTGAAAACTGAGGAGAACCCGCCTGACTGGCATTACCGGTCATGCGATGCTTCTCCAGTATCTTCCGGAGTTCAGCCAGCTGTTCCTTCCAGTCAGCCTTCACCTCTTCAGGATGCAGACCAATCATCGGATAAGCATAGCCCAGATATTCCTTGCTCAATGCCAGTACCGCGTGTGTGGTCTTCACATCGATGGCAGGCAAGAACACCTTGCCTACCCCCGCTTCCTTGGCACGAGCGAAAGCCTCCGCCCTATCCTCGTCAAACTCCTCCGCATCGAAATGCGTATGTGTATCTATTACTTTGAACATTGAACTTTAAAATTAGTACTGTCGCTTCATCATTTTCTGAGCATACTTAGCCAATTCTTCCTTGCGTTCAGCAGGCACATTCACGGCATCGAGATACTTCTTGCTCTGCTCGAAATAATAAGCTATCTTATCCTGCGCCAGTTTGTCGATACCTATCTCGTTGTAAAGACGGGTAACGGCAGCCACCTTCTCCTTGCGATCGAACTCCTCGGCATCAACCCACTTCTGGAGTTCTGCACGCTGAGCGTCGTTGGCATGGTTGAAGGCATTGATGAGCATATACGTCTTCTTGTTAGATGTGATATCGCCACCAATCTCCTTACCGAACACCTTGGTATCGCCGTAAACATCGAGGTAATCATCCTGCAACTGGAACGCCAAGCCAATCTGCTCGCCAAACTTATACAGGTTCTCTGCATCCTCATCAGAAGCATCGGCAAGGATAGCACCCATCTTCAAGGCACAAGCCAGGAGAACGCTGGTCTTGAGGCGAATCATTTCGATATATTCCTCCTCCTTCACATCGTTGCGGTTTTCAAACTCCATATCAAACTGCTGACCTTCACCAATTTCCAGGGCTGTGGTTGTAAAGAGTTTCAGCACCTTGGCAAGATGCTTTTCATCACACTGTGCCATACGCTCATAAGACAACACAAGCATGCTGTCGCCCGAAAGGATTGCCGTATTGGCATCCCACTTCTTATGAACCGTTTCATGACCGCGACGCAAATCAGCATTGTCCATCAGGTCATCATGCAGCAAAGTATAGTTATGATAAGTTTCCAGGGCAACGGCATTCATCAGAATCTTCTCCGGATTGTCCTTGAAAAGATTGTAGCCCAAAAGCATGAGCGTAGGACGAATACGCTTACCACCCATAGAAAGTACGTATCTGATAGGCTCATAAAGAGACATCGGCTTTCTTTCGTAAGGCAAATTAGCCAGAAACTCATTTACCATACTTAAAATTTCTTCTGCAGTCTTCATAATAATGTATAATTTATAATGTATAATTTATAATGAACAATTTATAACTGGAACACTACCGGGATGGCAATCATCGTGCGACAGACCTTACCTTTATCGATGCCCGGCTTCCACTTCGGCATCATCTTCATCACTCTCAAAGCCTCGTTGTCGAGCAAAGGATCTACCGAAGTGCTTACCTTGATATTTGCCACACTACCATCCTTGTTCACGATGAAGGCAACCACTACGGTACCCTGAATCTTGCTCTTCTGGGCAGCTACAGGGTACTTCAGGTTCTTGGTAAGCCACTGCATGAAGGCAGACCACCCACCAGGAAACTGCGGTATCTTCTGCACGACCGTCAGTTTGATAGGAGCCTCAGCTCCCGGATTCTCGATAGGAGTTTCAGGAACCGCTTCCTTCACCTCAGCTCCATCCACAACACCCGAGCCGTCGCCGATAACCAGTTCGCTGGTTGTAGAACTGATTTTCGCCGGAGCCTGCTGAGGCTGCTGTTCGGCAGCCTTCACTTCCTGGGTAATCGACTTAGAAGCAGGAGCCGAAACGGCCTCCGCACTCACCATATCTTTCTGGTCGGGACGAGCCGACATTTCCAGATCCTGTGAGAGATCTTCCATCGATTCTGACAAGTCATCTTCTCCCTGCGGACCTCTCTGATATTGGAGTCCTACGAAGATGAAAGTAAAAGCCAGCAGCAAACCTAGCAGGAAAAATGTAACCCGCTTATCTTCCAGTTGTGCGCTATTTGATTTCTTAATTTCCACAATAAATTCCGTTTTAATTCGTTATTTTCTACGAAAACATTGCAAATTTACTTCTTATTATTGAAAAAAGCAGTATCTTTGCCAAAGAATTAGATAATTTAAATGAAAAAATATGTAATTTCCGCAATATTGACGCTTTTTGCGACAATTATTGATGCTCAAGAGAGCCAAACGGGGTATAATTTCCTTCGCTTGCCGGTGAGTGCTCATGCAGCTGCTCTGGGTGGCGACAACATCACCTTGATAGAAGATGATGAGGCACTCATATTCCATAATCCGGCACTCCTGGCTTCGGTAAGCGACAAGACGGTCAATCTCAATTATATGAACTATATGTCGGGAGTGAATACAGCTTCGGCTAGTTTCAACCGTACTGTCAACGACAAGGCTTCGTGGGCTGTTTCGGCTCAGTTTGTTGACTACGGCAAGATGAAAGAGACGGATGAGAACAATATCCAGATGGGCGAGTTCTCTGCAAAGGATATTGCCGTTGCGGGTTACTTCTCTTATATGCTCGGTGAAAAGTTTGCGGGTGGTATTGCTGCCAAATTCGTCACCTCGTATATTGGCGATTACAATTCTATCGCTGTGGGAGTGGATCTGGGCATCAACTATTACGACCCTGAAACGGAATGGTCGGTTTCATGTGCGGCAAAGAATCTGGGTGGACAGCTGAAAGCCTACGATAATGAATACGAGAAGATGCCTATCGACCTGCAGTTGGGTGTTACGAAACGATTCGTCAACGCACCGTTCAGGGTATCAGCCACACTGGTCAACCTGAACCATTGGGACAGCGGTCTTCGCAATCATGCTGTAGTAGGTGCCGACATTCTGCTTTCAGAAAGCCTGTGGATAGGTGCCGGCTACAACTTCAGGAGAGCCAACGAGATGAAAATCAGCACCTCAGAAGATGAGGAAAGCAGTCATGGAGCCGGTTTCTCTGTGGGTGGCGGTATCAACCTGGAGCGCTTCCATCTGAACGTTGCCTACGGCAAATATCACGTCAGTAGCAGCAGCCTCATGCTGAACGTAAGTTACAGATTATAAATTCTACATGATAAATTATACATTAAAGTTAGTTCGAAATTATGAAGAAAATAACAATAGCAATAGACGGATACTCTTCTTGCGGTAAGAGTACGATGGCAAAGGATCTTGCCAAGGAAATAGGTTATGTTTATGTAGATACGGGCGCGATGTACCGCTCGGTAACTCTCTATGCGCTGCGTCATCAGCTCTTCGAAGCAGATGGAGCCGTAAAGACTGAAGAACTGCAGAAGGAGATGAAGAACATCAGCATCTCATTCAAGTTTAATGCAACAACCGGTCGCCCAGACTGCTATCTGAACGGAGAACTGGTAGAAAAGGAAATCCGTTCGTTAGAGGTTTCCAACCACGTTAGTCCGATTGCCGCCGTTCCTTTCGTCAGAGAGGCGCTGGTAGAGCAGCAGCAGAAGATGGGCGAAGACAAGGGTATCGTGATGGATGGTCGCGATATCGGTACCACCGTGTTCCCAGATGCCGAGCTGAAGATTTTCGTAACAGCCAGTTCACAGGTGAGAGCACAGCGCCGTTTCGATGAACTGAAGGAGAAAGGAATGCCAGCCGACTTCGATGCGATTCTGAAGAATGTAGAGGAGCGCGACTATATCGATACCCACCGCGAGACTTCCCCACTCAGAAAGGCTGATGATGCCATCACGCTCGACAACAGCAACATGACCATTCCGGAGCAAAAGGTATGGCTGATGGAGCAATATCAAAAAGCAATAGCAGAATAAGCTACTGAAAAGAGACTACCGGGGTAATAATGCAAAAATACGTTAAAGAGAATACTTTTACCGATAAATTTATTTTATTCGATGAAAGCGATTTGGAAAAAATATTTCAATATAGTATCTTTGCAACCATATTAACAAGGTAGTAATGATATAGATTATAAATTTTGAGTTAATTACTGTTTTTTGAAGGTGATAGGTCTTCGGGAGAAGATTTATCACCTGTTTTATTTTCAGACAGTTTATAAAAGATAAACCCATTTGACGTTGTAAAACACAACATCAAATGGGTTAACTAATTAATAACCAACATATTAAGTTTTTCAAACAACGATAAAACTATCCTCTACCCTTGATACGGTGAAACACCGTATCAAGTATATCAAACAGCTGATAATCAATATTTTAACTCTTACTACAAAAGAGCCGAACTATCGTTGATAATCTTCTCCTTGCACTCTTCCATCAGCCACTTCGGCGTACTGGTAGCACCACAGATACCTACCGTTTCCACATCCTTGAACCAGTTCATATCTATCTCGTCAGCACTTTCTATCTGGTAGCTGTTGGCATTCACACTCTTGCATTCCTTGAAAAGCACCTTACCATTCGAACTCTTTCTGCCACTCACAAAGAGGATGACATCATGCTTGCTGGCAAAGGCAGCGATGTTAGGCATGCGGTTAGCCACCTGACGGCAGATGGTATCGAAACTCTTGAAGACAGCACCCTCAACAATATGCTCCTGGCAGTATTCGATGATGCGGTGGAACTCATCGAGGCTCTTGGTAGTCTGGGAGTAAAGATAGATATCTTTCGAGAAATCCAGCTGACCGGTTTCCTTCAGCTGCTTCACATCCTCAAACTTCTCTACCACGATAGCATGACTCTCCGTCTGCCCCACCAGTCCGAGCACCTCAGCATGACCATTCTTACCGAAAATCACGATCTGTGCCTCCGGATTGTTGACATACTGCTTCTTGATGCGGCGCTGCAACTGGAGCACCACAGGACAGGTAGCATCGATGATTTCGATGTTGTTCCGTTCGGCAAGGGCATAAGTCTCAGGCGGTTCACCATGAGCACGGAGCAAGACCTTTACGCCCTGCAGTTCCTCCATCTGCTCATGGTCTATTGTGATGAGTCCCGCTTCATGCAGACGCTCCACCTCCATACCGTTATGCACAATATCACCCAGGCAGTAAAGTTTACCGCCCTTAGCCAACTCCTCTTCAGCTTTCTTGATGGCAGTGGTTACGCCAAAGCAGAACCCACTGCCGTTATCTATTTCTATCTGCACGATATTCGTTTTTAATTCATTGTACATTAATCTTCACCACCACCTTAGCATGGTCAGGATCATTCGTAATCATCAGGATACGAGGGTGTCTGACACGCGATTTCTTCAAGTCGGCAGCCACAGCCGTCACCTTCATCTTAACGGTCTCTCCTGGCTGAATCTTACTCTTCTTCAGGTTCACCTGCAAGCCCATCGTAAACATCTGCATGCTGCGGATATCCAGTTCCGACTTACCCTTATTGGTAATCAGAATATCACCCTTCAGCTTCTTCTTTCCATTGAAACTACCCAGATTGAGATTGGTGGCAGACATCTCTATCTTCGGAGCCAGTGCCTTCTTGGCTGGAGTCATGTTCTCGAAACCAGGAAGAAGAACGGCTGATACCACGATTTCCTTCTCAGGCGCAATCTTATCGCCAGGACGCTCACCGAGATAAACCGATGTCTGGTTCAAGCCCAGGTCGCGCAGTTTCTTGGAATCCAGCACGAAACTGATTTCGGCAGAATGACGCGGAGCTACCTTGGAAGGCGATACGAAAGCATGAAGATAGGGTGGCAGATGCATCACTACCGGCTCCAGTAATTCGTCGGTAGGATTGAAGATATGGATGCGCTGAACCGGACGGTCGCCACGGTTCACGTCATCAAACTCCACCTCCTGGGCATCACTCTTGATGACACCCAGCATCTCATCGTAAGAACCAGCGAAATCTACTACGCTGCCCACTACCTTTCCCCTCATAGAGAGGATGAACGGGTCTTCACCCGCATTGGTATAGAGACAAACCTGCTTGGTGAAAGTACCCATCTGCTTGGCATCGTATACCGCCTTGATGACGAAACTTTCGCCGGCAGCAATGCTCGTCTTCGGATAATCGACCTCCGTACAGCCGCAGCTTTTCAATACATTGTTGATAAC
>OJJU01000344.1_pt1 | contig 18492 bp, 12 predicted proteins | sample 1596141 | NCBI WGS metagenome assembly OJJU01 (sample SAMEA4350150, study PRJEB24818) | metagenome | biome: human; feature: gut; material: faeces | place: Denmark | collected 2013-09
CACTACCTCACTCTCCTCACCGGTAAAGTTGAAATCCTGTGGGAGGGCAGCGATAACGGCTGCCTGGAACACCTTATTATTATTACCCATGCGAGTACCGTTCATGATGCTCACGAAGGGATAGATGGTACAGTTGTCGCCGATGACCACATCGTCCTCGATATAGGCGAATGGATAGATCTTGCAGTTGTCTCCAATCTTAGCTTTTGGAGAAACCTCTGCCTTTGGACTTATTATACTAGCCATAATTATCAATTATTAATTATCAATTATTAATTATTTAGCTCCTCCACCCAATGCATAGTAGAGGTTTACCACTGCCTGCATCTTGTAGAAGTCATCAGCTACCTTTGAGAGTTGTACGTTGAGCAGTGAAGACTGTGCCTGGATTACTTCCAGATAAGAACCGCCAGCCTCTGACATCAACTTACGTGTATCCTCCACATTCTTCTCGAGTACGGCGATGCGCTTAGCCTCCACCTTACTTTTCTCATCAGAATAGTTGTAGAGCACGAGTGCATTGCTTACTTCGCTACCAGCCTTCAATACGGCATCCTGCCAAGTATTGTAAGCCTGCTCATACTGCATCTTAGCCACCTTCAATCCGGCAATGATTCTACCATTCTGGAAGATAGGCTGAACCAATGAACCAACAGCAGAAAGCAACCACTTGCCTGGATTCACGATACCTGCACCAGCAGAGTTGGTGAATGCACCTGTACCAGAGATGGTGATAGATGGATAGAACTTGCTGCGGGCGGTCTCTATGCCATAGAAGCACTGAGCCAGATTCATCTCGGCTGCGTGAACATCGGCACGGTTGTTGAGCAACTGGATGCCTACACCTGTAGAGAATGTTGCAGGAAGATTCTGATTCTCCAGCTTGCCACGGGCGATAGAATGAGCCTGGTCGCCGATGAGAAGACTCAGGGAGTTCTCTGTCTCGCGAATCTGACGCATCAGGTCGGTCTTCTGAGTCAACACAGCATAGTAGTTGCTCTCGGCAGCCTGAACGGAAGTTCCGCGATAACCAATCTTGGTATCCTTCAGCACCTTCATGGTCTCCCAGGTATTCTTGGTCAAACCTTCCATATTGTTAACCAGCTCCACCTGCTTGTCGAGCATCAACAAGGTATAATACATGTTGGCGATGTTGGCGATAAGGTTGGTCTTGACAGATACCTGATAGTCCTGCAACTGGAGCAGAGCCATCTGAGCACTGCGCTTCTGAGAGAGCAGGTTGCCGAAGAGGTCAACCATCCAGCTGGCAGTTACAGGCAAGCTGTAAGTCTTGGTAGCAGCGTTACCATCCCAGGAAGCGATAGTTCCCTGAGGAGTGAAAGACAAAGCAGGCACGAATGCCAACTTGGCACACTTCAGCTGTTCCTCTGCAATCTTCACGTTCAAAGCCGCATTGAGCAGGTTGACATTGTTGTTCAATCCCTTCTCGATGATCGACTGGAGCTGAGGGTCGGTGAAGACGCTGCGCCAAGGGATGTTAGCGAAGGTAGTAGTATCCTTTACAGCCAAAGTATCTGTATCAGAAGCTACATCGCGAACGATACCGCTGGTCTTCACATCCGGACGCTCATACTTTCCGTAGAGAGTCTTGCAGCTGCTCAGAGAGAGCGCTGCGAGACCCAATATGATGATATTTAAATTCTTTTTCATTATTTCCTTTGAAGTTACATTGCGTTATTACTTCTTCTCGATACCCTTCTTGTGGTGAGCAGCGTTAGCATACTGCACCAACTCGGCAGCAGCCTCCTCGTTCAACTCATCCTCGAACTTCATTGGAGTCAACTTCTCCTGCAACCACTCAAAGACTGCAAAGAGAGCAGGAACCACGAAGATCTGACAGATAGTACCAATCAACATACCACCTACTGCGGCAGCACCCAGGGTCTGGTTACCATTCTTACCTACACCAGAGGCGAACATCAGAGGCAACAGACCGATAACCATCGCCAGAGAGGTCATCAGGATAGGACGGAGACGGGCACCGGCACCCAGGATAGCTGAGTACTTGATGGCCATACCCGTACGACGACGCTCGAGGGCGAACTGTACAATCAGGATGGCGTTCTTTGCCAACAGACCGATCAACATAATCAACGAAATCTGCATGTAGATATCGTTAGAGTGACCGAAGATATTGGTGAAGATGAACGCACCTGCCAAACCGAATGGGATAGACAATACTACAGACAATGGCAAGATATAACTCTCGTACTGGGCACTCAAGATGAGGTAAACGAATACGATACAGAGTGCGAAGATCAAACCTGTAGAGTTGCTGGATTCAGCCTCAGAACGGGTCAAACCAGAGTACTCATAGCCGTAGCCTTCTGGCAATGTCTCCTTGGCAACCTCAGCAATCGCCTTCATACCGTCACCGGTAGAGTAACCGCTGTTAGGAGTTACAGATACATCCATAGAGGTAAACAGGTTGAATCGTGTGATGTTAGACGGACCATAAACCTTCTTTAAGTTCACAAACTCGCTTACTGGAGACATGGTGCCATCTGCACAACGTACATAAATCTTGCTCAGATCGTCTGGACGCATACGACTCTCAGGTCCAGCCTGAATCATCACACGGTAGAGCTTACCATAGGCATTGAAGTTAGATGCGTAGAGACCACCGAGGTAACCCTGCATTACAGACAATACTGTTGATGGAGAGATACCAGCCTGCTTGGTCTTGGCAACATCTACATCCACCATATACTGAGGATAGTTAGGGTTATACTGAGTCTGAGCGGTCTGAATCTCAGGACGCTTGTTCAACTCAGCCAGGAACTTCTTCACATTATCAAAGAACTTATTCAAGTCGCCACCGGTCTTATCCTGCATGGTCATGGTAATACCATTCTGCATAGAGAAACCGGAAATCATAGGTGGAGCGAAGGCAAGAACCTGTGCATCCTTGATGGCAGCAGTCTGCTTGTAGATCATACCCAATACAGAAGTATATTCCATAGGGTTGACAAACAATGCTTCAATACCGCCACCCGTACAAGCTGCCTTGATACGGTGGAAGAATCCACCTGGACGCTCCTCGAATGGCTTCAGCTTCACGATGATGGTACCCTGGTTAGAGCCGTCACCACCGATGAAGCTATAACCCATGATAGCATTACGGGTTGCGATGGCTGGGTTGCTAGCCAGCATCTTATCTACCTGCTTTACCACCTCGGCAGTACGCTCCTGAGAAGTACCTGGAGCTGTAGAGATACAAGCGAAGATAGTACCGGTATCCTCATCAGGCACCAGACCCGTCTTGGTAGTACCCATCAGGGCAACCAGACCTACGATACTGACAGCCACGAGGCTACCTGCGATGACGCCGTGGTTGATAATCCACTTGACACCACCCTTATACTTATTGGTAATCTTATCAAACTGATAGTTGAATCCTGCGTGGAATCGGTCCACGAAAGACATTTTCTTCTCGTGACCCTCCTCGTGTGGCTTCAGCAATACGGCACAGAGTGCAGGAGACAAAGTCAACGCATTGATAGCCGAAATAACGATAGATACAGCCATGGTTACACCGAACTCACGGTAGAAGTAACCGGAAGTACCACCGATGAATGATACAGGAACGAACACGGCCGACATCACCAATGTAATAGAGATGATGGCGCTGGAAATTTCGTTCATCGCATCGATAGCTGCAGTAAGGGCACTCTTGTAACCCTGGTCGAGCTTGGCGTGAACCGCCTCGACCACCACAATGGCATCATCGACCACAATCGCAATCGCCAGCAGCAGGGCTGACAGCGTAAGCAGGTTGATGGAGAATCCGAAGATCCAGAGGAAGAGGAAGGTACCAATCAAAGCCACAGGTACGGCAATCATAGGGATCAACGTAGAACGGAAGTCCTGCAAGAAGATATACACTACGATGAACACCAGTACCAAGGTAATGATCAAGGTGAAGATAACCTCCTCGATAGATGCGAACAAGAATTCGGTAACATCCATCAGGATGACATTCTTCAACCCTGGAGGATAACTCTTCTCCAGTTCATCAAGCGATTTCTTTACGTCGCTTGCAATCTGGGTAGCATTGGAACCGGCAATCTGCTGGACCATACCCAGCACGGCAGGCTGACCATCATTGAGCAGGTTTACGTTATACTGCAAACCACCCAACTCAACCTTGGCAATTTCGCCCAGACGGAGAGTCTGACCGGAAGTATTGCTCTTGATGAGGATGTTCTCATACTCCAATGGAGTCTTCAAACGACCCTTGTAACGCAAGGTATATTCATACTGCATATCAGAGCTCTCACCAAAGCTACCAGGGGCAGCCTCGATATTCTGCTCTGCCAAAGCCTGAGAAATATCAGAAGGAACCAGTCCGAACTCCTTCATCTTCTCCGGCTTCAACCAGATACGCATAGAGTAGTTACGGGTAGAAGGGCTCTGCACATCACCCACACCATTGATACGCTTCAACTGAGGAATAACGTTGATCAGGGCGTAGTTGGTAACAAACTGGTCGTCGTAACGGCCATCGTCTGTAGTCAGAGCGAACATGATGACGTTGGAACTCTGACGCTTGGTAACGGTGACACCCACCCTGGTAACCTCGGCAGGCAGCAGAGACTGCGCCTGAGATACACGGTTCTGTACGTTGACCGCAGCCATATCAGGGTCAGAACCCTGCTTGAAGTAAACGGTGATCTGAGCAAAACCAGAGTTAGACGCAGAAGAGGTCATATAAGTCATGTTCTCCACACCGTTGATACTCTCCTCCAGCGGAGCAACGACTGAGTTCAACACCGTCTGGGCATCTGCACCCGTATAGGTAGCAGTAACCGTGATGGTAGGCGGCGCGATATTCGGATACTGCTCGATAGGCAGCGATACCAAGCCGATAATACCCAGCAAGACGAAGAAGATGGAAACCACCGTCGAAAGTACCGGGCGCTTTATAAAGTTTGTAAATGACATAATTTACTATTTTTCTTTATACCTTATTATATATTACTTCTTTCCGCCCATAGCAGTAGCGAAGGCATGAGCGTTATCCTGAGACTCAGCCAACTTGGCAGCCTCAGCAATCTTCTGATTGTAACGCTCCAGAGTGATAGGCTTGATCTGCTGACCATCGGTCAACTTGGTGATACCCTTCAATACGATGCGGTCGCCTACATGGAGACCAGAAGTTACGATATAGTTCTTGCCATCATCCTGTGGATTTACCTTGATCTCAGAATACTTCACCTTGTTATCCTTGGTTACGATGTAAACGAAAATCTTATCCTGAATCTGAGAGCAAGCCTCCTGAGGGATGACGATTGCACTGTTATGATCGTTAGGAACCACGATAGAACCTGCACCACCACTCTTCAGCAACTTCTCTGGGTTAGCGAAGTGAGCGATGAGAGAGATAGAACCGGAAGTAGCATCGATGACACCACTCATCTTGACTACCTTACCTGGATGATTATAGATAGAACCATCAGCCAACTGCAACTTAACAGCTGGGAACGCTGCGATGGCTGCCTGAACACTACCATTGGTCTTAGACATGCTCAAGATCTGAGACTCAGAGAGTGAGAAGAACACCTCCATGGTGCTGATGTTGGAAACGGTAGTCAAAGCCTGGCCAGAAGCGCTGACCAAAGCACCTACCTTGAAAGGAAGGCTACCTACAACACCTGCAGAAGGGCTGGTAACGGTACACCAAGCCAACTGCTCACGGGCTGAAGCCAGAGCAGCCTCTGCCTGAGCTACCTGTGCCTTAGCGGTTGCATAGCCGTTAGCTGCTGTAGAAAGTTCATATTCACCGATAATCTTGCTATCATACAACTTCTTATTGTTCTGGTAAGTCAACTTTGCTGTGTTAGCCTGAGCCTTGGCTGTATTGACAGCGGCAGCAGCTGAACGGACAGCAGCCTGATAAGTCTCGCTATCGATAGAGAACAAAGCCTGACCTGCTGAAACAGTCTGACCCTCATGTACAAAAACCTTTGTAATGAAGCCAGAAACCTTAGGACGTACCTCTACATCCTGAATACCCTTGATGGTAGCAGGATAGGTAGTCTGCAATGCGGCGCTGGAAGTGCCGATGGTAGCCACGGCAAACTCATCATCGCCGAAGTCTGGTAAACCACCCTTCTTACTTCCACCACATGATGTCAAAGCAGCAAGAACACAAACTGCTGCAACAAACAAAACGTTTTTAATTTTCATACCTATTTTATATTATAATTTATTATTTTATGTCATACCTTATTATATATACCGCCCTCTGACGGAAACTGAAACAATGCTTTTAGTTTTAAAAAGCGGTGCAAAATTACGAATAATAAACGAATAACGGCTCGCAGGGAGCCGTTATTTAACAAAAATTATTCTCTGTTTAAGTTTTCTGCCATATTCAGCCCCATATCCTGGGCTTTCTTCATCAGAAGTTCCATCAGCGGCTCGCGCTCGTTAGCCACCTTGTTGTCCAGCACGGCATCCTTGAGATACTGCTTCAGTACGCCTACTTCGCGGCATGGCTTGAGCTGGAACATCTCCATGATTTCATTGCCGTCGATGCATGGCTGGAGCAGTCGCTTGTAGTCACGATCCTGAAGATCAACCAGCTTCTCGCGCACCATCTTGAAGTTATCCAGGAATCGCTGCTTGCGCACCTGATTCTTGCTGGTGATATCTGCCTCACAAAGCGTCATCAGGTCGTTGATGTCATCACCGGCATCGTTCAGCAGTCGGCGCACGGCGCTGTCAGTCACCTCTTCATCCGCTATCACGATCGGACGCATGTGGAGCTCCACCAGTTTCTGCACATACTTCATCTTGGCATCCATCGGCAGTTTCATACGGCGGAAGATGTTAGGAATCATCTTGGCACCGATAATGTTATGGCTGTAGAAAGTCCATCCGATGTTGTTGTCCCATCGCTTGCTCCTCGGCTTTCCGATATCATGGAAGAGGGCAGCCCAGCGGAGCCAGAGGTTATCAGAATGCTTGCAAACATTCTCCAAAACCTCCATCGTATGGTCGTAATTGTTCTTGTGGGCTTTTCCGTTGCGGGTCTCCACCTTATCCATCGCCACCAGTTCCGGCAGGATGAGATCGAGCAGTCCGGTATCCTTCAGATAATAGAAGCCGCTGCTGGGATGCTTGGAGAGCATGATCTTGTTCATCTCGTCGCAGATACGCTCGCCACTGATAATCTTCAGTCGTTCGGCATTGCGCGAGAGAGCGGCATAAGTCTCATCTTCTATCTGGAAATTGAGCTGGGTAGCAAAACGTACACATCTCATCATACGGAGCGGATCATCAGAAAAGGTGATATCCGGATCGAGCGGAGTGGCGATGATGCCATCTTCCAGGTCATAGACACCATCAAACGGATCGACAAGTTCGCCAAAACGGTCTTTGTTCAGGCAGACCGCCATAGCATTGATGGTGAAGTCGCGACGGTTCTGGTCATCCTCCAGGGTTCCATCCTCTACAATCGGCTTGCGCGAATCACGGTTGTAACTTTCCTTTCGTGCTCCCACGAACTCCACTTCAGTATCCTTATACTTAACCTGTGCGGTTCCGAAATTTCGGAACACCGAGAGATGTGCCTTCTTGCCCAGCTTCTTCTTGAGGGCAGAAGCCACCTCAATTCCGCTCCCCACCACCACGACATCAATGTCATTGGAAGGGCGCTCCAGGAAGAGGTCGCGCACATATCCACCTACTACATAGCATTCCACAGACAACGCATCCGCCGCCTCTGAAATCTCGTGAAAAATATCCTTATCTAGTATTTGCGCCAGTTCGGCATTGGTCAAATTTCTCATACTCATTTTATTTCGGGGTGCAAAGTTACTGCAAATCGAAGACAATACAAAATAAAAAAGCACTTTTTTTATTTTTATTGTTGAGATGCAGCGTAACTTGTCTAAAGTTACTGCAAATAATGTAAAATACAAAATAATTATTTGGCTATTTCACAATAAATGTGTATATTTGCACCGAATTTCGAAATTATTATGGCAGATTTATTGAAAACAGAACAGCAGTTTAAAGTTGTTATGGGAGAATGCAGGGCATTATTTGAGAAGAAGCTTCACGATTATGGAGCCTCTTGGAGAATCTTGCGCCCATCTTCCTTAACCGACCAACTCTATATCAAGGCGAAGCGCATCCGCTCGCTTGAAATCAAGAAAGAATCACTCGTAGGCGAAGGCATCCGTCCGGAGTTCATCGCGCTTATTAATTATGGTATCGTAGGACTCATCCAGCTGGAAAAGCCATTCGTGGATGAAGTAGATATGACGCCGGAAGAGGCGATGAAGCTCTACGACAAGCATGCCCAGGAAGCCCTGGAACTGATGCTCAAGAAGAATCACGACTACGACGAGGCATGGCGCTCGATGCGAGTGAGCAGCTATACAGACTTTATTCTCACCAAGATACAGCGAGTGAAGGAAATCGAGGATATCGAAGGAGCCACACTCGTATCAGAAGGCATTGATGCCAACTATATGGACATCATCAACTACGCGGTTTTCGGTGCCATCAAAATGGGAGAAAAGTAAGAAGGCTCATTCTATAAAAAAGAAGGCTCATTCTATAAAAAAGAAGGCTCATTCTATCAGGTAAAAGAGGAAAATGATATGACGGCAAAGCAGATTATAACAAAAACAGCGGTGAATATCGGGCGACTGCTCGTGGCTGTAACCTTCATCTTCTCAGGATTCGTGAAGGGAATGGATCCACTGGGCACGCAATACAAGATAACCGACTATCTGGAAGCGCTGCATATCGACTGGATGTTTCCCGACTGGAGCACCCTGGTGATGTCGGTACTGCTTGCCACTGCCGAGTTTGCCATCGGTATCTTCCTCCTCTTCGCCATCCGACGGAGACTGACGAGCAAGATTACCCTTGCCGTGATGAGCGTGATGACGCTGATTACACTCTGGATCGTCATCGCAGACCCGGTAAAGGATTGCGGATGCTTCGGTGATGCCGTAGTGCTCACCAATATGGAGACATTCATCAAGAACATCATCCTCCTGGTATTCGCCATCCTGCTCTGGAGAAAGCCGCTGGAGATGCCGAGACTCATCTCGAGACAGACACAGTGGGTGGTGATCAACTACACCTTCCTCTTCTCCATCGTGATGAGCACCTGGAGCCTGTGGTATCTGCCGCAGTTCGACTTCCGCCCTTATCACATCGGCGCCAACATCGCCAAGGGTATGGAGATTCCGAAGGGAGCCAAGCAGCCGAAGTTTGACACCACCTTCATCCTGGAGAAGAACGGAGAACGGAAGGAGTTTACGATAGACAACTATCCCGACTCTACCTGGACCTTCATCGACAGCAAGACGGTGCAGACGGAAGAAGGCTACGTGCCTCCTATCCACGACTTCAGCATAGAAGATATGAAGACGGGCGAAGACATCACCCAGGAAGTGATTCACCGCAAGGGTTACACCTTCCTGCTCATCTCGCCGCATCTCGACTTTGCCGATGACAGCAACTTCGGAAGCATCGACGAAATATACGAATATGCCACCGACCATGGCTATCCATTCCTCTGCCTCACGGCAAGTACGGAGAAAGCCATCAGGCACTGGCAAGACATCACGGGAGCGGAATACCCGTTCTATATCACAGACGAGACGACGCTGAAGACCGTGATACGCAGCAACCCGGGACTCCTGCTGCTGAAAGACGGAACCATCATCCGGAAATGGAGCCACAACGACCTGCCTAAGATGGCAGACCTGGCAGGCAAGCCGCTGGAGAAGACTGAAATCGGCAAGATGCCGGAAGTAAGTGCCGCCAAGAAGATAGCTGGCATCATCTCCTGGTTTGTCATCCCGCTGGTACTCCTTACCATCGCCGACCGGCTTTGGGCATGGGGTGCCTGGATCAGAAAGAAAGAGAATTCAAACAGAATATTATCAACTTTTAAAAAGAAAAGAAAAATGAGAAAGAAAATTGTAGCAGGCAACTGGAAAATGAACATGAACCTGCAGGACGGTGTTGCTCTCGCTAAGGAGATCAACGAGGCATTGGTAGCAGACAAGCCAAACTGTGACGTAGTAATCTGTACTCCATTCATCCACTTGGCTTCTGTAGCTCAGGTTTTGGATTCAGAGATTGTAGGTCTCGGTGCTGAGAACTGCGCTGACAAGGCTAAGGGTGCTTTCACAGGTGAGGTTTCAGCTGAGATGGTAAAGAGCACAGGTGCTCAGTATGTTATCCTCGGTCACTCAGAGCGTCGTCAGTACTATGGCGAGACTGCAGAGATCTTGAAGGAGAAGGTAGAGTTGGCTTTGGCTAACGGTTTGAAGGTTATCTTCTGCTGCGGTGAGACTCTCGAGGAGCGTGAGGCTGAGAAGCAGAACGAGGTAGTAAAGGCTGAGTTGGAAGGTTCAGTATTCCACTTGAGCGCTGACGCTTGGAAGAACATCATCCTTGCTTACGAGCCAATCTGGGCTATCGGTACAGGTAAGACTGCTACTTCTGACCAGGCTGAAGAGATGTTGGCATACATCCGCTCTATCGTAGCAGAGAAGTATGGCAACGAGGCTGCTGAGGATACATCAATCCTCTACGGTGGTAGCTGCAAGGCTAGCAACGCACCTGAGCTCTTCGCTAAGCCAAACATCGACGGTGGTTTGATCGGTGGTGCTTCTTTGAAGGCTGCTGATTTCAAGGGTATCATCGACGCTTGGAAGAAGTAATCTCATAAGGATATTACATTTCCCGAAGGGATGCCTTCTTCCTGAAGTGCATCCCTTCATTCTTCATTACACCTTATTATATATAGAGAGATAACTAAAAATAAGGTATTGTTTAAAAAACAAGACGACAAACATAAAAGGAATAGTCATGAAACAATTCGTCACATTATTGATTATGATCCTCTGCTCAACATTCACAGCTAATGCGCAGAACTACCTGGACCATCTCAAACAGAAGGAACCGGGAAAGGGTGTTGTAACCGTGAACCAAAGTAAGGCGATTGATGAACTGGTAAACGGCAAACAAGTGATTCCACAAGACGACAAGACTAAGACTACCCCACAGAAAAAAGAAAAAGAGCCTGAAACTCAGCACAAGCAGGGTCCTGATTCCCTGAAGAAGACTGAGCCACAGCATCATGAGGCAACCCGAGAGAATGCCCGCGTGAACAATGCCCAAAAGGCAGAGAACAAAAAAGAAGAAACAGAGACACCTGTAGTGGATATGCGCAAGAAAGTGATGCGCAAGAGCTATAAGGTTACAGGATATAGAGTACAGGCTTTTGCTGGCGGCAATTCGCGTAACGACCGCCTGAAAGCAGAACAGACAGGCAACCAGCTGAAAGTTCATTTCCCAGAACAGCCGGTTTATGTTCATTTCTACTCTCCAAGATGGATTTGCCGAATGGGCAACTTCCGCAGCTTAGCTGAAGCCCAGAAGATGCTCGCCAAGGTTCGCTCCCTGGGATACAGACAGGCATGCCTTGTAAAGGGACAGATTACCGTGCAGTATTAAAAAGTGAAGAGTGAAAAGTGAATAGTGAAGAAACAACGTTCGGCGGCCGAAGGGAAAGCCAATTCAACAGCCTTACTATTCATAAAGTTCAAAATTCAAAGTTCAAAGTAAATAAGATATGAATCCAGAAACAGAATTTCGCGAGGGATTGGACGAACTCGCAGAACACTATACTGAAGTATTAAAACTCTTGGGAGAAGACCCTGAACGTGAAGGACTTGTAAAAACACCGATGCGAGTAGCCAAGGCTATGCAGATACTGACACGCGGCTATACACAGGATGCACACAAGGTATTGACCGATGCCCTCTTTGAAGAGAAATACAACCAGATGGTCATTGTGAAAGATATTGATTTCTTCTCGATGTGCGAGCACCACATGCTTCCTTTCTATGGCAAGGTGCATGTTGCCTATATCCCGAACGGCAAGATTACAGGTCTGAGCAAGATTGCCCGTGTGGTTGATATCTACAGCCACCGTCTCCAGGTACAGGAGCGTCTTACCCAGCAGATTAAAGACTGCATTCAGGAAACATTGAATCCTCAGGGTGTGATGGTAGTGATTGAAGCCAAGCACATGTGCATGCAGATGCGAGGTGTAGAGAAACAGAATTCCATTACCACCACCAGCGACTACAGCGGAGTCTTCAATTCACTGAATACCCGCCAGGAGTTTATGAGCCTGCTGAGAGGAGAAACGAAGAGAATTTAATATATAGTTGATAGTTTACAGTTGATAATTTATAGGGCATTCTTGCCATCAACTGTAAACTATTAACTTTTAACTATAAACTATAAAAAAATGAAGTTTATATCCTGGAACGTAAATGGCCTGCGCGCTTGCGTGGGCAAGGACTTCGAGAACCAGTTTAAGGAACTCGATGCCGACTTCTTCTGCCTGCAGGAAACCAAGATGCAGGAGGGACAGCTCGACCTTCAGTTTGAGGGCTACGAGAGTTATTGGAACTACGCTGAGAAAAAAGGATACTCCGGTACAGCTATCTATACTAAGCACAAGCCATTAAACGTAAGTTATGGCATGGGCGTAGAGGAACATGATCATGAAGGCAGAATCATCACGCTGGAATATGACCAGTTCTATCTCGTTACCTGCTACACCCCAAATTCGCAGACAGAGCTCAAGCGTCTGGATTATCGCATGACTTGGGAAGACGATTTCCGCAAGTTCCTGAAATCTCTTGACGCCAAGAAACCTGTTATCATCTGCGGTGACCTGAATGTAGCACACGAAGAGATAGATATCAAGAATCCGAAGACCAACCGCCGCAATGCCGGTTTCACCGATGAGGAGCGCGAAAAGATGACCATTCTTCTGAACGATGGCTTCACCGACAGCTTCCGTTATCTCCATCCTGATGAGGTAACCTATTCGTGGTGGTCATACCGTTTCAAGGCGCGCGAGAAGAATGCCGGTTGGCGCATCGATTACTTCCTAGTATCCGACCGTATCAAGGAACAGATTACAGAAGCTAAGATCCATACTAAAATCATGGGCAGCGACCATTGTCCGGTAGAAGTAGATTTAACGTTCTAATCCTACCTTTCATCCAACAGCAATAAGAATAAATCAGAAGAGGGTGAATCATAAATTGATTTATGACACACCCTCTTTCCGTATTTATCACCAGGCATTGTATCTACTGAATCTGCAGTATCTGGTCTTCCGTCAAACCAGTTATTTCCTGGATTGTCGCCTCATCCATACCTTTTGCCAGCATATTCTTAGCAATCTCAATACTTCTTTGGCTTTTGCCTACTTCTTCGCCTTTTGCCATGCCTTGCTGATAGCTGTCGTACTGAAGAGTCTTCTCTACCCTTACAGAATCCCAGAATTTGTCGTAGGCTCTAAGTTCGGCATCTGTAAAGCCGGAGATTTTCAACTCTTCTACGGCTTTTCCTATCTCCGGGTCACGAAGCAGATCGGAAGGAATCTCCTGCGTATTGGCATTGATTTCCGTCAGGAAACGGAGCCACAATACCATCATACGCTTGTCAGAGATGGAATGAGGGGTGAACTTAGGCAGTTCTATAAAGGTGAAATGCAAGCCTTCGATTACCTTGTTGCTGTCCTTGTCGTGCACGATACGATAGTTGTGGATGAATTCGGGAGTATCACGCTCGAAGATATCATTCACAAGATTAAGGGAATATACCGGTTGCAAATCACTGTATTTCTCGCGCTTCATCGCCTGACTCACGTAGAGCTTGGAGGCATTGAACAGTACACGCTGCTTGAAAGCGTTAGACCATTCCATCTGCATCTCTACGCAGAATTTCCTACCTATGGCATCGGTGCAGAGTACATCTACAATCGTATTCTTGTGACCTTCCAGTTCGGGCACAAGTTCCGTTGGCAGATACTCTATCTCGTGTATCTGCTCTTCTTCGCTGAGTGGCAGGAGTGCGTTCAGGAGGCTGATCAGTCTTTTAGGATGATTGCCGAATATCTTCTTGAACGTGAGGTCTGCCTTAGGGTCTAAGTACTTCATAACCTTTCTGTTTTAAAATGATACCGCAAAGTTACGATTTTATTTTCATATCAGCAAGAGATTTCTGATAAAAATTAAGAAAAAGCCCCCGAAGCGTAATAGCTCCGGAGGCTTTTTATTTTGCCCCAGGCATCAGATGTGATGCCTGGGGGTACAATAGAGAATCAGAGGCTAGTCTGCCCAAATTCCCTTATTAGTTTCATTATCCCAGAAATCCTTCACATTTTCGTCGCTGTAATCCTCATCTCCCGCCCTCTGGATAACAGAGCCGGCGAGGATGGCTGTGGTTTCCATTTCCATGACGCTAACCACTGGCTTGATATATCTTTTCTTTTTCATATCTATTTTTATTACTATTTTTTATTACTTGATGATAACCTTCATGGTCTTGCCGCCACGCTTTACGATGTTCACACCCTTCTGCAAATTCTGTAGGCGACGGCCCTGGAGGTCGTAGTATTCAGCCTTGCTATCTGCTGTAGTCTCCAACTGCTCGATGGCTGTGGTGCTGCCGCCGACGCTGATGCTGAACATTCTGGCACCAGCTGCAGAAGCAGAAGAGTTATCTACCATGTAAGCACGGAAAGGCTTGCTGCCCACAGACCCTGTTGTTGTTTCCTCCAACAGTTTGGCAGGGTTCATCAGCTTGTCGCCCTTCACGATATAGCAGTTGTTGTCAGTATCCTTGCTGAACTCCTTTTGGGTATAGATGCCCTGGAGGTTATAGTTGCCATTAGCTGTTTCTGCAGTCTTTACTTCATTTGCAATCTCCTTGTCGGCTTCAGAGATGCTGAGCTGTTTTGCACCATCCTTTATCTTGATGATAACAGGAGTACCAGCCTCGATCCTTGTCTTTATCTCTTCGAGTTCTACGGTTCCTGTAACATCATCAGCCGAAAGGAGCTTGAAGGCACGGAAGTTCTGATTTTCGAGCGATACCTCGAATGGCAGGCAGAGCGTTGCCCAGATAGTGCCTTCCTTAACAGGGCGGCTATAAGATGCAGCCTTGGCTGCGAATGGCTCGTAAGCCACGAAATCCTTATCGTCGTCAAGTACGAGATTATCCGTAGCAAGAGTTTCTCCCGCTGCTCCTATCTTCTCATCGCCATTCTTGCCTACCAGCTTGGTGAAGTAGCCAATCTTATAGTTGGCGTTATCAATTCCCGTTTGTGGATTATCTTTATCGAAAGCTTTGGCTCCCTTGAGTTTTGTGCATCCCAGGAACATCGTGCCATCACCTGTATCTCCTGTTCCTACAGCAAACTTATCGCTCACGAAAATGGTAGTAAGTTCATTACACGTATTAAACATGTCGCCCATAGCACAAGTTTTTTCCCTAGTATCAAAACCAGACAAGTCAAGTGTCTTTAGGGATTTGCATTTTTCGAACATATGATACATACTTCCCACATTCCTAGTATCCCAACCCGATAAATTAACAGACAAAAGGTTAAGACACAATTCGAACATCGAAATCATAATAGACACTTTTGATGTATTAAGATGAGAGAGATCAAGTGTCGTCAGCCCAATACAATGATAAAACATGCTTCTCATATTCGTCACTTCCGACGTATTGAAATTTGAAATATCCAGCGATTTCAAACTACCACAGTTGTAAAACATATTACTCATATTCTTTACTTTTCGAGTGTCGAAGCCAGAAAAGTCTATTGTTTGGAGATAATAACAATTATAGAACATATTATGCATATCAGTAACCTGCGATGTATTCAAATATTCGATACCCTCTATGCTCGTGAGTTTTACGCAGCCTTGGAACCACTCTTTACAGTTGGTTGGTCGTGCATTTGCAAAGGCGGGATCAAACACTACCTTGGTAACGTTAGCGTTGTTAAACACCCAGTCAGGTGTCCCCAACCCACCATAGATTCCATACTCATTTTCTCCCAAAGTCTCCTTGGATGTGAGAAAGAAGGTCAGCGTGCCATCAGCATATTTTACTCTAGGGATTCCACCACTAAAATATCCACCTTCTATCTTGGCATAGGTCTTGTCGATAGCCTTGTCATCTGTCCATTCTTCTACTTCGCCTTTGAGTTTTTCACAATTGTAGAACATACCGCTACTATTAGATACCTGGGGTGTTACAAACTTACTGCTGGCGTAGATGGTGGTGAGAGCTTGGCAGGCTGAAAACATGCTGCTCATATTCGTCACCTTCTCTGTATTGAAGTTAGTGAGATAGAGAGAGGTGAGAGCAACACAGTTACTGAACATAGAACTCATATTCGTCACATTCGCGGTATTGAAGTTTGTGACATCGAGTGAGGTGAGTTTTGAACAGTCAGAGAACATACGGCTCATATTCGTCACATTCGCGGTATTGAAATGAGTAACATCTAGCGAGGTGAGAGCTGAGCAGCTATTGAACATTCCGCTCATATTCGTCACATTCACGGTATTGAACTTACTGACATCGAGAGAGGTGAGTTTTGAACAGTTATAGAACATACTGTTCATATTCGTCACATTCACGGTATTGAACTTACTGACATCGAGAGAGGTGAGTTTTGAACAGTCAGAGAACATGTCACTCATATCCGACACATTCGCAGTGTTGAACTTAGTAACGTCGAGTGAGGTAAGGTTTGTACAGCCAGAGAACATATAACTCATAGATGTTACCTTCTCAGTATTGAAGTTAGTGACGTCGAGTGAGGTAAGGTTTGTACAGCCAGAGAACATGTAACTCATAGATGTTACCTTCTCAGTATTGAAGTTAGTGACGTCAAGAGAGGTGAGAGCATCACAGCTATAGAACATTCCGCTCATATTCGTCACATTCACGGTATTGAACTTACTGACATCGAGAGAGGTGAGAGCTGAGCATCTAGCGAACATGTTGGTCATATTCGTCACATTCGCGGTATTGAACTTAGTGACGTCAAGAGAGGTAAGTTTTGAACAGTTATCGAACATATAGCTCATATCCGTCACATTCGCGGTATTGAACTTAGTGACGTCGAGAGAGGTGAGTTTTGAACAGTTATAGAACATGGAACTCATATTTGTCACATTCTCTGTATTCAGATATTCCAGGTCTGTAATTGTTTCCAGTTTTTTGAGACTCGCAAAGAAACCGTTCAACGATGTAGGAGTGTATGTGCTAAAGCTCTTATCGAAAACAATGTGCACGATAGTCATATTTCCTAATCTTCTATTGATTTCAGTCACGTTCAGTTTATCTTTCACCCAAGCACTATTTTCAGGAAGGGTTTCACCCACATTTTCCTTGAAAGTCAAAGTTTGGGTAGAGGATTCATACGTTGCTATATACTTAGAACTGGAAGCTGACGCCTGCGCAACCATGCCGGTAGGCAGAAGCAACAACATGAGCAACATCAATGGGAACAGAGCGAATCTACGGATTATCGCCCCCCCATTGTACATACGGCCGGCTTGCGACCCATTGGATTGATTGGTAAAATGATTCATAAAAACTATATTTTGTTTAACGATTATATAATTACTGAGTTTTATTGAACTGCAAATATAGTGTTTTTTTTTCAAAAAAGGTGTCGCATTCCCCTAGTTTTGTGTCTCCTTCCTACCAAATAGGTGTCTCCTTCGTGGGGAAGGAGACACCTATGACGTGTATTTTAACATTTTTTTGCCCTCCAAGCAGTAGGCGAACAACCTTCCTTCTCTTTGAACAAACGATAGAGATGGGTACGCGAGGAGAAGCCGCATTCTGCAGAAATGATGTCATTGCCGAAGTCGGGACATTCCAACATCATCTTCTTGGCTGCCTCAAAACGAACCTCGGCAAGCCAGATGCGGAAGGTGGTATTGAGACAGGATGAGAGATAGCTGGACAACTCGGTTTTGCTAATATCCAGCGAACGTGCCAGGGTTACCATATTCAACGATGTACCCCTGTACCCCCTGGCAGCACACCAGACTTCCAGCTTCTGGCGGATGACTTCCTGCCGCTCTGAAAAGTCTATAGCGTCTTCTTCGCTTTCCAGCTGGCAATCTTCCATCAGACTATCTTTCATCCGGCTATCTTCCATCCGGCTATCTTTCATCAGACTATCTTCCATCCGGCTATCTTCCATCCGTCTGCTCTTTATAGCAGCCGCCTCTTCTTCCTCCTTATTTAAAATTCCTTCGGCAGGCACGTAATTATAACCCAAAGCTACAAAACTGAGTATGAAGAAAAGGACCGCAAACAGCCCCAAGGGTCCCACAACATATAAAGATTTAGTAAAAAGAACGGCAAAAGGAATGGTCAACGCCGGCAGAAAAAGGAGGAATACGCTGGCTCGGGCATATCGCACAAAAGGCAGGATATCGTAGCCTGACATCTCCTCCAGCATCTGCTTGCGCTTTCTTATTTCCACTACTACCATATAGATGCAATAGGCTACGTTGAAGGCGAAGAGGACGTTCATCGCATAGAGCCAGTTGCCAATATGGAAACTTCCGCTCTGACTATAAC
>OJJU01000349.1_pt1 | contig 18366 bp, 15 predicted proteins | sample 1596141 | NCBI WGS metagenome assembly OJJU01 (sample SAMEA4350150, study PRJEB24818) | metagenome | biome: human; feature: gut; material: faeces | place: Denmark | collected 2013-09
ATTCGTTCCGTATTGCTTTCAATTCTGTGCTATAGTGTGTGAGGGTTACTCACCTTTCTCTATTTCTGCTTAAATGCTACGACAGAGCTGGTCGCGTCAACGTTGTTTGTTTTTTTTTATGGATGAGTCCCCACAGAACTCCTCCCTTTTTTTTTCGCCGGCGGCTACGAATGTGTATAAGAGGCAGTTGTTTAATTGTCTGCTCGTTTACGAGCCAAGAAGAACTGCCTACCCGCCATGAAGAATAGCAACACGCCACAGGCATTTTCAAGCGCCACCATCCAGAAGGCAGCACCATAGCCCCAGTGTTCGGCCACTACACCTCCTAACAAGCAGCCTATACCGAAGCCCAAATCCCAACCTGTAAGGATGCTCGAATTGGCGGTGCCGCGCTGGTCGTGTCGGGCCACAGCCACAAACATATTTAGAAAGGCGGGATAGAGGTGTCCGTTGCCCAAGCCAATGAGGGCCGCCGACAGATAGTAGGTCACAGGATGTGGCACAGCTACAAACAAGACGAAGCCTACCAGCGATAGGCACATGCCCTCCATAGCATTTTGCGTAAGGCGACCATCGCGCAACGCCTTGCGCCCTTGCAGACGCGAGAGGAACAAGCCACACGACAAGATAGCAAAATAGGTGCCCGTGCCGCCCGTTATGCCAAGGGCTTCTTTGCTGTAGATAGCAAGATAATTGCTCAGCACACCCCAGCAAAAGCCAAACATAGCAATGTTGATGGCCAGCAGCCAAGCGCGGGTAAGGAAGAAACGGTCGAGCGACAGCTTATCTTTATTTTTAATAATAGCCTTTTCGGGCAACTTCAACGTGCCTGCAATGGCTACGGCGCTGCCTGCCACAACAAGGGCTATCCAGAACAGCGCCTCATAACTATTCATGGCATCGTGTAGCCAGATGCCCACCGATGGTGCTATGGCCATCGCAAAATTGTTACTCAAGCCATACAGCCCTATGCCTTCGTTACGGCGCGAGGCGGGCAACACATCAATGGCGCAGGTGCTGTTGGCCACGGTTACAGCCCCAAAGGGGGCGCCATGCAGCGTGCGACAAATGGCAAACATCAGGATAGTGCCCGCAGCAATATAGCCCGCAAAGCAGATAAAGAAGGCGGTGAGACAACACATCAGCACCCGTTTGCGCGAAAAGCTGTCAACCACATATCCGCAAAAGGGGCGCACCAACAGCGCCGCCACAGTATATCCGCTCAGCACAATGCCTATCGTATCTTTTGTAGCGCCAAACTGCTCGCTAAGATACAGCGGCAGCAGTGGCGTGAGCAGATAAAAGGCAAAGTAAAGCAGAAAGTTGGTGGTCATCACCTTTATATATTCGGCGTTCCAAAGCCGTTCCGTCATACAATCGTTAGTTTGTTTCATCTTGTTTGAAGTTCCTGTATAAAGTCGTCGGCCACATAACCGTTGCTCATCAGATACAGTCCGGTATTTTTGTTATGCAGTAAGGCACATGTCTTGCTACGATAAAAAAGATCAAGGGCTTGCGTGGGCGCAATATTAAGACGTTGAGATAGTTCGTAAGCAATACCACCTATCTGATAGCTCAATATCATTTCTTGTATCTCAGGCGTCTTCGTATTTATTTGCTTATTCTTTTTCGGTTCCATCATAAACTAAATATTTATTGAGAAGTTCTTGATTGAGAAGACATATTTGATTATTGGGTTTATGATAGGCTAATTGAGCCAAAGCCATATCTGCATCGTAGAAGCCTGTCATATACAACTTCACAGTGTCAATTACTCGGTCGTTAGCAATACCACCCTCTATATAATCATAATCTTTTGCTACATTTTGGCCATTTCTGTTGGCTACGATAAAATCAAGCCACTCTTTATCATAGGCATTAAATATCTTATACCTTGCTTCGGCCAAGATACTATCTTTATCTAACTGATAAATATTTACCACAGGTGCCTCCTTTCTTTTATCGGCCAAGGACATAGCCCATTTAATGGCTTGTTCTTTAATGTCTGTAACATAAAAACCTTGGCCAAAATCGAGCTTTGGCCTACCTATATTACAAATGGGGGCATCAACAATCTGTGTAGCCCCATGATAAACAGTTATCTTCATACGTTCTTCTCCCAATTGTGTAAACACTCAATAACATCATCAATGAGATATTCGCTACTTTCGGTATGAAGCACGTCATAGTTTGACATGATATATTTATCAATCATATCTACACGCTTCATCCGCTCGTATACATCTATATAAGGAATACCTAACCGACGCGCTACGCCCTCTACGCACGAAGCAACGAAGGCGAGTTTTATTTCGTCAAGGGGCAACTGTATTCTATCTTTCATATCATGTGCACAAATATTATTGTGGTGTAAAAATAAGCATTATTTCATAACCTTGCAAATATTTCAGATAAAGATTATTGCCTTAAGCGTAAAACAAACGCTTAAGAACAAGAGTTTGTAGCTCAAAAGAGAGAAACAAATAGTATGCCATAAGTAAAAGCAGCCTTCTCTCGTTACATTTATACCACAAATATGTTATATCAGCTACCCCATTTGGGCGACACAATTTACCAATTTTTAGGTATTGTGATAAAGGCATTTGATGTGTAAATTTGCAAAATCTAATTCGATAATAATAGCGACAATTGAAAAGGATAAAGTTGAGATAGGAAAAAGAAAAGATACAACAGAGAAAAGCACAAAAATATATGGCATTTAATTTCAAAACAATAACAACATCGTTCGTCATAATTCTCGCCACATCAGCCAACGCGCAGACACAGACATACAAGGTGTCGGGAACGGTGAATGACAACAACGGCAAGGCCGTGGAGCTTGCTACCGTGAGCCTCAACAACGACCTCGTAACCAGCACCGTGGCGGGCGGACGCTTCGCGCTCAACAACGTACCCAAGGGCACCTACACCTACAAGGTGACGTTCGTGGGCTACCAAACAGTCACAGGCACCCTTACCGTTAATGCCGATTGCACCGTGAACGTTACACTCAACGAGCTGGGTCTGCAACTCAACGACGTGGTAGTGACGGCCAAACAGGTGCAGATGGGGTCGAAGTCGGTTGTTGGCGAGGACGCCATACGCCACATCCAACCTAAGAGTGTGAGCGACATTCTTCAGCTTGTGCCAGGCAACTTGACAGAGAACCCTAACCTCAACAAGTTGTCACAGGCCCATATACGCGAGATTGACGATGATGACAAGAACAACGCCCTCGGCACAGGAGTGGTGGTTGACGGCACGCCCTTAAGCAACAACGCCAACCTTCAGGCTCTCTCCCCCACACGCTACGGCTCAAACTCGGGTGCACAGGGCGACGGTATGAACGATCAAACGACCGCAGGACAAGGTGCCGACCTGCGCACAGTGAGCGCTGGCAACATTGAGTCGGTGCAAGTAGTGCGCGGCATTCCAGGAGTAGAGTACGGTAACCTCACATCGGGTTTGGTAGTAGTGAAGACCAAGTCGGGTCGCACACCGTGGGAGGTTAAGGTGCAAGCTGACCCATTTTCTAAACTGGTGTTTGCAGGAAAGGGCTTCGCGCTAAAGGGCGGTGGAGCCATTAACTTCAGCGTAGACTGGTCACAGTCGTGGGGCGACACGCGCCGCCACTATCTCGGCTACGACCGCATCACAGCAACGGCAGGTTACAGCAACCGCTGGGGCGGATTGTCGTTCAACCTCAAAGGCTCGCTCTACTCTAACATTAACAACCGCAAGCCAGATGCCCAATATCAAGAGCAAGATTTGCACTATAAGCACAAAAACATAGGCGCGCGCCTATCGGCCAACGGTAGCTGGAGCTCGAGTGAGAGTTTTATTACACGCGTTGACTATAACCTGTCAGCTCAGGTATCGAAGAGTAGCGATGAGCACTATGACCTCATTTCCAACCCCGATGGCGTAATTACCGATGTGCGCGAGGCTGGCATTCACGAAGCCATGTTCAAGAACAAGAGCTACCACTCTGAGTACCGCATCGCGGGTCTTCCTATCAATGTCTACGCGCAGCTTGTGGCCAATAAGTATGTAAGTATTGGTAGCAACAACCACACCACGTTCAAGCTCGGAGCCGAATACACCTACGATGCCAACAAGGGCGACGGACTGACCTTCGACATAGCCAACCCTCCACAAGCCATGGGAGCGCAAACATTGCGTCCGCGTGCTTTCAAGAACATTCCTGCACTGCACACCCTCTCAGGCTTCTTCAGCGACAAGCTGTCACTGGCTCTCGGCACCACACGCACCGATGTTGAGGCAGGAGTGCGCGTGAGCAACCTCTTCCTCAACGCCGACAAGAGCGGTGGCAACAGTGGCATGTTTGTGGCCGAACCGCGTGTGAACGCTTCAATTAACTTGCTCAACAAGCGCAATAACAGTTTATTCGACGACTTGTCGATAACAGGTGGCTTCGGTCTGAGCAACAAGATGCCCACGTTACTCTACCTCTATCCCGACAACGTTTATTACGACAACGTGAGCCTTGCCAAGTACGGTGATGCGGCAAAAGACCGTTTGGCCTTAGTATCTACCGATGTGATTAACAACACTACGAACCCAGACCTACGTCCTGCCCACTCACGCAAGTGGGAGGTTGGCCTGTCGTTTCGTCTTGGGCAGGTGAGCGGTTTCGTAACCTACTTCAACGAACGCCACACCCATGAGTTCGGATTTTCGTCACAGCTATACTGGGCCAATTACATAAAGTACAACGTTCCAGCCACGGCAACCGACCCAGTATATAACGCTGCTACTGGCGATGTGTCGTACATCTATAATAACGTGAAGGCCACGGCCACAAAAACCTCAATGACCGATATGTACACATGGGGCCGCCCCTCTAACAACTCGCGCTCACTGAAGCACGGCATTGAGTACGGTCTCGACCTCGGTACGTTCAAGCCACTGCGCACCTCGTTAAACATAAACGGCGCATGGTTTCATGTGTCGCGCACCGAAGAGCAGACATCGCTCAACTACATCAACCGCAACTACGACTATGTGGCCGTAATGCCGTCGGGCTACGGCACGGTGAAAGACCGCGTAAACACCACGTTCCGCTTCATCACCCATATTCCTGCTGTAAGGATGATTTTTACCACATCGGTACAGGTGGTTTGGTACGATGGCGAGCGTATGGTCTACAATGACAACGCGGGCAAGGAGCGCACGCGCACCGTCAACTATCAGGGCCGCGACTATTTGGCCGTTGACCCAATAGGCTATTACGACCGCAAGGGTCAATACACCCTATGGCAACCGCAAATGGCCAATGACGCTACACTCGGGCTGATGCTTCAACGCTACCAGACCTATGCCTTTGAGAAGGATGTGGTGAAACCGTGGGCATTACTCAACTTCCGCTTCACGAAAGAGATAGGGAAAATAGCCGAGCTGTCATTCACGGCCAACAATTTCACTAACACGCGCAAGTGGCACACCAACAAGCACACCCTCGCCAAACGTCAGCTCTATCCTGACATGTATTTCGGTGCAGAACTAAAGATTAAGCTTTGATTTTTAAGTTAGTTACGTTTCACCATAATATAGAATTAAAGAATAAGGATTTAATAATTAGTATTTTAAAATATTATTTTGATTATGAAAAAAACATTTTTAAAGACCCTTGGGGCACTGCTTTCCATTGTGGCCATGGTGCCATTTGTATCATGTTCTGACAATGATGAGCCTGGAGTGAAATCATATGAGGTAACCGTGAACCTCACTTTCCCAGAGGGCGTAGATGCCGCATCGGTACAGGACCTGAAGTTAGTAACAACCAAAGGCACCGTGAGCGACACCATCAGCCTGAACACTACCACTGCCGAGAAGATAACGCTGGCGCAAGGACAGTACACATTCTCTGTGAGTGGCAAGATTAAAGACGATGCAACTGCTCATGTTGTAGCCACAGGTAACGCAGACGTTTATGCCGATCAGGCCGTAACACTGGCCCTTCAAACCATATACCAATCACCGCTTGTATTCAAGGCTCTCTACACCACTGGTGGAGTTGCTGGATATGTGAAAGACTCTTATTTTGAGATTGTCAACAACTCTGACGATGTGCAGTATCTTGACGGACTCATTTTGTCGGCTCCTACAGGCAACCAAACAAAGGCAAACGCATGGCAGGCAGCAGGCATCACCGATCGTTATGAGTGCGGACAGGGCACAGTGGTAGCCTTCCCTGGCGTGAGTGGTGGCAAGGAATATCCTTTGCAGCCTGGCGAGAGTGTGGTGGTGGCCAATGATGCTGCCAACCACAGCAAGCTTGCTAATGCAGGAAACAACTGCCCTGACCTATCGAATGCCGACTGGGAGATTCAGATTACCAATTCAGGCGATCCCTCTTACATCGACCGCACGCTATCCGTTATTTTCCAGAGCAATCAATACATGAAGGCTTTCGGTCTTGGCTTCTTCGGACGTGCTTACATTCTGGCCAAATTGCCCGATGGCATGAGTCCCGAGTCTTATGCCGCTGATGCCAACAATTTGATGACCACACCAGGTTCCACATCAACAATGCAGTATCTGATGATCCCAAGCAAATATGTGCTTGATGCTGTTGACATTTGGAATTCTAGCAACGAGAACAATTATGCCACATTCCTTCCAAAGGACGATGCACAGGGTGTGCTCGCCTCAACCGCATGGGCAGGCAAATGTGTGAGAAGAAAAGTTACGAAGATTGTAAACGGACGCGCCTACTATCAGGACACCAACAACTCGTCAAACGATTTTCTCAACAACCAGCCCCTCACTCCAGGCGTAAAGCCCACAGAAGTAGACAAGTAATTTAGTTCGTAGAAAAGTGGTTTGATTGGCGGGTTCTTACATTAGAAAGGACCCGCCAACTTATCAACATATCAACTCATCAACTCGTCAAGTTATAACAAATGAATAGATACTTGCTGTTATGCCTTGCCACGGCCCTCGCGACACAACAGGCCAAGGCTCAAACCGAGTTTGCCAATGCCGCTAATTTGTGGCATGATGGTGCTGTGAACGAGCTTTATAACATCCGTTATCATAGCTTCAACCCCACGCGCCTTGCCTACAACAGCCAGCAGACCACAGGCGAGGCTCTCGTGTTCTACAACCTCACGCGCGGTGATTTCAACAACGCAGGCGCACCAGACAATGTAAACAACCTCAACGTGCAGCTCGGCGGACTGAAACACTTTGAGCGTGTTGACGTGTCGGGCTTTCTACACTACAAAAACACGAGCTATAAAAATCAGGAATGGAACTCAACACTTTTTCTCAACCCGAACAACCCATTTGTGCTCGCCGACTCGGTGACCAGCGATGGCAACATTGAGACCTTCGCCATGGGCGCAGCACTCTCTTACCGTTTCAACCCTAAGATAAAAGGTGGTATGGGAGCTGGACTGACTGTAGGAAGCCTCAGTGACCAGACCGACCCACGCCCCAAAACCAACACGTCGCGTTTCAACATCACGGTAGGTGCCGACGCCATGCTCACCACGGCGTGGACACTCGGGCTGGCGGCACGCATTGAGCTGTTCAGCAGCAACCTGTCCTACACTATTGTCAATCCGCTCATCAACCACCGCTATTTTCTTATGAAGGGTATGGGCGACTACTTCCGCCGTTCCAGCGGCGAGGACGCTGGCTACCAACGCGACTACAAAGGCACCACCTTCACGGGTGAACTGTCGGCCACGTTCAAGCCTTCTGGCTCGCCTTTTCAAAATGTAGTGATACTGTCGGCATCTGCTGGCAACGAGAAAGCAACTGATGGTGGGTCGTCTTACACATTCAAGGGTGGCGACTACCATTTTACCCATTTCGCCCTAAAAGACCGCTTCATGTTCTCCTACAACGAGCATGTGCTGCACAATATAATTGTAAGTGCAGAATTGGGCAGTGGAAACTCTGACTGGTACGATCAGAAGAAGCTAACCGACACTGAGCATGGCAATATTTCTTATTATGAGGTGCTGAGCAAGACGCGCATCCAAAAACAGCAAGACATGGCCGTAACTGCCGAGTATCGCTTCGACCGCCTCACCGACAGACAGCCCGACTTCTACGCCTCGTTGCTCGCCACGCTCGCTAACACCACCCTAAAGCACTACAACGACAACGGACTGCAGAAGCAACAGTGGACCAACCTCTCGCTCAACCTCACTGTTGGTAAGCACTTCACCCTTGGCAAAGGTCAGTTCAACGCACAGCTCAATGCAGGATACGTCATGCCGATGAAAGACCGTCAGTTTGCCACGGGCACGAACGTCTCGGGCAGCGACGACATCACTGCAGTGTATGTAACGCGCCAGTTTGAGTGGGCCTCGGCCAAGCGAGTTTGCCTCGGCGGGTTTGCCGACTACAATTTTCCTGTGGCCAAAGCCGTGCGCCTCGGACTGTTCTGCAAGGTCAACTCTACGCTTTATGAGGATGACGCACAATACTTTGCCGACTTCAAGTCGACATCGCTCACACAGGGAGAATTCGGTGTGTATGTTAACTTTTAAGGAGAGTGTTCATACACCTTCTACAAACAATTATTCATAACATTTCATAACAACAATGTCGGTTAAAAATTTATTTAAATCGTGTTGCCTTGGTTTGATTTTCTTGTCCACAGCCCTATGCGCAGCGGCAAGAGATGGCGTGGCGGTGGTGGTTGATGTCGTTAGCTACGGCAAGGCACGCGCCGAGCTTGACGGATATGTGAAAGCACTTGAACAGAAGCAAGGCTACAAAGTGTATGTCATTGTTGACCGTTGGCAGGTGCCCGACAGCATTCGCGCACGACTGATGGCGTTGCACACACAAAAACACGATGCCATCGTGGGTGCTGTGCTTGTGGGTGACATCCCAGTGCCTATGGTGCGCGACGCGCAGTATCTCACATCGGCTTTCAAGATGGACCAGTCGCACGACCGCCGCGAGTCGTCAGTGCCGAGCGACAGGTTCTATGACGATTTCAGTTTGCGGTTCTGCCCTCTCGGAAAAGACGACACACTGCCATACTATTATTACTCGCTCTCTGCCGAAGGGGCGCAAAGGCTTTCGCCCGACATCTTCAGCGGACGCATACGCCCCACCGACGCTGGGGGCACTTCACGCTACGACAAGTTGCGTGCCTACCTACGCAAGGCCACGGCTGCCAAACTCAATCCAGAGCGTTTTAGCTCAGTATTCGTGTTCACGGGCGACGGTAGCATATCTGAATCGAAGCCAGCCCACATCGACGAGTTTCGTGGACTGATGGAGCATTTTCCACAGCTGGCTGCCACACCTGGAGCCTTCAGTTATATGGACTATGACGATGCCACGCCCATACGTTTCAATATGATGAACGAAATGATGCGCCCAGAACTTAGTTTGGCCATGCTACACCACCACGGCGACTGGGACACGCAGTATCTAAACATGCGCACTAACGATAACCTTACACTGAACGAGATAAACAAGTATAACTTTCGTCCAAACGCCCGTTGTGTGGTATTTGATGCCTGTTTCAACGGATCGTTTCACCGCGACGACTGCATTGCCAACGAATACATCTTTCGCGATGGAAAGACGGTGGCCACACTGGCCGGAAGTGTTAACATCATTCAGGATAAGTGGTACGACCGCTACCTCGGTTTGCTGGCCTGTGGCGTTAGCATTGGTTACATAAACCAGCACACGGCCTACCTTGAGTCGCACGTTATCGGCGACCCTACATTTGCCTTTCTGCCTACACCACCATGCAAAGGTTCTGCTGACCTTTTGTGTCGAGACATGCTTGAACACGCCTCGCGCTACTCAGACAAGGCACTTCTACATACGCTACGCACGTCGCCTTTGGCCACGGTGCGCCTACAGGCTTTCACCATGCTCACCGACCGCCGCTCAAACATTCTCGACGATGCCATTGCAACAGCCCTTGATGACAACTATGAGATGCTGCAACGGTTTGCCGTAAACGTGATGGCCAAGCGCGGTAGCGAGCGCCTGGTTCCAGCCTTTGCCCAGCTGCTCACGCGCACCAATCTGTCGAAGCGCGTAGCCTTTAATGCCGACCAAGCCATTCAGTTCTTTAACAAACAGCTGCTTGCCAAGGCGGTGGACAGCTGCCTGGCACAGATGGAAGGACGACTTGTGAAGGCCGACTCGTTCTGCACCGCGGTGCGCGGACAGGTAGAAAAGATGGGGGCACGCTGGGACAGCGACATAATGAGTTTGCTCAACGACAGCCTTGATCACAAACATGCCTTGCGACAGGCTGGGTATATGCGCATCTACTGCCCGGCTTATCTTCTCCCGAAGGTGGCCGATTACACCCTTCGCTGCACCGACAACGAGGTGCGCAAGGCTCTCCTCAACGTGATGGGATGGCACCGTTTGGCCTATACCTCTGATGTTTGCCTTGAAGTAGCACACAAGATTGCAGCCGACCAGTCGTTACCACAAGATGTAAGGGATGAGGCGAGACGATGCGCATTGCGCATTACGAATTAGTTTATTTAAATTAAATGATTGATGTATGAACTATAAAAGAATATTATTGGCATTTATGGCTGCGGCCTCGTTTGTATGGGTACAGGCACGCGACGGCTTTGCCATCGTCATTGACCCCAAAAGCTACAACGAAGCAAAGACACAGGTAGAAGCCTATGCCTCAGCAGTGGAACAGCTGCACGGCATGAAGCCCTACATAGTGATTGACCGCTGGCAGGTGCCCGACAGCATTCGCGCCACACTCATCCGCATGCACTCGCAGAAACAAGACCCCGTGATAGGGGCAGTATTTGTGGGCGACATACCCGTGGCCATGGTGCGCGACGCCCAGCACATGACCAGTGCTTTCAAGATGGACCAGCGGCGTGACCGTCGCGAGTCGTCGGTGCCCAGCGACCGATATTATGATGACTTTGGACTGAAGTTTAATTCGCTGGGTAAGGATGAGACGAAGCCTTACTTCTACTACTCGCTCAGGGCCGACAGCCGTCAAAACCTACAGCCAACCATCTTCAGTGGACGCATACGACCCACCGATGCCGGAGGTACATCGCGCTATGAAAAGCTGCGTGCCTACCTCAGCAAACTGGTTGAGGAAAAACGCCGTCAACGCAGCCTACAGCAGATGTTCTATTTCAGCGGACACGGCTACATAAGCGAGTCGAAGGTGGCTCGCATTGACGAGAAAGGATCTTATCTTGAACATTTTCCCGAGCTGAGAGGACGCGTCAACCGCATAGGCTATCTTGACCACAGCGACCATAACCCTGTAAAAACCATGCTCATGGACGAGCTTATACGCACCGACCTCGACCTGGCCGTGCTACACCACCACGGCTACTGGGACACACAGTATCTTAACACCCTTGTGAAACCGCAGACGGTGCGTGGCGCCAAAGACTTCATTACACGCTACTGCCGCGAGCATATATACGAGGCCAAGCAGCGCGGCAAGAACGCCGACTCGCTGCGCGTAGCCCTTGAGAAGAAGTTTGACCTGCCACAGTCGTGGCTGGCCAATGCGCTCGACCCGAAGCTCACGAAGCAAGACTCGCTTGACGAGGCTGCCTCAGACCTGCATTTAGAAGATTTCAAGGGCTACGGCTTCCGTCCCAACGTGCCAGTGGTGGTCATTGATGCCTGTTTCTGCGGCTCGTTCCATCAAGACGATTGCATTGCCAACGAGTATCTGTTCCAGCCAGGACGCACCGTTGTGTGCATTGCCAACACGGTGAACGTGCTACAAGACAAGTGGAGCGATCGCCTACTCGGACTATTGAGCAACGGTGGTTGCGTGGGCGATATAGCGCGATACAGTACCTACTTGGAGTCGCACGTCATCGGCGACCCCACCTTCCGCTTTGCCCCAACCAACGGCAAGACGCTCAACCTCGACCACATGATTAACGAGGACAAACCATCGGTGTGGAAAAAGCTGCTCAACAACGACCACCCCGACATCCAAGCTCTGGCTATCGAGCATCTGTTCCGCCACAACCTCATCTCGTCGGCCAAGTTGCGTTCCATCTACGAATCGTCACCATACGCCACGGTGCGCCTTCAGGCTCTTGAAAAAATTGCACTCATGGGCGATGACAATTTCATCGAGGTGCTGAAAGAGGCTTCGCAAGACAGCCATGAACTGGTGCAGCGTCAGGCTCTGCGCCTCATCGGTAAGAGCGGCGACGAGCGCCTCATCCCAGCACTAATAAAGGTGTGCATTAGCAACAACACGTCAGACCGCTGCAACTTCAACGCCATAGCCGACCTTAGCGTGTTCCCCAAAGACAAATTGCTGGCCGAGTTTGACCGACAGTTCAACTCGCCTACCGTGTGCTACATGCAGAAGGATAGTGTGCGCACAAAGATACGCCGCACCATTGAGCGCAGCGCCGACAAATGGACGAAGGACACAGAGCTAATTGTCAATCCCTCGACCACGGCCAAGAAACGCATCATGTACATACGCCAGTGCCGCAACTTCATGGCACACGGACTCATACCCATGCTCATCGACTATCTGCCGAAGGCCGATGCCGACTCGCAGAAAGCCTTGCTTGAAGCTTTCGGCTGGCACAACTACTCGATTATGGTTCCGCGTATGATTGAGGCCGCCAAGGCCATAGCCGCCGACACCCGTTACGACGAGACTGTGCGCAACGAGGCCACCAAAACCATTGCACGACTGCAACACAAATAACAATATTCTTAGGCTCGCCACGATTGTGGTGAGCCTTCATCTAAAATGCAATATTACATTATGACAATATGAGACTTAAACAAGCACTGATACTTTTATTTCTGATGTTTTCGGCTGTTGTCAGAGCGCAAACCACAGTGCGCAAGGCTTATCCCGCACCGAAGGTCACGCCCCAGGTGCAGCGCATACGCTCAACCATGCGCCCCATGCGTCTCGATACAGAGGGGGTGACGCTGCCCGAAGCGGTCGACAACTCTAAGAACAAATATTTTCCGCCCATCATCAACCAAGACGGCGGCTCGTGCGCACAAGCATCAAGCATAGGCTATGTTTTCACCTACGAGGTGAACCGCCTGCTCAACCGCGATGCCTCGGCCTCGACCGATAACCGCTTCGCCTACAAGTTTTCGTGGAACATGCTCAACGATGGCGAAGATCAAGGCGGCTTTGCCGAACAGGGTTTCTATTTAGCGCAGCGTTACGGCATGATGACCGAGGCCGACTACGGCAACTCGGGGCTGTATCAGTTTCGCTGGGCCACGGGCTATGACAAGTATCTGAAGGCTATGCGCTACCGCGTGAAAGACATTCTCTCTTTCGATGCTACCGACCTCACCTCGCTCAAGCGATGGCTCTACGATGCCGCCGACGGAAGCAGCACGGGCGGCTTGCTCACATTCTCATCACAATCGAGCGGATGGACCATCAACGACCGCTACGATGGCCCTTCAAAAACTGGCTACCACTCGCTTCTTACGCACCTTGCCACCAGCGGTGCACACGCTATGACCATAGTGGGCTATGATGATCTTGTAGAGTTTACCGACCCTAACGGCGCAACGCATAAGGGTGCTTTCATTGTAACCAATACCTGGGGCACTTTCTCTCACGACCACGGGCGCTTTTATCTGCCCTATTGGTTCTTCACCAGCCACCAGCACACCGACCTGGAGCTGTCGAGCAAGATGCAAGCCGTGCGCGTGATGACCTACGAACCTAAGGTAGTGTTTAAGATTAGGCTGAAGTACAGTTCACGCAACGACCTGTCATTTGGCACAGACTTCAGAAACGACGGCAACACTACCTCTACCCCACTGTACACCTACGCTCAGGCGTTCTTCAATGCTGGGGGCGACTATCCTATGCAAGGACAATATCTAAGCAACGAGATTGAGATTGCTATCGATGCATCTTCAAAGGCTGGGGCTACGGCCACCAACGGCGATGTGTTCTTCCTTTCTGTGAAGAAGGCAGCCATAGGCAAGACCGTGGGTGATGGAACGGTTGAAGCCGTGTCGCTCATCGATTATCGAGGGGCGGAGCCTGTAGAATACGAGTGTGTGGCGACAAGCCTACCTACAGCCGTAAAACCAGGCATCACCGCGTTCTATGTCAAGCTATCTGACAACAGCAAGAGCCGCTACATTGTGTCGGCCTCGCCCTACAAGTATGAGGAGAACGGCACCGCATCATCACGCACCTTTGTGGTGCGCACTGCCAACGGCAAAGCCATGAAGATGGGCTTCGGCAACATGACTGCTGACGGACAACAGGTAGACATCAGAATAGGAGATTAAAAAATACGGTTAGATAAACGAAGAGATAATAAAAAAAATAATGGTTATGCGAAAAAGAGACAACTTATTTTTTGCCACCCTCTTGGCCATTGGCCTCACAGCATGCAGCACGAATAACGGCGGCGATAGTCCGTCGTCAAACGAAAAGGTAATGCACGTGCAGCTGCAACCAAACACATGGACATACATTTCGCTTGCCAAGGGAGCGACCGTGGGTACGAGCAATCTCGACGACATCGAGGCCGACAAATCTTGGCATGACCGCACCGACTGGGACGTGGCCCTCTGCAACGGAGCCATTCGCACTAACGGTGGCACATCGGGCAAAGGGCAAGGCTCAATAATGTCAACACCCCAGAGCTTTGACAACGTTGACCCGTCGGCTATCACATCTCTCCATGCCGATGCTGACACGGTAACGATTGACCGAAGAGCCAACTGAATTTGGCTTCATATAATGAAAGCACTATTTTTTTAACAAAAACCCGCTAAAACAGCTGAGCCTTGATGCCAATAGAAAGGCCGAACATTTCCCAAAAGCCGATGCTGCCTGTGTGAACAAGGTGCATGATGTAGATATCGTTGGTGCTAAGCTCGTAGAAGACGCTCAGGCTCTTAATATACTTGCGGCGGTTATTAGGCACGACCTTGGTGAAGCGCTCGCCCACAAACACATTGGGGCGAAGGCGGGTAGAGAACGGATAGTAGCCACTATCATATTTGGTGGGCTGTTTGGTCCAGAAATCGTGACCAAACACTGTATTGAGGTAAAGGCCACACTGCAGAGGCTCAAAACTCCAGTCGTTTTTCATATACATCGACCACGGTATATAGTTTTGCTTCAGCGTCATGGTAACCTTGGTGTTGTGGCTATCATATTTTGGCACGATGCCAAAAAGCAAGTGGGTTTCCCATTGCCGACGCTTTCCATAATCCCAACCAATGCCCACCGATACAAGGCCCATATTGCCACAAAACTGCACTACCTGTTGTGTGGGGATAAGGGCATTCCAGCTGCGGCGGTAGCGGTGTATGCGACGGTCGTAACGGGTGATGGCCACAGTGCTGTCGATAACGTTGTCAGGCTTTTCTATGTATATGGTGTCGGTAACGGCCGCTTGAGCCCAACAGGGCATCAGCACACACCCTATAACAAGCAGCACTTTGGCGGCAGAAACGGCGGCGAAAACAGATTTAAAAATCGATAATCTCATAACTGTACGTTTCGGGTGTGATGGTAAAAATATAATATTGACGTTTGGGGGCGTTGGCCACCTCATAATAAACGATACCATTTTGAAAGATATCGTGCTGCTCGGTATGATGGCCGTGGCCATAAAGACAGAACTGCAAACGGGGGAAATTGAGGGTGTAATAGTTGAACACCTTGGCCACATTGTTGTTAAACTGCTCTGAATAAGGGGCGGCATGCATACAGATAACGGTGCGATCAAAGCGGTCGGCATCTTTCTTCACCTCTTCTTCCATAAAATCGAAGTTGGGTACAGGGCGCGAGTAGTCGTATTCGATGGCGTTTGTGTTCAAACACACAAACTTAACGCGGCCCGCAATAAAGCTGAAGTCGGGATTGCCAAAAACAACCTCGTAGGCTTGGTTACCTGTGCCCAAACAGTCGTGGTTGCCCAGCAAGGTAACAAAGGGTTTGTTAAGCGTTTTCAGTAAGTCGCGGCTCCAAAGATATTCTTTCGTGGCACCAAAGTCGGTTACATCGCCACCATGTACCACAAAGTCGATGTCGGGACGACGGTTGATGTCGCGTATCTCGGCCTTGGCATCATCAAACCACTGATGGGTGTCGCTGATGAAGGCAAAACGTATGGTTTCTTTGTCGTGTGTACGCTCTTCAATGAGGGCTATTTGTTTTGCATTGATGTTCTTTTCGCCCTTGATATTTACGTCGTAGGGATGAACGTCAAATACCTTGTCGCAAGCAGCAAGAAGGCTTACGGCAGCTATAACAACGGCTATGTATAGTTTTTTTAATACCATGACAGACGTATTTTCGTACAAAAATAAGGGAAAAACGCTACAGGAAAGAAAGACCCAAAAAGAAAAATAAAATAGATACGACTTTTTGACATGTTTTTAGGCAAAAAGCGATACTACTGAGACAGGCATATACTGAATATTGTAGTTCAGATAATATTGTTTTTAATCATCTATTTCGCGCTGCACACGTTTTTATTCGGTCACGAATTTCCACGAATTATCCATAAATTATCCAAGTAGGACGGGCCTATTCAAGCAAGTGATATCATAGTAGGACGAGGGTCTCCGCGCCCCGTCCTCCAGCAACCAAAAACGCTTACTTAACACGTATTATTGTCGGTGAATATTTAAACGAATACGGATTGAACTGATTGCACTGATGTCCTACTATGGTTTGCGATAGAGTAATTTTTACCAGACTGCAATAAAAATAATTTATCATGGATAATATTAAAGATAATCACCAAGCTGTACTTATGCTTCAGAGGGCAAAGAATTATCTTGAAAATGTCGCTTTTGAGGCAAATCAACATCCATCTGTTATTTCAGAATTTGCAGGATTAATAGATGCAGTTCTGTTCTATTTAGACAATCATTATGATTGCGACAAAATACAAAAGGAACTTGAAAAACAAATGATGAAAAGTCTTGGTAATAATCCTATTTACTAAAACTTCACATTTTACTTCTGATAAGCCACATTATGAGAATGAACCTTTCAATATTCCAAAATCTTGGATTATGGCACAAATGTCCGATTTGTTTCTGCTTAATCCCAAAAGTGAAATAAATGACAATACTGAAATAGGTTTTATACCTATGGCATGTGTAGATGATGGCTTTTCTGGTAAACATTCTTTTGAAATTAGAAATTGGGGGGATGTAAAAAAAGGATATTGTCATTTTCAAGATGGAGATATTGGTGTCGCAAAAATCTCACCATGCTTTGAAAATTTAAAATCTTGTATATTGCAGTCTCTTCCAAATGGCGTTGGAACAGGAACAACAGAACTTGTAATATTAAGAAGTTTGGGTGTTTATGCTCCATTCTATTTATATTTGTTTAAGTCATCATGGTATATTTCGCAAGGAACAAAATACTTTAAAGGAGTAGTTGGCCAACAACGTGTTAACAAAGCAATATTCACTGAATTAGAAGTTCCACTTCCTTCAGTCGCAGAACAAGAAAGAATCGTTGCAGAGATAAAGCGTTGGTTTGGTTTAATTGATTTAATTGAAAAGGATAAATTCAATTTAGCCAATAACATCAAACTTGCAAAATCTAAAATTCTCGACCTCGCTATTCACGGCAAACTCGTACCCCAAGACCCTATGGACGAGCCTGCTGCAGAGCTATTAAAGCGCATCAATCCCAAGGCGGAAATAGCTTGTGATAACGGGCATTATCAGAAGTTGCCCGAAGGATGGTGCGAATGTACACTTGGAAGTCTTTTCCTTTTTATTAGAAACGGAATAAACATACATCAAGATAAATCTAAAATAGGATATCCTATAACAAGAATAGAAACCATATCTTCTGAATTTATTGATAGATCGAGAATGGGGTATGCTGCAATAACAGAAGATAATTATTCTGACTATTATTTACAAAAAGACGACATTCTGATGTCGCATATAAATAGTCCTATTCATGTTGGCAAATGTGCCTTGTGTGATATAAAGGCTGGTGAGAAAATCATTCATGGTATGAATTTGCTATGTTTAAGACCTTATCCTGATATTGAAGCTAAGTTCATACTGATGGTATTTAGAAGTCCATATTTTAAGGATGAGATAAGACCTCTTATTAAAAACGCAGTAAATCAAGCAAGCATAAATATTAGGAATCTAAGTTCTGTTCATTTGCACCTACCTCCGGTTTCTGAGCAGCACCGCATTGTTGCAAAAATAGAAGATATATTTGCTCAACTTGATGCAATAGAAGCATCATTGTAGCCGACATAGTTAGCCATCGTAAGCGTAACACTTACGGTGGCTAAACCCTATATACGATTACCAAACGACTACCTTATCAACTATTTTCTGCTGTTCGCTTGCCGTGCGACGCAGATA
>OJJU01000352.1_pt1 | contig 18340 bp, 9 predicted proteins | sample 1596141 | NCBI WGS metagenome assembly OJJU01 (sample SAMEA4350150, study PRJEB24818) | metagenome | biome: human; feature: gut; material: faeces | place: Denmark | collected 2013-09
GTAGTGGGAGATTGTGTGCGCAGACGCGCAAACAATCTTTTAGGACAATTTAGGAAAATAACCACCGATTTTCGTCGCACTTTTTCACATAAAATCCCTCTTGCGTCTCATAGCCACCTATTCCAACAGTCATTGGATCCTTGCAAACCAGCCTCGGACTATATTCACGAATTGAGTAGATGTTTTCACGATGGGAAAGCTATTATGCGTTCGTTCACGAAGGAAAGCGCGTGGTTCACGAAAAGCAGAATGGGATGATAGATTTGGCAGTAAGAATTTCTCTATTTTTGCAGTGGGACGGAGTTACTTCCTTACCAAAACGAACATTAACAACTAGGAGATACTACCATATAGTAGATACTAACAAATAAACAACGTAAACGAAATGGAATACAAAAGCAATATGTGTCTCATCCTTTGCGGTGAGATTTATATGCTCAATCTTGATGACGCCTTGCTATTTGAGGCTGATGACCACTACACGAAAATACACAATCTGTATGGCAACAAGATCATGGTGCCCTTCTGTCTCGGGGAGATAGAACGGGAGATTCGGACGAGGTTTCCAGACCACAACAATTTGGTCAGGATGGGCCGGAAATACATCATCAATAAGAATCGGGTCTTCCACATGAATGCCCTCAAGCAGACGGTGTCGCTCTACGACTCCAATGGTCAGGTGGTCGTACTCAATGTATCGAAACCTGCGCTCAAAAGCCTGATGCAGGATGCGCGTAGCTCTTATGCGATGCTGCCGTCGGATGAGCCCGACGACCCTGACCTCGATCCTGACGAAGGAAAGGGGTGTGGATTTACCCCCCCCCCATCCATGGATTGAATGGATATTTCCCATAGTGTGAGATGTGAGATACCGTTTGCGGTGAATTTTCATTCACGAAAAAATCACGATGGTTCACGAAAAGGATCATTGCGATTTCGCATGGCTCCATGGATTATGTATAATTTTGTACACGATTACACTGACAAAAAGTGGTCCATCAATGTCTCTTTACCTTATTATATATACGGGAAGAGCAATAGAAAAGAAAATAATTAATTTGTACAATTAAATAAGATTATGAGAAAAGATGTACTGATTTCTCTCCTCGCCATCACAGGCGCACCCGTTGCAGCATTGGCCGACGCTGATGTTGTGATCGACAAGACCGCATGGACAGGAGATGATTTGACCGTATCGGAAGACGGCTCCGTGACCGTCTCCACAGGAAAGGAAGTTTCCATCGAGAAAGAACTGGCTCCTGGCAAGTATATGCTGCAGCCAGTCACGTTTACCGACAATGCCAAGATTGTCGCTGTCTATAAGGGCAAGGAGTATGCCCCCGGCGTCGCTTTTACTATCGATGGTGACGCGCCAGCGAAAGTAAAAGTCAAGGTTCGTGCCGTGACCCCGGGTGAATTCAAGTTCTCTGGTGTCAAGTTTACCTTGATCTTCGACTTCGCCGCTCCGGTGAAGGAGCTCCAAGCGCAGCTCGGCGAAATCGTCAGCGGTACCAGCGAATACTTCCTTACCACCGATGCTTGGACGAAGGGCAATGACGGAAAGCCCAGTCTGGAGATGCAGCTGTCTGACTATGCCAGACAGCTCGACAACATTGAGAAAGGTGATTATGAAGTCTATGTGAAGAACCACCTTTGGCAGGGAAAGAACAGCCCCGAGCTTCGCGCACTGACCGATGGTATTGGTGCCCTTGCCGATGTCGTAGAGAAAGCCAACGTCAACGAGAACTCCTACAAGAGTGCATGGGATGCCTATACGGATGCAAAGCGTCAGTTTGACGGTTTCTACTGGACTTGGTATTATACGGATAAGGCCATGAAGGAGACCTATCAGGCTGACTACGACAAGATAAAGAAAGATATCGAAGACTTCGGTACGCTGGCGAAGCAAAAGTACGACGCAGGCGCGGCCAAGGAACTGAAAACGGATGAGTTTACGGAAAACTTCAGCTGGCAGTTTAATAAGCTGAAGGCCAATATCGGTACTTCTGGCAACGCCTGGCTCAATATCAGTGCTACGTATCAGGATGGTTTGAGCTCGTTCAACGCCGCTCAGGAGGAGATACACACCCAGATGCCGGACGACGGCAACTATGCCGACTGGAACGCAGAGGCCCTCAACGCCATGCGCTCAGCGTGGAAGAAGGTGAGCGACCTGTACAAGACCATCGATGCCGACAAGACGAAGGCTTCTGAGCAGGAGGAGAACTTCCGCACGCTGAAGGAAGCACAGGTGGTGGTCATCAATGCCACGAAGGACGAGTATCTCGCCAAGCATGTCGATGCCGAGGCCAAGAAGGCTGCTGCCGACCAGCTCCTTGCCGATCTGGAGGACGACTTCCAGTATCTGGAGAAAAGCGAGGATGTGAACCTGAAGTATGCCAACCGCGTCAAGGAGATCCGTACCGCTATCAATGCCCTCAAGGACAAGGTGACCACGGACTACAAGGCACCCCACAATATCCGCACGGCCAGCTATGATGCCGACCGCGATGCCATCCAGGCCAAGATCAGCAGCTTGCGCAGCGATGCTGGTGCTATCATCCAGAACTACGAGAACTATCAGAAGTTGCTCAAGGCGCTGGGCACTGAGACGGGCTTGCAGAAGCAGCTCGACGACGCCAAGGCTGCCGTGGCCAAGATGAAGCCAGCCGCCAAGGACGATACGTATGATGTGGCTGCCCACTTCCAGAAGACGGCTGCCGGCTTGCAGAAGACCATCGATCAGATCAAGGCCGCCGTCGAGAAGGGCTATCAGGAGAAGACACTGACCGAGACGGTGCGTGGGGACTTCCAGAGTCAGATAGACGCTGCAGCTATGGCCGTCGTCAAGTATCAGGATGACGCCACGGCTGCCATGGCCCGCTACGATGTGGTGAACACCGCCATCAAGGACTACGAGGATGCACTGGCCACGCTACGTAAGACCGTCGGTCCGAAGACGCTCGTCGTTGCCACTCCGGCCACGGAGGTGACAGGCAAGACCTACGGAGAGCGCATCACCAAGCTCCAGACAGAGATCGACCGTGTGGCAGGCAACTTCAGTGCCGCCAAAGAGAAGCTCGATGCCGACCATCTTGCCGCTTTGCTGGCCGTGCAACTCAAGGAGACCATCCTCACCGACGCCCAGGCTCTCAATGCAGCCTTCGCCAATGACAAGGTCAATTCCGACAAGACTGCCAAGATAGAGGCAGCCAAGGCGATGTATGATGCTGCCAGCAAAGTCGTTGACGCCATCAAGGCCGACATCGACAAGTACAAGGGCGTGCCCTATGAGTATTACAATGTGACGTGGACGGAGGACAACCTCGGACTGAAGTATGACGAGTTGCTCCAGGATCTCAATGATATCGAGGCCAGCACCAACACGCAGAAGGCCAAGATCCAGGCTGTAGCAGCCACCAAGGACGACATCACCGAGGACAACGCAGTAGAGGCTATGTCCTTGTTGAGCGTCATCAAGGGTGACGTTGACGCCATCAACGACGCTCTGAGCGAGTTGCTGGGGCGTGTGGACGAACAAAAAGCACATGTCAATGCGGAGACGCAAGCATATACCAACTTCATCGGAAATCAGTCTTATTATTACGCGACGGGTGCTGAGCTGGTCAGCCGCACGCTGACGGAGGCAAAGAACGCATTTGTTATCCCCGGCGAGAGCATCGACCCACAGATTCAGGCAACGACCACCAAGCTCGACGCACTGAAGGCGGAGGCTGCTACGGCGCGCGCCAAGGAGATCCTCCAGGAATCATGCAAGGATAGCTATGATGCCGAGGGTCATGTCGTCAAGGGCATCACCAGTCGTCTCAACGACTTGCAGCTGGAGGCCAATGCGCTCAAGGCGATGGCCACCGACTCCACGGCCAACTATAATGCCTACCAGAAGCTGAAGGAAAACTTTGACGGACAGAAGATAGAGATTTGGAACTATACCTATGGCTCTGGCTATTACGCGAAAGATTACTATTCCCCGCACTATGGCTTCGTCAGTGCTTTCGATGCGGTGAGGACGCGTATCAACCAAAAGACGGATGGTACGAACGCAGACTATTATCGCGGACTGCTCGCCTATCCCGACGGCGTGCACTTCAAGGAGCGCGAGGCTATAAAGCAGGCCATCGAGGATGCCTACAAGGCAGGTAAAGCCTGGACGGGTTCTTTGGAGTACAGTTACAGTAGCTATAAGTATGAGCCGGTGCTCAATACGGGGATTGTCAGACGCATGACGGATCTTTCCAACGTGCTCAAGATGCTTCCCAAGCAGGCTTATAATGATTGCACCAACTATTATAGTCAGGTGAACGAAGGCAACAAGTGCCAGACCCTTTGGGACGAGGTGAACGGATTGTTCAACGCTTCCGATCTCCGTCCTGAGACGCTGAAGCCCTATCTCAGTAAGCTCGGCGATCTCCTGAAGCGCATCAAGGAGCAGAAGGCGCTGGTGGAGAAGTACTATGCCGAGGGTCTGACCACCACCAACAACTTGGATGTCAGCAAGGCTTACCGTAGCATCGAGACCGGGCTCGGCGGTTTGAAGGCCTTCATCGAGGGCAATAGCGACTACAACGCTGTCATCGCTGGAGACAACCTCACCCGTTATAATACTTTCTGTGCCAAGGTGCAGGAGACGGAGGACAAGTATGGTGAGGGAACTGCCCAGATTGCTGGCTACCAGAATATTTCTACGGAGGAGCTCAAGGAGCTGGTCAATGTGGAGAGTATCATCGCTGCCCAGGAGAACATCTATAAGTATGCCGCCCTCATCAAGAACTTGAAGGACGATGCTGCTGCCACCTACGCGAAGACCACGTCGCCCGCTCTTTGGGATATCGACGAAGCCAACGCTGCGAAAGCCATGGAGTACACGGCTCAGATCGAGGCTTACAAGAAGGATCTTGACTTGGCAGTCAATACGGCTGTGAGAGCCAAGCTGGAGGAGATGTTGGCCAACCTCAACGACAACCAGCTCGCTCCTGCCAAGGAGAAGGTGGCTTCCTACGACAAGAACGTGCGCGACAATGCCTTTGCGAACGTGCAGGAGTTCTACGACAGAGTCAGTGCCGACGACTACAAGAAGTCGCAGTTGCTCGTGAGCAACCTCGATGGCGACTGGAGTTTCTTTGGCATGGTGCCCAACTTGCTCGTCGCAGACTTGGAGCAGGCTGCACAGAACGAGTGGAAAGCCCTTTACGAGGGTGTCTATGTCGGTGTGGACGGCACGCTGACAGAGGGCGACGACCGCTACGCTGGTGCCAAGGCCGACAACGAGAAGTGGCTTGCCGCCCTGGAAGGCTTCGCCTATGAGGGCAAGGATGACGATCTCAAGTCTTACAAGGACTGCGTTGCCAAATACCTCACGCCGGCCACGGAATTGGCTGCCAAGGCTGCCGATGGCACGTTCACGGGCAAGATCACTGATCTGCAGCGCTATATCAATGCGTTCTACGCAGAGGCTGGTGCTGTCTATACCAGCGCCAAGGCCAAGGCCGACGCATACGATGCCAATATCAAGAACTTCGACCAGCTGACCATCGACTACAATACCGTCACGGAGCGCATCAAGGCTGCGCAGGAGTATTATGGCGCATTCAATGTGGCAAGCAGCCGCATCGAGGCCAACATCGCTTCAGCATTTAATCAGGTGAAGCGTTGGCAGGCTGACCTCACACGCCAGAACGCCTCGCAGGAGATGAGCAAGCGTGTCTATGGACTGATCATCGGCGAGGACAAGCAGTGGTACGACTGCCATAGCATCAAGATTCTCAGCATCGACGGTATCTATAATGCAGCCAACCAGGCCGAGGTCGATGCAATCAAGGCCGACATTGTTGCCATCGAGACCCAGAAGCGCGAGGCTTTGGATAATCTCACGGGAGCCGCAGCCGACGAGGTCAAGGCATACTATGATGAGCACTGCAAGAACCTCGCCAAGGAACTTGACGATCTGCTCAAGGAGTTTGTCGAAAATGCTACCCCGGCAGAGGCGAAGAAAGACGCTGGACTGCTGGCTCTGGAGAAGAAGGTGGCGCAGGCTCGCATGGGTCTCATCAAGCTCGTGAATGCCGAGTTGATCGAGGGCGTAGCCAACAGTTTGGAGATGCTGGTATCGCAGGCCGAGTCGTCCTACAGTGCTGTCAACGATACCTACGACGGCGTATATACGCCCGTGAAGGTGGAGTACAAGTCTGCACTGGATGCTTGCCGCAACGAACTCGATGGCGTGAAGAACCTCATCACCTCTTATGGCGACGAGATCGTGACCTACAAGACGAAGGTTATTCATCTCCTCAACGTGTTGATAGACCGCATGGGTGCTACCCGCACGGATATCATGGAGGCCAACAAGCCCTATGTTGCCCACGCCAAGGCAATGAAGGACCTTCAGGACGCCTATGACGCTCTGGTGGCTGAGCAGACCAGGGTGAAGGAGCTGATAGCGTCTTACCAGCATAGCTCCACAGTGCTTGAAGAGTCATCTTATAAACAGGTAGGGAATGAGGTGTTCGTGTTTGAGCGCGGCAAGTCCTACATGGAGAACTACGAGAAGCTGTTCTTCAATGTGGCCAGTGAGAAGGCCGAGGAGGTCAGCGACGTCCTTGAGCAGGCTGCCAAGACGCTGGAGGAAGGCCCTGTGTCGGCCATTCTGACCGATAGCCAGGTGGAGTCGTATAAGGACGGTAGCCTTTACGAGGCCTATGCGAAGCTTGCAATGGCAGAGGTGTTTGGAGCTTGGAATGAGACAAAGCAAGTGTATCAGGGCAATGTGTGGGGTGCTCGCAGCGCCATGGAGAATTCGTTCTATAAGTCTGGAACAAACATCTATGACGAGGACGGTGCGCTGCGCGAACAGTTTGATAACTTGAAGCTCGCTTGTCAAAACTTCGACAATTATCTCAACTTCGTTGACATTTACCGTATTCTTCCCACGAAGGACATCAACGGAAATGCATGGCTGAATCCTGATGGTAGCGAGGCTTGGCAAAAGGAGATCAACTATTCGAAGGACGAGGAGTATGGCGTGAAGCTGGTCGCTGCTACGTCTGAGTCTTTGGTCGAGTCGATGAATGCTCTCAGAACTTCCATCGAGGAGAATACGTATGTGCTCGGCGACGTTACCGAGGACGGCGTTGTCCTGACCGACGACTACCTCGCCGTGCTCAACGCTTTGCTCGATCCGGAGACCCTGGAGGGTGGCAAGGTATTTGCCGCTGCCGACGTCAACCGCGACGGCAAGATCTCCATCGCTGATGTGACCCTCATTGCAGCCAAGGTGACCAATGGTCTCTGGCCGTCGCTGGGTGGCAGTCTGAACGCTCCGATGGTGGGATCCGAAAACCTCACCGTCTCGGCAGAAGACAACAACGGCGTACAGCGCATCGCTATCAATCTCGAAAACCGCAAGGACTATGTGGCTTGCCAGATGGACATCATCCTGCCCGCAGGCATGACGGTGGTGGGTGAGAGCGTGGGCAACCGTGCCAACGGTCACGCACTCTACTCCAAGGACATCGACGGCGTACACCGCGTGATCATCTCTACGATAGAGAACAACAGCTTCACCAATGGTTCCGCCATCCTTTACCTCGACGTGCAGGGCGGCAGCATCGACAAGGTGGCGCTCGACAAGGTTATCTTTGCCGAGGCCAATGGCCGTGAGACGACGATCACGGGCAGCGATGCGACCGGCATCAGCGGCATGGAGGCCGAGGGCAGCCTGAAGCAGAAGATCTATACTGTGGGCGGTCAGTTGCTGGATAAGGTGAAGCAGGGCATCAACATTGTCCGCAACGCCAACGGCAAGACCCAGAAGGTTACTGGTAAATAATCATATACATCGGTAATTTTTTCTCAATTACGAGGGCGTGGTTGCCACGTATGTGACAGCCGCGCCTATTTTTGATAACAACAACGACAACATACATCTTCTAAACGTAAATAGTTATGTTTAAGATTACAACAAGTTTCAAAAGAATGGCCTTGATGATGGTCTTGGCCATAAGCGGGACGCTCTCTGTCCTTGCTGGCAACCGACTTGTGCTCAACGACGGTGGTCCCATTGCCATCAAGCCGGGCGAGACGAAAGAGATCACTGTGAACCTCGTCAATGACGAGGTGATCTATGCGATGCAGTTTGATATGGACTTCACTTCCCCGAATGTCGAGATTGTGCCGGGTAGCTTCAAAATCAACGAGGAGCGCATAGACCGTGAGTGCTTTATCGCCACGCTGATCCAGCAGCCTGATATGAAGTGGCGCATCGCCCTCCTTACCAAGGACTTCACCCCCATCGCGGGCACTGAGGGCGCACTGGGTACGTTCAAAATTCGTGCTACGTCCAACTTCTCTTCTGCTGATGATGCACAGATTTTGTTCTCCACTTGCAGTGGAGGCGACCGCCAGGGCAAGAAGGTGCTTATCGACTGCCCCAACTATCAGGCTATCACGCCGATGGTGGGAAGTCTTTGCACGGGCGAGCAGGCGTTCTCTATCAAGCCTGGCGGTACCCACAAGGTGGACGTTGTGCTGAAGAACGATATTTATTTCTGTGGCCTTCAGGCCGACATCACGCTGCCTGAGGGATTGCATATCGAGAAGAAGAGCAACGGGAAAATGATTTTCCAGTATAGTGAGCGCTTGTCAAGCAATTTCGCCATCTCTTCAGGAGAGAAGAATGGCATCGTGCGCGTCGCACTCTCTTCTTTGCCTATCGACAAGATCCAGCCTTACAAGGATGGCGATGGTGTGATCTTCTCGTTCAATGTCGTGGCCGATGAAGACTTTGCTACGGACGAGAACTCTGCCATTGTGTTCTCCAATGTACTTGCTGCTAATGAGACGACGGAGTATTCACTCGACATCACGGACGCCCATGTCTCTGTGACGAGTCTCAAGGCCATCAACGAGGCTGCCTATGCGCGCCTTACCGAGGAAGTGGCTACCCTGCAGAAGGCTCTCGACGACGCCAAGGCTAAGGTTGCCGAGGACTGCCCGGATGTGGCCGAGAACTTTGCAGAGACGGTGAAGACCATTCAGGCTCAGATCGATGCCATCCAGTCAGACCTTGATGCCAAGAACGCCGACTGTGCGCTCACGGAGACTTCTACGCTGGACGCCGAGGCCGTGAGGGGTGTCAATGAGGCCATCGCCAAATATCTGGAGGAAGCTGCTGCCGCCCAGGCAGAGCATCTGAAGAAACTGGCCAATGAGGCTGCTTATGTCCGTTTGACCGAGGAGGTAGCTGCTGTACAGGCTCGTTTTGACGAGGTGAAGGCCACCATCGAGACGGACTATGCCAATGTAGCTGCACAGTTTGCTGATGCCGAGGCCGCTATTCAGGGCGACATCGACCAGAAGAAGGCAGAGCTGCAGGCTCAGTATGAGGCCGTGAAACTCAACGAGAATAGCACCATCGACCTGGACGCCATCAAGGCAGCTGTCGAGCAGCTTCTCGCCGATGCGAAGGCCGCCGATGCGAAGCTCGTAGCCAACGAGGCTGCTTATGTCCGTTTGACAGATGAGATTGCTGCTGTACAGGCTCGTTTTGACGAGGTGAAGGCCACCATCGAGACGGACTATGCCAATGTAGCCGCACAGTTTACTGATGCCGAGGCTGCTATCCAGGGCGACATCGACCAGAAGAAGGCAGAGCTGCAGGCTCAGTATGAGGCTGTGGAGCTCGACGAGAATAGCACTATCGACTTGGAGGCCATCAAGGCAGCTGTCGAGCAGCTTCTCGCCGATGCGAAGGCCGCCGATGCGAAGCTCGTAGCCAATGAGGTTGCTTATGTGCGCCTGAGCGACGAGATTGCCGCTGTGCAGACTCGCCTTGACGAGGTGAAGGCCACTATCGAGAAGGACTATGCCAATGTAGCCGCACAGTTTATTGGTGTGGAGTCCAGCATCCAGTATGACATCAACAAGAAGAAGGATGAGCTGAAGGCTCTCTATGAGGCCGTGGAACTCGACGAAAATAGCACCATCGACCTGGAGACCATCAAGACTGCCATCGAGCAGCTGCTCGCTGATGCCAAGGCTGCGGCAGAGGCTAATAGCATCGGTTCCATCCAGAGGCTGATGAGCGAGGGTGCAACGTTCTATACGCTCGGCGGCCAGAAGGTCGAGGCTCCTTGCAAGGGCAACATATATATGATCCGTCATGCTGACGGAAGTGTCAAGAAAGTATATATCAAGTAATCAATGCTTGTTAAGGCTGGTTCTAACAATTAGTTCGGGGACTTCCGAAACCATTGAGGGTGAAAGGTCTATCGGTCTGATTTTAGAGCCAGCCTTATGGTAAAAGAGTTTACCATACTATCAATTCCAGTTGAACCGGAGAAGTCAGTTCTCGATGTTTTGGAAGGTCTTTGGAATCAAAGCGCAGTCGGCGAAGTGGGTGAAATGGACAGCGCATGCGTCGTTGCCTGTCGTTTGGATTCCTGTATTATCAAAAGACTTACCCTGTCCCCAACAGGGCTACGATCGGTTTCTCATCATTCTGACTTCAAGGATACAACCTTGGAAGTATAACTTCGTTTGGGGTTTTTACGCTTACTGGGGTTTGTGAAAATCTCGTAAGCTGTTTCCCTTTATGAAATTCATTCCATCGGTGGGATGACGAATGTCGGCTGTGAAGTCGGGTTCGTCTCCCACCGTTTTGCATCCCCTCCCCCCTTGCTCACGACCCAAACGGATAGCTTCACGAACAAAAATCGTAGAAAAAAACATCTACGAAATAAAAAAGAGGATTTACGAAAAAGACCCGTTAAACTGCTGATATTCAATACAAAACCGTAGTAAACAAAATCGCATCACCAAATCTAAACAAACTTTTTTTGATTTTTTTCTCAAAACAGGGGTTACTTTTCCCTTTTTCTCCTCATTAATATATGAAACACGATTAGTTGCCGTAGCGGAACGGCACACCCGCAGCGACTGCGGGCTCTACTTACTGGACACAATATATATATATATGTATCAAATTTATTGGGGCACCCATCGTGGTGCCCCTCTTTGCGTTTTTGCCATCCAATCTACCCTTTTCCATTCGATTTTTGAATCAAGAATTTGCAAGTAAAGAAAGTAAATCCGTATGCGGCTATCAGTCTTTTAGAATGCGGTGGGCGATGTGTGGATGAAAGTCAGTAGGAATATAGGGTGGTAAGAATCAGAGTGAGACGACGTGGAAGTGGTGTGTAACTTGTTGATATACAAAAGTAAAACGGAAAGGAAACAAGCTGAAATCACTTTATCGAAAATCCTTATAGCTGCATTTGTGCTTTTTAAATGCCGATGATCTGCGGCTTTCGTCATTGTCTATACCTTTGCAATCGAAAATCGCGGATGCCACTTCTGACAGGTGTGGCGTTGCGGCAAGGCAGAGGAAATTAATCAAAATAATAAAGTACAAATGGAAATACTTGAAAAGTTGTTTTACGGATTCCCCGAGTTGTGGGGAGGAGGCGTGGCCCACTCAGTGATGATTCTGGCCCTGGTGATCACGCTCGGCCTGTGTTTGGGCAAGGTTCGGGTGCGCGGAGTTTCGCTCGGACTGGCCTGGGTGTTGTTTATCGGTCTGCTGATGGGCAACCTTCCCATCACCATCGATGAGCATCTGCTCCACTTCCTCAAGGAGTTTGGCTTGATACTCTTCGTCTATTCCATCGGCCTTGAGGTGGGCCCAGGCTTCTTCTCCTCTTTCCGTGGAGGTGGCAAGAGTCTCAATATCCTCAGTATTGTAGTTGTGGCATTGAGTATTGTGACAACCCTCGTGGTCTATTCCTTCTCTGGCACATCCGCTACGACCCTCGTCGGCATCCTCTCGGGTGCCGTGACCAATACCCCGGGACTGGGTGCGGCACAGCAGGCGTTCAGCGACCTGCGCCACATTGACGCCCCATCCATCGCCACAGGCTATGCCATCGCCTACCCTGTGGGTGTGCTGGGTGTGATCCTCTCATTTGTCATCCTCCGCTATGCCCTGCGCATCGACAGACACCATGAGGAGGACGCTGCCAAGATGGGCGCAGGCCACTTGAAGGAGATGACGCTCCACACGTTCTCTGTGCGCCTGACCAACAAAATGGTGGCTGGCGACACGGTGCGCCAGATCCACGAAGTGCTGAAACGCGACTTCATGATCTCGCGTATCATCCATAGCGACGGCAGTGGCAAGAGTGAAGTAGTCAACGGGTCGACGGTAGTCAACGAGGGCGACCTGCTCCAGGTGGTGGCCCATCCTACGGCCGTGGAGGCCATCGTGGCCCTTGTCGGTGAGAAGGTGGAGGTGGCACCCGAGACCTTTGGCAAGGATCTGATCACGCGTCGCATCCTTGTGACGAAGCCGGGCGTCAACGGCAAGAGCATCGGCCAGATGGGTATCCGCACGAGCCTTGGCACGAATATCACGCGAGTGAACCGCAACGGTGTGGACCTCATCGCTACCCCGCATCTGAAACTGCAGCTTGGTGATCGTGTGACGGTGGTGGGTACGGAGCTTGCTATTGCTCATACGGAGAAACTCCTTGGCAACCAGATGAAGCGGCTCAACGCGCCCAACCTCATCCCTATTTTCCTTGGTATCATGCTCGGTTGTATCGTGGCCACCATCCCCTTCTTCCTTCCCGGTATCAACGAGAGCCTGCGACTGGGACTCACCGGCGGCCCGCTGGTGGTGGCCATCCTCATCGGTTTCTTCGGCCCGAAATATAACCTCGTGACCTATAATACGATCTCGGCCAACCTGATGTTGCGCGAGGTGGGTATCTGCATCTTCCTGGCCTGTGTCGGACTGGGCACGGGAGCGCCCTTCGTACAAACCCTTGCCATGGGCCAGGGCGCACAGTGGATTGCCTATGGTGCCGCCATCACGATGGTGCCTATCCTGGTTGGTGGTTTGATAGGCCGCTATGTCTTCCACATCAACTACTACACGATGCTCGGTGTGCTCGCTGGTGCCCATACCAATCCGGCAGCCTTGGCCTACGTCCGCGAGCAGACCTCTGCTGACGCGCCCGCCGTGGGCTACGCCACGGTCTATCCCTTCGCTATGTTCCTGCGCATCGTCACGATTCAGATACTGATCTTTGTATTCGGATAAACGAATGAGAAACGTCAAAACAGAGAACCCTTCTGTGCGCCCCTCGGCAGTAGAAGAGCCGAGGCGGCGGCGCGGAGTGGCCGAAACGGAACTCTGCCACAAACTCGACCTGCTGCTACGCACAGGGAGCCTGCTCATGGAGAGTGCGGCCGACACCTCGCGCATCCTGCGGACGATGAAGCGCGCGATGGCCTTCCTGGGACTGGACGAGCGCTACATACACCTCTATGTCAACTGGAACGTGCTTATGGTCAATTACAGCGATGAGCTCCACTCGTTTACGAAGTTTCAGCGCTGCGAGCGTCACGGCATCAGTCTGGCCACCATCGCCCAGGTGAGCCGCCTCACCTGGACGGCCATCCGCGAGGACTTCTCGCTCGTACAGTATGAGAAGGCCCTCGACGACATCCACGATGCGCCACGTGGCTTCACCCCCTGGCAGGTGGCGATAGGTGGCGGCTTTGCCTGCGGTGGCTTCTGCATCCAGTTTGGCTGCGATTGGACAGCATTCTTTTATTGCTCCCTGGCGGCCATCCTGGGTTTCCGCCTGCGGATGTTTCTCCCCACGATGGGTTGCAACAACTACGTCGCCATCGGCATCTCGGCCTTCGTGGCCACGCTGCTGGCTTGGGCGACAGCACTCCTTTCTACTGATCCAGCGATGATGGCGGGCATGCCGTCGTGGATGATCTCCACTACGCCATGGCACCCACTGATGGCGTGTGCGCTATTCATCGTACCTGGTGTGCCGCTCATCAACTTTGTGAGCGACATGCTCGACGGCTATATCGAGACCGGATTCATCCGTGCCGTTAATACGCTGCTCATGGTGCTGGCCATGGCTTTCGGCATCGCCTTTGCCATCAAGGTCTGCGGCATCGACAATTTTGCCAAGACGCTCACCATGACGCCCCATCATGAGTATTGGGAGTATGCCATTGCCGCCGCCGTGTCGGCCATGGGATTCTCCACCATCTTCAACATCCCGCGACGCCTGCTGCCCGTCGTGGCCGTGGGTGGTATCATCGCCGTGTGTGTGCGCAACTTTATCAACCTCGGTCCGAGCAATGGCAACCTCGGCCTGGACATGGGACTGACCATCGGGTCGCTGGCGGGAGCCACGGCGGTGAGTATCGCTGTCATCAAGGCGCGCCATTGGTTTCATGTGCCCCATCAGTGTATCACCATCCCGAGTGTCATCCCGATGATTCCGGGTGTGCTGATGTATCGCGCCCTCTTCGCTTTCATCGAGATGCACGGTGTCGTCGGTGAAGTCACGGTGGGCATGAACAATGCCATCAAAGCTTCGCTGGCTATCATCTGCATCGCCCTCGGCGTGGCTGTGCCCAATCTCTTTTTCCGCCGTTTCATCGAGGATACGCGCAAGCGGAAGTTGCTCGCCATGCTCGTGGAACGGAAAAAGCGCAACGGAGAGTTTGTCACGCCCCATGCCGTAGGAGCGAGAGTGGGTGCACACAGAAGGACAAGAAAGGAGAAAAATCATGCCCGCGATACGCACGAATAGAAACTCTTGTAGTATCTTTGCAAACGGATTTAGACCGATAAGAATGGAAATCAGACAATTGAAATATTTCCTCCAGGTGGCCGAAACGCTCAATTTCTCCAAGGCGTCGCGGAAGCTCTACGTCACGCAGAGTACCCTGTCGCAGCAGATTTCCCATCTGGAGCAGGAGATAGGAATGCCGCTCTTTGAGCGCAATTCCCACGAGGTATATCTCACGGAGGCGGGAAAAGAACTGTTGCCTTATGCCCAAAAGGCGGTCAATGCGGCCGGGGCCTGTGCTGACCACATGAATGACCTGCGTGAGATGTTGGCTGGAGAACTCAACATCGGAGTGACGTTCTCCTTCAGCAACATCATGGCCGAGACGCTCATCGCGTTCATCCATGCCTACCCCCACGTCAAGCTCAATATCGTCTATCGATCTATGCAGGAACTGATGGACGGACTGAAGAAGCGCGAACTGGATCTTGTGCTGGCCTTCAAGCCGCTCAAGCGGGACAAGGCGATAGACAGCAGGGCGATCTTCAGCAATCGTCTGGCAGCCATCGTCAATGATCACCACCCGCTGGCAAGGCAGCAGAGCGTCACCCTCGCTGACCTTGAACGCTATGATCTCATTCTGCCCTACAAGGGCTTGCAGGCGCGCAACGCCTTCGAGCACCTGCTGGAGGGGCGTGACAACAACTTCAAAATCATGGTGGAGGTCAACAATGTCAATATCATCTTTGACTTGCTGAGCCGCAGCTCGCTCGTTTCCATCCTCTCGGAATCCACCACGCTCACCCAGCCAGGTATGAAGGCTATCCCTATCGATGCGGAGGGCAACGAGATGGACGGTTGTGTGCACTTGCTGCGCGACTCCTATATGAAGTCGTCGGCCCAGGAGTTTATCCGCATGCTCAGTCAATCGACAGCCCTGCTGGCCAACCTTGCCTTCAAAGATATACTGAGGTAGGCTACCGCAGGAGATGGAGATGCTGATCATAGCTTCTGCCTTCACGGTCGCCAGCCATTCCTCACACAAGCTTTTTTGTGTTTGATTAGTGTTTTGCAGCATCCCGATGGGGATGCAAAAAGCCACATTCCAACGGGTTTCTCCCTTGCGAATGTGGCTTTGTCTATCGTATAAAGTCTCCACTACCCTGCTATGTGCAACGGTGTGTGACCTCTTTGCGGACGTTGAAGCGCTTGGTCTTAAAATGTAGCGTGGCGCAGCGGTGTGGTGTATTGGTACGGAAGCCATGCCAACGAGGGGACGTCGCGCAGGAAGAGGAGGAAGGCGTGCTTGCCACGCTCCACACTGCCATACTCCGCGGACAGGCCCATGGCGGCGGCGGAGTTGAGGGTGATGGCGTTGAAAGCCTCTTCGGGGGTGAGACGCATCTTCGTGCAGGCCAGGGACCAGACAAACTTCATGTCGCCCGACGGCGTGGAGCCTGGGTTGTAGTCGGAGGCGAGAGCGATGGGCAGGCCAGCGTCGATGAAGCCACGGGCCGGGGCAAACCGCATATTAAGGAAGAAGGACGTACCCGGCAGACCAGTGGGCATGGTGACGGCACCACGGAACTGCTCTATGCCTTCCTCGGGGAGTGCCTCCAAGTGGTCGGCAGAGAGTGCGCCATGGGCGATGGCAACACGGGATCCACCCGAGAAGGCCAGCTCGTCGGCATGGATCTTACCCTTCATGCCATATTTCTCGCCAGCTTCGAGGATGCGGTCGGTCTCCTCTGGGGTGAAGAAGCCCTCGTCGCAGAACACATCTACAAAGTCTGCCAAGCCCTCGGCAGCCACACGGGGCATCATCTCGTTGATGACGAGATCGACATATTCTGACTGGTGTCCCTTGTAGGCTCGGCCGACGGCATGGGCACCGAGGAAGGTGGTCACGATGCGGAGTGGCGAATGGGCCTTTACACGCTGGGCGACACGCAGAATTTTCAACTCATCCTCGGTCGTCAGTCCGTAGCCAGACTTGATCTCCACACAGCCCGTGCCCTTTTGCCAGATCTCCTCGGCACGGCGCATGGTCTGCTCGAAAAGGTCCTCCTCGCTCGTCTCGTGGAGACGGTCGGCAGAATTGAGGATGCCACCGCCGCGGGCGGCAATCTCGGCATAGGACAATCCCTGAAGTTTGTCCTCAAACTCCTGCTCACGGCTGCCTGCCCAGACCAGGTGGGTATGGCTGTCGCAGAAGCGCGGCATGACGAAGGCGCCCTTGGTGTCGATGACCTTTGCGCCCTGCGTCAGCTCCGCAGGCACGCTTCCCGTGCCGAAATCCAAGATTTTGTCGTCCTCGACGGCGAGCCATGCGTCCGTCATCGTCTCTACGCGGGCCATCTCCTGTCCCGCCTTGCGCAGCTCTCCGTGGGTGATGCCACAGAGTTGGGCGATGTTGGTGTATATCGTTCTCATTGTCTTCGTATAATATAAATAATGATGATACCAATAAAAAAAGTGCGGGGGAGAGCAAGCGCGCCCGTCATGGACACCCTTGCCGTCCCCCGCACGGATCTTACTTTTTTATCGTTTTAGTTTTCCTATCGATCATGAGGCCGCGCCTAACGATCGATGGGGATAAAACGTTTAGAATTGATTTTTGGCGATGAAGTCGATGCTCTTGGCGATGAGCGGGTACATCACGCGGTCGATCTCGATGAACGGGACGATCTTGCGGTACTCTGCGTGCAACTTCTCTACCGCGGGCGAGGACTTCAGCGGACGGCGGAAGTCGAGGGCCTGTGCGGCGTTGAAGAGCTCCAAGGCAAGGACGCGCTCCGTGTTCTCGGCCACACGATAGAGTTTCGTGGCGGCGTTGGCACCCATGGAGACGTGGTCCTCCTGACCCTGGCAGGTGGGGATGCTATCGGCAGAGTTGGGCATGCAGAGCATCTTGCTCTGGCTGACGATCGAGGCGGCAGCATACTGGGTGATCATGAATCCGCTGTTCACACCCGGCTTGGCAACGAGCATGGAGGGAAGACCGCGCTGCTCGTCACCCAGCTTGTAGATGCGGCGCTCGGAGATGCTGCCCAGCTCGTTGAGGGCGATGGCCAGGAAGTCCATCGGAAGGGCGATGGGCTCGCCGTGGAAGTTGCCGGCAGAGATGATCATATCCTCCTCGGGCACCACGGTGGGGTTGTCGGTGGCGGAGTTCATCTCGGTCGTGCAGACCTCCTCCACATAGTGGAGTGTATCCTTGAACGCACCATGCACCTGCGGGATGCAGCGGAAGGAGTAGGGATCCTGCACATGGGTCTTGTGCTGTTTGATCAGCTCAGAACCCTGGAGCAACTCGTAGATATGGTCTGCCGTCTCCATCTGGCCACGATGGGGGCGAACGGCGTGTACGGGATGGAGGAACGGCTCGATTCTGCCGTCGAAGGCATCGAGGGACATCGTGGCGATGAGGTCGGCCCACTTCGACAGATCCTGTGCCTTCAGGACGCTCCAGGCGAAGAAGGCGAGCATGTTCTGCGTACCGTTGAGGAGGGCGAGACCCTCCTTGGAGGCGAGGTGGATGGGCTTCCATCCCATCTTCTCGTTGAGTTCCTCACCCGTGATGATCTTGCCCTCATACTCTACATGGCCGAGGCCAACGAGCGGCAGACAGAGGTGAGCCCTGTCTCTTTATACACATCTCCGAGCCCACGAGACAGGCAGAAATCTCGTATGCCGTCTTCTGCTTGAAAAAAAAAAAA
>OJJU01000356.1_pt1 | contig 18252 bp, 10 predicted proteins | sample 1596141 | NCBI WGS metagenome assembly OJJU01 (sample SAMEA4350150, study PRJEB24818) | metagenome | biome: human; feature: gut; material: faeces | place: Denmark | collected 2013-09
GCCATCACGACCTGTAATGGAGGAGAGGGAAGCGACTGGAATGTGATTCAGAACTGGAGCGGAACCTACGGCGGAACAGCCGATAAATATGATCAGGAATTGAAGCAGCCTAACCAGTTGCTGAATGGTGAATATGGTGCCTGGCGCACACTCGGTTTCCGCAGTTCCGATGCAGAGAAACTGCATGCCGGTGATGCGAAGGCTCTGTCAAAAGCCTATACCGAAGATGCCTTTGTATCTCTTCTCGGCAAGAAGGCGATGCTGGCAGAGAGTGCCAGGGACAGTGTCTGCGGCCATTTCCAGTGGCTCTTCGTATCGCATGAGAACCCGGGCAGAGTGCAGCCGGATGAGGCTTACCGCCGCATCGACAAGGTGGGACCGTTCAATTACAAGGGACTTCTCACGCCTTGGGAACAGCCTACCGAAGGCTTCTACTGGTATCGCAACCATTATACTAAGGTGCAGCCAGATACGCTTACGCCTACAGCTGCCGACCGCAGCAGAAATCTTCTGAAACCAGCCGAGGGTTATACCTATCTGTATAGAGTGAACTGTGGCGGTGATGCCGTTACAGACAGTTATGGAAGCGAATGGGAGCAGGACGACAGCGTCTATTCTCATTCCTGGGCAGAGCGTTTTGGTATGAATCCGTTTACGGCGAGTCAGGGACATATCACCTCCCGCATTCATGGCTTGAAATCATCATCTGAAGCCTCTCATCATGCTGCGGCTCATGATGCACAGCTCTTCCAGTATTTCCGTTGGGGCCGTCATGCGCTGAACTATCAGTTTGCCGTTCCGGATGGAGAATATCGCGTAGAACTCTATTTTGCTGAGCCTTGGTTGGGCAAGCATGAGGGCGCCGGCATCGATTGTGAAGGCGAGCGCATCTTTGATGTAGCCATCAACGATTCCGTGGTAGTAGATGACCTCGACCTTTGGGCTGAGGCTGGCTTTGCGGGAGCCTGCAAGAAGGTGGTAGATATCAAGGTAAAGGGCGGTCTGCTGACCGTTTCTTTCCCGGAAGTAAAGGTGGGAGAGGCAATCATCTCTGCCATCGCCATTGCTGCCAAGGGAGAGATAGGAGATGCAGAGAAGTGGAATGTCGCCTTCAAGGGCAGCAAGCCTGCGAGCGGAATGAGCAAGACTTACTGGGCTGACCTGGATAAGGATGTGGTAGAGAAATATCCGAAGGAGCTGTTGCCTCAGGACAACGAAGTATTCCCGGCTGTGCGCTATAAGAGCAAGTCCTCAACCTGGACTATCAATCCTGGTGTAGCCCGCGAATACATGTTGCGTTTCCGCTATAAGAACACAACCGGTGAGCAACAGGTAGGCAGGTTGAAGATTGTGGACAGCAAGGGCATTGTCCTGCTGGATAGAGACATGACCTTCCCTGAAACGCCGAATAAGTTCAAAACCATCGGTACCACTACTGATTCTCAGATCAATGCCGGTACCTATCAGATAATCCTCTCCGGTCTTCCGAACGTTTCGTTCGATTATCTGGAAGTACAATAAAAGGAAATCTGCGCCATTTGCGAAATCTGTGTGACTTAAGAATCTCATGCAGATGACGCAGATGGCGCAGATTTTATTTCTTGCGTAATAAGTTTTTTTTGAGAAAAAAGTCTCAAAGTCTCATTATTTGGTGGAAATGTCTTTGTAATGCGTTGATATATAGCGATATGTAAAAATGAGACTTCCTAATATCTTTACAAAAAAGTATCATAGAAGTATCATAAAATAGGGAGAAGTATCATGAAATCGGCATTGGGTTGCTGCAAAAGACTATAAAAACGTCTATTATTTCAGTCTTTTTGAGTCCGTAGCGTCTATTTTTTCAGTTTTTATATCAGTAGTAGTGTCTACCTTTCTAGTTTTAAGAAAGAGTAAACGTCTACGGAATTAGGACAAGTCTCTTTATATATGCTTTTGCCCAGACTTGCCCAAGCCTTTGGGCATTCGTGCCCAACTATGTAGGGCATTGTTGCCCAAGGCTTTGGGCATGGATACCCAACGTTTTGGTCACTCGTACCCATGTACGTGGTCATGGCTACCCATGTACGAGGGTACGAGTAACCACGTACGTGGACATAATTGATTCATTTCGTTCGATATTTCGCTTGTTTTGTATGATGTTTGCCGGTTTTTTATGATACTTCTCCCTGTTTTATGATACTTCGATGAGACTTCTCTGGCTATTTTTAGAAAAGTATCATTCTTATAAACACTTATATATCAGATATATAAACTGAAATTTTCCTGAAAAATGAGACTTTGAGACTTTTTTCGAGAAAAAACACTTATATGTGTGCGCGTGAGAGCGACGGTAAATCTAAAAAGTACTCATTCTCAGTTACAAAAAATGGGGTGGGGCGTCTTTATTGTATGGACAAAAACGATAAACTGGTAAACTGTTTAAAAAATAAATAATATGATGAACAAACGGAAAATCATGATCATGATGGCTGGGATGGTTTTGCCAATCCTTGCACCTCAGGCTTCAGCCGCTGCTGAGCACCATGACTGGGAAGACCAGCATGTGCTTTCCATCAACCGGGAACCGGCACGGGCTGCATTCATGCCTTATCAGGCAAAGAAGGGAGATAGCCAGATGTCGCTCAACGGCGAATGGAAGTTCAGATGGACGAAGACCCCGAAGGAACGAATCGTGGATTTCTATCGTACTGACTATAGCTGCAAGGACTGGAAATCGCTCGCAGTACCAGCCAACTGGGAGGTAAATGGCTATGGCACACCTATCTATATATCTGCAGGTTATCCCTTTAAAATCAATCCTCCTTATGTGATGACTACACCCAAGAAGAACTGGACCACCTACGAGGAACGCAATCCTACCGGACAGTATAAACGTAGCTTCCAGCTGAAGGCAAACTCGCTGCTGTTCCGGCAGGACCGTCAGACCTTCCTGCGTTTTGAAGGCGTGATGAGCGCCTTCTATGTATGGGTGAACGGCGAGAAGGTTGGTTATTCGCAGGGTTCGATGGAGCCAAGCGAATTTAACGTGACTCCTTATCTGAAGGCAGGCAAGAACGAGATAGCCGTAGAGGTTTACAAGTATAGCGACGGCAGTTATCTGGAAGATCAGGACTTCTGGCGTTTCGGCGGCATCCACCGTGATGTGTGGTTCTATTCTACTCCGAATGTCCGCATCCGTGATTTCGCGGTCCGCACCCTGCCGAAAAACTCTTCCGCTACATCCTCTCCCTGCGATTTCACCCTGCAGATCAATCCGCAACTGGCGGTGGCAGCAGGCGAGAAGGGAGAAGGTTACCGGCTGATGGCGTGGCTGGAGGATGCTGAAGGTAAGGGCGTAATGCTGAAACTGCCGGGAGCAGACAGACCGGAGGCTTCTTTGCAGGCTTCTGCCGATGAAATTCTCGACCTAAATCATAAGGCAGCCCTGATGAACGAATGGTATCCGCAGCGAGGTGGAAGAAAATTTGAACGCATGGAGGGTGTGGTGGAGAAACCGCATGCCTGGACTGCTGAGACACCTTATTTATATACCCTGAAACTGGCACTTCTCGACAAGCAGGGAAGTGTGGTGGAACAGGTACAGCAGCGCATCGGATTCAGATGGGTTTCAGTAGAAAACGGACAGTTGATGGTGAACGGAAAACCTATCAAACTGCGTGGCGTGAACCGGCATGAGCATGATCCGAAGTTGGCACGAGTGATGACCGAGGAGATGATGCAGCGCGATATCCGGCTGATGAAGCAGGCGAACGTGAATGCCGTCAGAACCAGTCATTATCCGAATGTTTCCCGCTGGTATGAACTGTGCGATAGTGCCGGTATCTATGTGATGGACGAGGCAGATTGCGAGACCCACGGACTCCGTGGTACGCTCACCTCTACTCCCGACTGGAATGCCGCCTTTCTGGACAGAGCCGTGAGAATGGCAGAAAGAGACAAGAACCATCCGAGCATCATCTTCTGGAGCTTAGGCAACGAGAGCGGTTTCGGTGCCAATCATGCAGCTATGGCAGGCTGGCTTCATACCTTCGACCCAACGAGACTGGTACATTATGAAGGTGCTCAGACGCCTTATCAGCCGGCGAAAGGCTTGAGCGAGAAGGATTTTGATGAAACCGACCCAGCCTGTGTGGATGTCATGAGCCGTTTCTATCCCCGTGTGAAGGCAGAGTATCTGAATCCGGGTGTTCCCGAAGGATCTGACAAGGAGAGAGCGGAGAATGCCCGATGGGAGCATCTGCTGGATATTGCGATGAGAAAGAACGATAATCGTCCTGTGCTTACCAGCGAATATGCCCATTGTATGGGTAATGCGCTGGGTAATTTCAAGGAATATTGGGAGGAGATATACAGTCATCCCCGTATGGCTGGCGGCTTTATCTGGGACTGGGTAGACCAGGGCATCTATGCTCCGGGAACCAACCATGTGCTCTATGGTGGTGATTTCGGTGACAAGCCTAATCTCAAAGCCTTCTGTCTGAACGGTGTGGTCTTCTCCGACCGCTCGGTATCGGCTAAGTATCAGGAGGTAAAGCATACTTATGCACCGGTGTGGATAACTCGGAAAGGGGATGAAATCTGGGTAAAGAATCATCATTCCCATCTCTCGCTGGAGGGCTTCTGCTGCAAATATCAGGTGACGAAAAATGGAGCTGTCGGTCAGGAGGGAGAGCTGAAGATGCCATCAGTACAGCCGGGTGATAGTGCAAGGTTATGCAGCTTGCACGATTTTAAAACGTATAAAAATACGGATTCCCGATTGAATCTCTCAGTCATTTCCCAGCAGGGTGTAGAGGTAGGAAGGGAACAGATAGCCCTCAGCGATGACTTGTATGAAGCTGGCAGGAAACTGGCTGCGGATGCCATGAAGCGATACAAGTCTTCCCGCCGTTTGGCAACTCTGTCAACTGCCGAGTTGCTGGCACGCAATTTCTCCGTGATTCCTCAGTTCTTCCGTGCACCAACCGACAACGACAAGAGTTTCGGCAACTGGATAGCGAAGGATTGGAAGAAGACTCATCTCGACAGCACACTCTCCGCTATCCCGTTGAAGGATGGGGAGTATGTATATCATTATGGTGAGGATGGAGCATCAGATAAGGCTGGTTCTTCGGCATCGGCTAAGTCTGGCGGCAATATCCGTCTCCGTTTAGAGGTATCTCCTCAGCAGGACGGCTTTGTCAACGTGAAGGCTACCTATAGTTTTGAGGGCAATCTGCCTGAACTTCCTCGTCTGGGTCTGATGCTGGAGCTGCCAAGAGTGGCTTACGACCAGGTGAAATGGTATGGCAGGGGGCCTTGGGAGAATTATCCTGACCGCAAGCAGTCTTGTCCGATAGGATGGTATGAGAGTAGCGTGGAGAATCAGTTTACCCACTATCCCCGTCCGCAGGACAACGGCAACCACGAGGACTGTTCGTATATCGAACTGACCAATAAAAATGGCAAGAATGCCCTGCAGGTTATCGCTGCCGGCGATACACCTTTGAGTTTCTCTGCCTTGCCATACAGCGTGGCAGACCTTTATGCCGCCCGTCACGATTTCGAATTGAAGCAGTCTGGTAATCCTAACCTGCGCTACACCTGTCTCAGTCTCGACTGTGCCGTTCTGGGCCTGGGTAACAGCAGTTGCGGACCTGGTGTGTTGAAGAAATATGCCATCGACAAAACCAAGACTTATACCCTGCATTTCAAGATGAGAATACTGTGAGGCATCAGGTATGGAAATGCCGTTTTGAGGCAAATTAATAACTTGTCGGAAAAGGTGTGTAAAAGCCCTTTTCCGACAATTTTAGCTCTATAATCTGCGAAAGTTGATGATTTTTGATATGTTTTCGCAGCTTATCTCGAATTATTTGTTTTGCATTATGCAATTTGCATAATTTAATTTGCATAATTCGAGAAATCTTATTATCTTTGCCGCCATAACTACTGATTTAATTAGGTAAAGAGTATGGAGAATCCTTTTATTATCACAGGCAAGATTAAGCCAGAGTATTTCTGCGACAGAGAGGTGGAGGCAGAAAGAATCATCCGAAAGGTAACTTCGGGTGAAAATATTGTGTTGATGGCTGCACGGCGTGTGGGCAAAAGTAAGCTTATCGACTTTTGTCTTGACTCGCCGATGGTCAAGAATGATTTTATTGCCATTTCCATCGACATACTCCGTACTTCGAGCATCCAGGAGTTTGCCTTCGAACTAGGTAAGGCTGTTTTCGAACAGGCGGCTCATCGCAGTCAGAAGATGCTCAAGATGGTGGTCAACACATTGAAATCTATCAATGGGTGTTTCGGCTATGATCCCATCTCGAACACGCCGACCTTTAACCTTTCGCTAGGTGATATCTCCAATCCGCTCTATACCCTGGATGAGATATTTGCCTGTTTGGAGCATGCTGACAAGAAATGTATCGTGGCGATAGACGAGTTCCAGCAGATTGGCTATTATCCAGAGAAGAACATGGAAGCAATATTACGCACTTATGTGCAGAAATGCAGCAATGCCAACTTCATATTCTCAGGTAGCGAGCGCCATCTCATTACGAAGATGTTCTCCGAAAAGGCGCATCCATTCTACAATAGTGCCGACATGATGAACTTGGAGGTGATACCATACGATAAGTATTTGGAATTTGCGAAAAGTTTGTTTGCCAGGTTTGGGAAGGACGTGGAGGATGAGGCTGTGCGTGATGTCTATGATACGTTCGGAGGAAATACGTATTATATGCAGAAGGTGTTTCATGAAGCTTTCAACCAGACGGATGTAAAGGGCAAGGCTGACAAGGCAATGGCGGAAGCCATCATCCACATGATGATATTGGACAACGACCGCAAGTTTAGTGAAATCCTGTCGCGTCTCACGCTCCCTCAGAAGGAATTGCTTTATGCAATAGCCAAGGATGGCATTGCCAAGCAGATTACTTCCACGGTTTTTGTAAAACGGCATAATCTACGCTCTGCCAGCAGCGTTCAGTCTGCCATCAAGAAATTGCTGGAGTATCATCTGGTATCTACTTCCTTGGGCACGTACTATATTGATGACCAACTGATGAAGTTGTGGCTGAATTAGGTGGTTGCGATGAATAGCAAAAATCTGCCTGTTAACTAGTTACAAAATCGGTGTTTGTGAGTCTTAATAGAAAATAACCTAAAAATTATGTGTTCAGATAGATTAGGTAGACATATTATGCTATATATGCTTGTTGCTGGTATATGTATACTAGCAATGGTAGATACTTGTGTCTTTTGTTATCCTTCATTTTCTACAACTTTATTGCCTGACTTTTTGATTTGTTGTTTGAGTATAGTAGCATTGAGCCACATAGCTATGGTACGGTATGCAGTGAACAATAGTAGTGTATTATTCTTATTTGCTTGGATTGCATTTGTTTTTATATATAGCCAGTTTGTACCTTGTGAATATTATAGATTAATCTATATCGTTAGCACATTGCTTTTTGCTATAGATCTGATATGTTTGTATGGTAATGGGTGGCTAAAGTGGCTTTATGTCGAAAATATCTTTTTAGTAGGGGCTTTTTTACAAATCTTGTCTATATTGTTACAAGTGACTCATTGTGTACCTAGTGGCTCTGAGTTTTTTTCTGTAACAGGTTTCTGCGACAATCCTTCTGCTACAGCAATCTTTCTTGTTTCATGTCTGCCTTTCGTTGTAAAACGCCTCAACATAACAAAAGGAAATCTTAAGATACTTTATGTTGTCTTTTTTTTAATAATATTTATGGCAATATTAGCTCTGAAGTGTAGAACTGCTTATGTTGGCAGTATTATTGCTTTAAGCGTATCTTATTACAAGCAAATCAAGTGCCAAGTGCAAAAAATTGTTGTTCCTTATAGAATGATTGCATTGTTCTTGTTTGTGGTTATGTTCCTGTTTGCTGGTTATAGTTTGTATAAGATGAAGATTAATTCTTCTGATGGAAGAATATTTATTTGGAAGAATTCTGTGCAAATGGTAATGGAAAAGCCACTGGGATATGGTTATGGCATGTTTGAAAAAGAATATAATTTAAAGCAATCTGCTTATTTCCAAAATGAGAAACGGGATGAGAAGGAAGTTTTGTTGGCGAATCATGTGTTTATGCCTTATAATGATACACTGGAACAATGTGTAGAAGGAGGTTTGATAGGTGCCCTTTTTTATCTGACGTTTTATGCCTTTATGATTTGTAAGTCGTATAAAAGAAAGAAGTATGACACATTGGCTGTTGCTTTGTGTACTTTAGGTATGTCAATGTTTAATTTCTTATACACCTATCCTATAGTATGGTTGCTTTTGATGTGTAATTATGCAGAAATAAGTATTGATGAAAAGAAAATAAAAGAAGAAAAGACTTGGTTGTCCCGGAGGGCTGCTTGTGCTTTAGCCTGTTTGTTTTGTATACTTATAGCTGTACTATTACGAAAAAATCTGAATTTTATAAAGGTTCAATATCAATTAAAAAAGGCTAATCAGTTGTTGGATAAAAATATCGTAGTAGATGCAGGATATATTACTTCTCTGAAAAATGATGCAAGTACATCCGAATTATATTATACGAGTTTGGCAAAAAACTTCTTATTGAGTGAGAGGTATAATCGTGCGATTGAAGCTTTGCTGGTTGCAAAAGATTACACATCATCCCCTTCTGTTTATCTTACCTTAGCCTCTTGTTATGCGAGAGAAGGGAAAACGGCGGATGCAATACAATGTGTACAAATAGCAAAGGGGATAATCCCTCATCATTTTTTTCCGGAAATCATTTTGTTTAGGTTGTATGTTCAGTGTGAGGACGGCAAAAAGGCTATGGAACAAGCCCACCATATATTGAAGAAACCAATAAAAGTACATTCTGAGAAGGTAAACAAAATAAGAAATGAAGTTCTAAAATATATACAGGCTTATGAAAGATAGTATGTTTTTATTATTCTTGATGTTTTTCTATACAAATTCTCTGATGGCTATAGGTTATCGAGAAAAGTATAGAGGTGTACTGACTCATTATCAAGTAGAAGACAGGGATAGCCTAAAGTACAAAGCTGCTCTTTTCTTGATAGATAATATGAAGGGGCATGAGTCGGTGAGTGGTGAAGGTATAAAGGAATATATACATCAGTTACGTTCTTTTAAACCTAAAACTAATATAGGTAAACTTTCTCGGGCATGGGAAAATTGTAATAAAAAGCAGAATACTCTGTTTGTACCTGATAGCATGATAGTTACAGATGACTATTTAATTTCCAATATAGATGATGCCTTTTCTGCTTGGGAAACAGCTAGATGGAAAAAGAATGTTTCGTTTAAACAATTTTGTAAATATATATTGCCCTACAAAGTAGACAATGAGTATCTTTCTGTGGAATGGCGTAAGCAATTGCGTGAGTTGTATGGAGGCGTGATAGATGGGGCAAATAATGTCAAGGAAGCTTATGTGTTACTCTATAGAGAGGTAACGAAACGTGTGGTAAATTCCAACAGTTATACACCTGTTGCTTTGGATGTAATGTCTTATGAGTATATGCGTAGGGCAAATTGTGAACAGCGTTGTTTGTTGCTGGTCTCTGTTTTAAGGGCTTTTGGTATACCTGCAGCAAAAGATAATGTTTTATATTGGGCAGATTATAGTACGTTAGGGCATTCTTGGGTAAGTTTGGTGTTGCGTAATAACAAGACTTATTCGATGGTTAATGGAAAAATATGTTCAATGGCTAAGGGACATAGCATAGATGCTTCTCATTTCTTGTCTCCACAAGAAGAAAAGCAACTGCGTTTTCTGCCATTAGGTTTGGTTAAGTATGAGAAGGGTGTCTCTAAAATCTATAGGACTGAATTCGAAAGAACAACTCGTAGTAAAGATGCGCATTTGGATTTGGTGTTTGCTTCTGATGTGTCAAGTCTGTATGGGATGAATGGTTCTGTTACCTTGGATAGTATAAGTTACAAAAAGGTCTATTTGTGTACTTTCCTAACAAACAAAGACTGGACACCTGTTGCAGTTGCTGAGTCGTACAATTCAAAAGTGAAATTTGTAGGTTTGGGTAAGAATATAGTCTATCTTCCAGTTGTTTATGTAAATCAAAAACTTAAAGCATTGTCTTTGCCTTTTTTGTTGAAGAAAAATGGTAAGATTCATTATTTTTCATCTCCAAAAGAAGAGTCGTTTACAGAAACGATAGCCGTAGATAGAAAATATCCTTTGTGCTCTTATATTCCGATACAGTGGAAGAAACTAATAGGAAGTGTGTTTGAGGCTTCTAATGATTCTGCTTTTAGTGAATACTCTATATTGGCTAAGATAACCAAAATGCCATTTGGTAAAACGGATGTTCTGTTGCATAATGTTGATAAATATCGTTATCTGAGATTTAGAAATAATAATAAAGATATAGGCTTATTGACGGAACTCTCGTTCTTAGGTACTAACAAGGAAAAGATATTGCCTGTAAGAAGAAGTTATATATCATATAATGTAGATCAGAAAACTGTATTCTATCTGTTTGATGAAGATGTAGAGACAAGAGTAAAGGCGAGGAAACCTGACTATTGGGTCGGATTGGACATGAAGGGTGATATGCTGCAAGGATTGGCTCAAATATCGTTTACTCCAGTTTCTGATGGTAATGATATACAAAAAGGTCATCTTTATTTTCTTTGTGGATATGACAATGGATGGAGGATTATTGGAAGGCGTTTTGCAAAATCCAATAACGAGAAGTTAGTTTTCCAAAAAGTTCCACGTAATGTCCTTTTATTGTTGATGGATAGAACGAAAGGAAAGGAAGAGCGTATCTTTTGGTACAATAATAACAAACAGGTTTGGTATTAAATACGAAGATTATGATGAAGAAAATGTTTTTGTCTTGTTTGCTGCTTGTAGCAGTAAATTGTTGTACTCTAGCTCAGCGAGTAGTGAGGTATGTTGGGGAAGCTTTTGCTTTTAGAGACAGTGTGTTGGATGAGGTAGCTCTTTGGAATGGCGAGGAAGCTTTTGAACGGATGCGTATGAAGTATAGATTTAAGAAAGTCGATGCTGGCAGGTTGAAGCATTTGTATATGGAGAGAGAAAAAGAAAAAATCTTGGCTTATAAGGTCGAATTCTCAGCACGGAATACTGTTTGCCTTAAGGATTATGTGGACAGTATTTACTGTGATTCCATTTACAGATATTTGATACCATATAATAAGATTTCAAGTGAGAACTTAACTTGTGCACTTAAATTTGCCAAACGTATCAAGTTGGATGAGGCACAATATGAATATCTGATGTCTTGTGCACTCAGAATGGCTCATCGTCTAGAAAAAGCCCCTCTGACAAATGTATGGAATGAAGAATTTGATATTCTGGAAAAATCGTTGACTTATAAACAGTTGCAATCTATGTTGATATTAAAGCATAAAAAAGCAATACAGAAGGAGATGGATCAAGTTTGGACTCAGTTGGAAGAGGCTAATCTTATTGATGGGATTGATAGTACGAAAGAGTATTCTCCAGCTCGCATGCATATAGCCATGAGGTATTGTATAAATGATATTTATCGCCATAAAAGTGGCGAAAGACGAAATAATTTGGAAGAATTAAAAAAGAATCGTCCTCTGTTGATAAAGATGTATGACGCATTGGTTCAACGCAAGAAAGAGAAAAAAGAGGAGGAAGATTATCGAGAATTTGTATGGTAGAACTTTTTAAATATTAAAGTTATGAATAGACTTAAAACAATCGTAATGTTGGTAATGTTGCTATTGCCAGCATGTGTAATGGCACAAAAGGGAGTACATCAGGAGGTACTAAAGGCTGCTAAAGTTTTGAAAGGACAAGATGCCTCTATGTCCAAGGATGCTGCTGTCCGATTATTGACAACTGCAGCTAATGATAGCAATGCTTATGCTATGAATGTGCTAGGTATGGTATATTTACAAGGAATTGGGGTTGAGAAAAATGTAGATAAAGCGATTTCTTGGTGGATGTTAGCTGCTCAAAATGGATATGCTTATGCCTATCATAATTTGGGTATGCTCTATAAAAATGGTAAATTAGGAATAAAGCAGGATTTTGTGAAAGCGTGTTCTTTCTACAAAAAAGGTGCAGAGGCTAATTCTTTGGCTTGTTGCTATAACTATGGATTTATGCTTTATAAGGGCTTAGGATGTCAGCAAAGTTATGAGGAGGCTATTTCTTATTTTCAGAAAGCTGCCGTCAAGAAGCATTCTCCTAGTTTGTATATGCTAGGATTGTGCTATAGAAATGGATATGGCGTAGAGAAAGATGAAGAAATGGGCAAGTTCTATTTGACGCAAGCTGCAAACTTAGGTTATAGAGATGCGCTTGCGGAGTTGCGACATGTAAACCCTGAAAACTATATGGAGGATATAATGGATGAAAACAATGAAAAGTATTCAATACCTGAGGGGTTTTCGGGATTTATCGCGGAAGATTTGATAGGAAAATATGAGGGAGTTTTAGTTTTGTATGATTGGAGTGGTAAGTATATATTGGGCGAGAAACCGATTTTTGTGGATTTGAAATTACATGATGGTAAGTTGGAAGGATTATTGAAAGTTGAGGACCAACTTATCCGACTTAATGGCATTGTTTCTGATAATGGTAAGATTTCATTTGAAAATACGGATATAGTTTTAAAAGAAAGGTATGTTGGTGAGAATGGAAGCAAATATAGAATAGATTATGCTGAGTTAAATGCATTTGGAGGGAAAATCAGAGGAAAATTGGGACTATATTCGCTAGAGTTGAATGAGCCTGAACGTCCTATCTATATAGAATTGGAAAAGGCAAATGGAGTTTGGACTTCTGCCGAACGAAATAAGAATGATAGAATTGTGGTTTCACCATCTCCTTTTGAGACAGAATTTATGGCTTCGTTCACTCTTGAGTCAGATACCCCTCAGTTGGATGTACGTATCTTCAATCAAAGTGGTACTATGGTAAATCATATTACTTATGGGACAATGCAAAAAGGTAAGCAGGAAATTCGCCTAGCTCCTTCTCTTAGAAGTGGTATATATGTACTAAATATACAATCCAAAACTCAGGTGTTTAGAACCATTATAACAAAGAAATAAAGATGAAAAGAATTGTTTTTATATTTTTAGGTCTGTTTAGTTTCATGACTATGATAACTAACGAGCATTTCTGTTTTGATGGACAGAAAGCTTTGGCTCAGCGTATGTATTCTGAGCCTATTGATGGAGGTTCTTTTGGTGATGTTATTATTAATGGAGATTATTGGCCTGATAATAATGGTTTTGACACAGAAGAGGATTTGTGGGGTGACAGTGATGATGGACAAGATACTCCATCTAGTGGAAATGACAATTCTGATGGAGAGGATTATGATTCTGGTTCTGATATAGACAATTCAAGTGGTGATAATTCTTATTCTAGCCAGTCTAGTAAAACTTATTGCCAAGGAATAACGATGGATGAGATTCTAAAAGCTCTTTGGAAATCTTCTGATAAAATTAAACAAACTGGTAGTACTTGCTCTGCTGCTGTTTTGCAGAAATTATTGGCAGATACAGACCCAGTGTTATATCGGAAGATAGTTTTGGCATTGTATAAAACAGGAAAATATGAACCATGGGGAATTGGATTATCGGATTGTTATAAAAATCTGAAAGTATCAGATGTGAAGAACGTATATAATAAAAATGAAAAATATGACCCAGTAGATTTGATAATGCAATGTGCTTTTATCAATAAAATGAATGCTATATATGATTATAATCCACTTCTTGATGATGGTGAAAATAATAAAGGAAAAATTAGGGGAATGCAACCGTCATATAGGGTTCGCTCTTTTATAGAAAATACAATGAATAAAAATGTAGAGACTATATTCAATCCAGAATTGGGAGACTTAGAAGAGATTAATTATAATGATAGCTTTGTGATAGCAAAGGTATATTATAATAATTCTAACGATGATTTTGAAGGGACTGTATTTCAGCAGCATTATGCTCAGTTGACGGGATTGACTAATGATAAAATAAGCTATTGGTCTTGGGGAGGTAATTATAAAGCAAAGCAAACTTCTATAAATGGGGTTCAAATGATTTTTATAGTAAAAAAATGAAAAAAAATAACAATAAAATTACATGGGCTTGTTATCTGCTTGTATTGTTTTGGTTAGGAGCATGTACTCCTAACCAAGTACATAATTTTCGAATAGATAATATTGGTATGCAGAATGTTTGCCTAGATGGTTGGCAAGGTAGTAATAATAAGTTCTATTTAATGAAAATAAAACTGAAACATTGTAATGAAAACTTTGGAATTGGCGGCATCCCTTATGGTGGTGGAATTTTGGATTCTGTATGTAATATAGTAATTTTTGATGGAAAAAATGAAGATGTCGCGAATTCTTTAAAACCGGTTAGCTCTTTTGTTGAAGATTCTGTCAAAACGTTGTGGGGGCGGATTGGATCAAAAGACTTTCCCTGCCATTATTGTTTAAATGTGCAGCAACTCCAAAACTATTTGAATCGGATGACGGTCGAGGTGCGAGGTGAATATTATAGCAAAGAAGAAGATGCTCATTATATGTATCGTTTGTTCTGTGTGCCAAAAGGACAACCTCTTCCGAAGAAGCTGATATTTCGCTTTGATAAATATTCTATAGAATGTGATGTGAATAATATCCTGAAGAGAGTGAAGGTGACACGAATTGACAAAATAGAACCTTAGGAGACTTCTAGTACAATTCTTGTAAAATAGAATACTGATTGTTCCGTCAAAAAACAAGGAAAAGGGCATTTCTACACTCCCTTTTCCGACAATTTTAGCTCTATAATCTGCGAAAGTTGATATTTTTTGATATATTTTCGCAGCTTATCGGCGTGTTTTCGGAAAAATATCGTATCTTTGCACCATCACTTAAAGAATCATAATATGGCAGAGAAAATCATCGGAAGACATTCAGAGAAGGCTCTCCTGGAAAAATATTACAACTCTGGGAAAGCGGAGTTTATCGCTATGTATGGGCGACGCAGAATCGGCAAGACTTTCCTGATTCGACAATACTTCAGAAATCAGTTTTCTTTTGATATGACAGGAGTATTGGAGGGTAACAAGAACGAGCAGATGACTGCTTTCCACATGGCACTCAAAACTTATGGCTACAAAGGAAAGAAGAATAACACTTGGCTAGATGCATTCTTCGCCTTACGTCAACTCTTGGAGGAAAAACTCCAAGATGGAAAACGATGTGTCATATTCATCGATGAACTACCTTGTCTCGATACACCTAGGGCAGGTTTTGTTCATGCCTTGGGGCATTTCTGGAACAGTTGGGCAAACTGGCAATCCCAAATCATGCTCATCGTTTGTGGTTCTGCTACGTCATGGATGGTTCGCAATATCATAGACGACCATGGGGGGCTACACGACAGAGTAACCCATGAGATGCCTCTCCATCCTTTCACCTTAGCGGAAACGGAAGAATACTTCCAGGAAAATGGATTCAGATGGAAACGGTTGAGTCTGCTGCAAGTATATATGGCTGTAGGCGGTGTACCTTATTATATGAGCCTATTCCTGCCAGAAGAAAGCCCTGCCATCGGACTAGACCGTTTGTTCTTTAGCGAGAACGCAGAACTGCAAAAGGAGTATCGCCGACTGTTCTACTCTCTCTTTCGCAATGCCCAACCTTACCAGGACATCATCTCTGTCTTGGCAAAGAAGTCGAGCGGCATGACAAGAGAAGAGATAAGCAAAGCCCTCAATGTTGACAACAACGGCAAACTGGGAGACATGCTTACCGACTTGATTTATTGCGATTTTATCCGCAAGTATAATGTAAGGGACAAAAAGATAAAAACGAACTCGGCACTCTACCAACTTGTAGATTTCTATACCATCTTTTACAACACATTTGCCTCAAAAAACAGCACCGAGGAACATTATTGGAGCAGAAATGCCACTTCTTCGGAAGTAAAAAGCTGGTATGGGCTAGCCTACGAGAGAGTCTGCCAAGCACATCTGCCACAAATAAAGCAAGCCCTCGGCATCGCCAGTGTCAAAACAGAGCATTACTCTTGGAAAAGCAAGACCCTGACAGATGGCGCACAAATAGACATCATCATCGACCGTGCCGACAATACCATCAATCTCTGTGAGGTAAAGTATTGTGACCACGAATACCAACTTGACAAGGACGAGTTCTTCAAGATAAATCACAGAGTAGAGGCTTTTGAAGAAGAAACCCAAACAAAGAGTACAATCTTACCTACCATGATTACGACATTCGGACTTGCCAAAGGTATGTATAGCGACCAGATTATCGTTAAGCTAACCATGGATGATTTGTTTGGAAAATAGCAAGGCAAAAAAGACCAGGTCGCGCTCGGCACGCTTGCCAAAGCCAGGACCTGGGTGATGCTGAAAGCGTAATTCAAGATGAAATCATCTACTTATCTAGTTACAAAACCGAGGGTTATGAGTCTTTATTGGGGAATAACAAAATGAATATAAACAAATACGGAATAAACAATATGTATCTAAAACAAACGTTTTTAATGATAGCTTTGGGGGCGATGGCGATGACTGCTGCCGCACAGGCTAGTATTGATACACAGCGCCAGTATCTCTCGGGACATGGATGTGATGATATGGTGAACTGGGACTTCTACTGCACAGGTGGTAGGAATGCCGGCAAGTGGACGAAGATTGGGGTGCCTTCCTGCTGGGAACTCCAGGGATTCGGTACCTATCAGTATGGTATGCGATTCTACGGAAAGGCTACTCCGGAAGGTATTGCTGACGAAAAAGGAAAATATAAATATGAGTTTACGCTGCCACAGGAGTGGGAGGGCAAACAGATAGAACTCGTCTTCGAAGCCGTGATGACCGATGCCAAGGTAACCATCAACGGCAGAAAGGCGGGAAACGGTTTGCATCAGGGCGGTTTCTATCGCTTTACTTACGATGTGAGCGACCGCATCTTCTTCGGAAAACATAAGAACAGACTCGAAGTGGAGGTGAGCAAGGAGAGTAGCAACAGTCAGGTGAACATGGCGGAGCGCCGTGCTGACTACTGGAACTTCGGCGGCATCTTCCGTCCTGTATTCATCGTGGCAAAACCTGCGCAGAACATCGACCGTGTGGCAATTGATGCCAAGGGCGATGGTCATTTTATGGCAGACTGCTACCTGAACCGTGCCGTCAAGGGGGCGAAGGTGAAGACCGAGATTCTGGATGAGAAAGGAAAGGTGGTAGCATCGAACGTGGCTGATGCCAGAAACAGCGATGAGGCGCATGTCGACTTCCAGACGAAGGCACCTAAGCAGTGGACTGCCGAGACTCCACATCTCTATACTGCCGTTTTCACACTCCAGGATGCAGCAGGCAAGACGCTCCACAGAGAACGTCAGAAGTTCGGCTTCCGCACCATCGAATACCGTGCCAGCGATGGCGTTTATATCAATGGTCAGAAAGTCATCTTCAAAGGTGTGAACCGTCACAGCTTCCGTCCTGAGACCGGTAGAACGCTGAGCAAGGCGAAGAATATAGAAGATGTGAAACTCATCAAGAGCATGAACATGAATGCCGTGAGATTGAGTCATTATCCTGCCGATCCTGAGTTTCTGGAGGCATGCGATTCGCTCGGACTCTATGTGGAATGTGAGTTGAGCGGCTGGCATTGGGCGCATCCTACCATCGTGGGCAAGCAGCTGGTGAAGGAGATGATTACCCGTGATGAGAACCATCCTAGCATCATCTTCTGGAGCAACGGTAACGAGGGTGGTTTCAACTACGAACTGGAGCCAGACTTCGCTCTCTGGGACAAGCAGAAGCGCGTGGTACTCTATCCTTGGGCTAACCGCAACGGCTTTGAAACCAAGCATTACCGCTCTTATGGCGAGACCCAGGAGTATATGCGACAGAAGGAAATCTTCATGCCTACCGAGTTCCTGCATGGTCTGTATGACGGTGGACACGGAGCAGGACTGAAAGATTACTGGGACATGATGATGGCAAACCCTCGCTGTGCCGGCGGATTCCTCTGGGATTTGATGGACCAGGGTGTGGTGCGTACTGACAAGAACAATTATGTAGACTGTATGGGTAACTTCGGAGCCGATGGTATCGTGGGTCCTCATGCCGAGAAGGAAGGCTCTTACTATACGATTAAAGAGGTATGGTGCCCGGTACAGTTGACTTGGAATGATGTGGAGAAAGGTGAACTCACCTTATCTAATCAGTATAACTTCGTGAATCTGAAGGATTGCCGCTT
>OJJU01000365.1_pt1 | contig 17857 bp, 16 predicted proteins | sample 1596141 | NCBI WGS metagenome assembly OJJU01 (sample SAMEA4350150, study PRJEB24818) | metagenome | biome: human; feature: gut; material: faeces | place: Denmark | collected 2013-09
TTCTTTGGGTGGTTATGCAAATCACAGCAGGATGCTACATTCTGTTTATTTCTAATTCGTAACCTCTTCTTTTTATGAGATAAAAACTTATCTCATTCTCAATCACTTATAAAAAATACGTACTTTCAGTTAAGAAAACTATGACCTTACCAACTCTTCCAAGAAATTCAATCTTATATTCAATGGCCGTTGCCAGACTGTTAGCTTTGATGGTCGTGCAGAGGTGAACAATATCAAGGTTGTTGATAACAGAATCTTGAAGAATGGATTTGATACCAATGATCAGATTCTTGAGTATAAGGTTGTTAGCTGCAAGATGGTGCAGGAAGATGGCGGCTTGGATGGTATGGTAAATAGAGTTTATCTTACTTATCAGGTAAAGAACACTTCTTCAAAGGATATTTCTGATTTCTTGCAGAATTTTGGTAGCCATGATCAGGTAAAGGATAATACAAATGAGGAGTATAATGCAGATATTGCTATTGAGGGTGGAGAGTTCCGTGTAAGCCAGGAAGTAACCTTGAAAGCTGGTGAAACCAAGACCTTCGTTGTTAAGGTTTTTGGCGTACGTGAAAATGCCTCAGCTCTGAGTGGCTATGTTTCAACAGCACGTAACACCTATCCATGGGCAGATACAAAAGCCCGTTTCTACGATATTTCTATCACAAAATAATAACCAACACTTATAATCCATTTGTTGCATTTCCTGGAAAAAATGCAGCAGATGGATTTATGGTTTTATATGAAAATATATTTTTATCTCAAGTAATAACTAAACATTAGACAATGAAAAAGATTCTTTTTAATTTATGCCTTGGAGTCATGGCGATTCTATTGGCATCGTGTGGTAGTAGTGGAAGTGCCGTATTGGATGGTTACGACTTTTCTTGTGATGGAATCCTGGGAAAAATTCCTATGGGACAAGCTGTGAGATTGGCTACGGCTAGAGAAATTTATGAAGATCTTCAGAATGATAATACCAAGTTGTCGGGAAAGATGACCAAGGAAGATATAGAAAAGATTCACGACGTAGCAACGAAGATGGAAGAGAGATTCCAGCATTGTGCAGATGATTTGCTGGAAGATCTGGCTGCAGATTCTGCTAGGCTTCTATCTATGAAGGATGTTGCTTGGGAGAATAAGACATCATGTAACGTAAAGCTGGCAAAGATTCAACTTGGAGTAGAAGTTTCGTATCGGCACTCTAATGATATTGTATTTATATTTGAAGCTAATCCGGAGGAAGTGAAAAAGTTGCCACAAAATATCTTGCATTATGTTCTGGTCGATAAGCAGGGAAAAGCGATAAGTCATGGAAGCTTGAAAGAGCAGCAAACGCCTGGCTTGTATGAAAAGACAATAATGATGGACCATGTTATGCTCAATATGGGTGGTATGTTAGAAGTCTGTGATTCTGAGGAGAAATACCAAATGAGGATGAATTATTGTTTGATGTTGGATAGCATAAACAAGATATTAATTCTTGATGATAATCAGATTTTGGATTATAGACCTTCTTTTACAATTACTGGTATTGGACCTGTGCAACTTGGTGCTGATTTAAACACGCTCCCTAAGTCTTTGCAGGATGTTTACAACAATTGTTATGACATGCAGGCACCAGATGGTGATAAATATTATGCTTTTGATAGCAGCACTGGAGCTACTATGTTTACTGCCATCGGAAGTCCTGATGGAAAGATTAAATGTATAGAGGTGGGGTCTTACGTTTTTCCTGTGAAATTTGGAAATGTTGTCTTGCGTGTAGAAGACCCATATTGCAAGATAGTAGAACAATATGGTAAGAGTATCTCATGGTCATACAATCCAGAAACATTATCGGCTACTGCATCGTTTGAGAACGGAAAGGTTACCTTTGAGGTTTTTGGTGATTTCTTCACGGATAGTGGCACAGCTAAGTTGCAGCAGTTGCAGAATGGTGCCAAGAATGTAGTCTTTGTACCTTCCGATTTTAATCCGGACGAACAATTACAGTATTACAGAATTCAAGCGGGTAAGTAATTAGGCTGGTTCCCATGATGCTTTTGTGTTAGAAAGCATGGGGTAACAGGTTGTTGACCTGCTTATCTGCAATAAACGAATCAAGGCTGCCTCCGCAATGAAATCGGAGACAGCCTTGCAAGATTGAATTATAATCTTTCCCTTTATTCTTCTTATTTTATTTTCCTTTACTTCAGAATCTTCTTCTTTCTCATAAGAATCTTCTTCCTTATCTCAGAATATCCTTCAGCGCAAAGTTGGCGAGGATGCTGGTGCTCTGGCTCAGCATGCGGATGAACTCCTGCGCCGAGTTCTTCATGTACGCATCCTTCAGGATGTGGATGCAGCCATCCATCTCGTTGTCGGCAGCATCTAGCGGAATTGCTCTCATGCCTTTTTCCAGGATGGTGGTGGATTCTGAAAGCACCGTTACCAGGTTGCTGCGATGCAAGAGGTCGAAGATGATGTTCACATTGTTCACCTCTACCATAATCTTGAAGTCGAGGTCCTTGCCGTCTATCAGATAATCGAAGGCGTTGCGGGCCTGCAGACCCTTGCATGGAAGGATGAGGTCGTAGCGCTCCAGCTCAGAGAGCTTGATGGATGAAAGACGTGCCAGGGGATGGTTCTCGTTCACAATCGCCGCCAGGCGGTTGCTGAAGATGGCTCGGCTGTCTATCGCCTTGTCTGTCTTGATTGGCTTGAAGGCAAGCACAAGGTCGAGTTCACGCTTTTTCAGGCCATCCATCAGTTCCTGCATCGAACGGTACTGGATGTTCAGCTTCACGTGAGGATAAGCATGGAGGAAGGCGATGAGCGTTTCTGCCATGATGTTGCTGAAGGAGTAGGTGACGCCGATGTTCAGTTCGCCGGTGAGCATCTCCTTCAGGTCGTTCATGTGGTCAACGCAAGCCATGGTGCAGTTTACGGCATTCTGGGCATAGGGAAGAAGCTCTTTTCCTGCCTCGGTGAGATAAACCTCGTGCGAGTTACGTTCGAAGAGCGGCAAGCCTATTTCCTGTTCCAGATGCGAAATCTGCTGCGAGAGGGTGCTCTGCGTGATGTAGAGCTTGCGTGATGCTTCCGAAAAATTGAGCGTCTCGGCCACCTTCAGAAAATATTTGAGTTGTCGTATTTCCATTTTCCTTTTTTCACTAGTCTTATAATTACGCGTGCAAAGATAAAACTTTTATTTTAATTAGCCCTGCTTTCGGGCAAAATAATCAGATAAATCTTGTAATCTGTATGTTTCGATGTGGAAGATGAAAAACAATCTTACTTGATTTCCACTTCGTGCAAATCCACGAATTCGCCATTCTTCTTCTTTCTCTCCACCAGCATGTTGAGCAGCTTGCGCTTGCGGTTGTCGGCGATGAAGCGGCGGAAGAATACATTAGGAATGGCAACACCCAGGGCGATGCAGATGATGGCGAGCGAAGCCTTGATCAGGTTGTTCATTCCCACGGTTACCTCGCCTACCACGCCGTGCATGTCGATGAAGGCAAACAGGGCACGATACATCAGGACTCCAGGTACCATCGGGATAACGCTAGGAATGGTGATGCACTGGTGAGGGGTGTGGAACCAGTGGCGTGCCTTGATGACGATGACGCTGATGAGCGCAGAACCGGCAAGTGAACCGATGCTCAAGCCCATGTCGAGACCGATGTTGCCGTTGGATGGACCCAGGTTCACGAAGTTGCGGAAGCAAACGGCGATGATGCCGCCCACAGCCACAGCTGGCAACAGACGTCTTGGAATGCTGAAGATGGTAGAGAAGCCCATGGCTGATACGGCTGCCGCGATGGCGAACTCCCAGTATTCGTGGTGAGGAGTCATGGTGAGATCCTTCACGAAGTTGTCGATGTGGCAAACCTGGATGGCGAAGGCAATACCGAATGCCATGGCAAAGAGCATCAGCAGGGTGTTCAGGGCGCGAACCATTCCCACCTCGATGTAGCCGTCGAGCATGTCGCTCACGAAGTTGATCAGCGGAACTCCCGGCACGATGAAGAGGGCGCACGCCATCAATGGGTGCCAAGGGGTATCTGAATGCATGAAGCCCGGAAGGGCGGCTGCGATGGATGGGTTGAGCGAAAGGAACGAGGTGAGCCACGCAATCAGCGTTGCCACGAATGCCGAAATTCCGATGGCCACATAGTTGTTGCAGCCCTTGGTAGGCAGGAACATTCTCAGACGGAAGCCCAGGATGGCTGCCAGGGAGCAGAAGAAGAATGCTGGCCAGTCGCAACCGAACTGGATGCAGAATCCGCCGCAGGCAAATCCGCCGCCTATTGCCACCTGCCATGGGGTGAAGCTGCGTGGAGTGGCCTTGATGTCGTTCAGGGCCTGCTCATACTGTTCGAGCGAATAGTTTTCCTTGATGGCTGTCCAGGTGAGCTTACTTACCATCGAAATGGAGGTAAGGTTGATGCCGTGCTTCTCGCAGCGCTGGAATTTGGAGAAGGAGTGCGCCTCGTCGCTATAATTCACCATCAGCACATTCCAGTTGATGTAGAGGTGCATGTAGCGTTCGTCGAGTCCGAGGAAAGCTGCTGCACGCTTCATTGTTCTCATGATGCGCGATGTGTCGGCAGCACTCTCCATAAGGATGCTGCCGGTGCGTAACAACAAGTCGAGTTTTCTTCTCAGTTCTGTTTCTGCTATTTCCTTGCAGTTGCAGTTGTCAATGCCTTTTTCTGCGCAGTCGCAGGTCTTCATGTTTTTTTCTTCCATATATTTAATTTATCCGAATACGAAAATGATAATCTGAATAGTTACGATTCTGAGGAACATGGCAAATGGATAAACATTCGCATAGCCCACAGATGGTGCATCTGCCGAAGTCTGCTCACGCACGTAAGCCAGGGCAGATGGGTTGGTGTTGGCGCCTGCCAGCACTCCGAGCAATGTATAATAGTTGATGTGGAACACGTATCTTCCGATGATGCCGCCTATGATGATTGGAATCATGGTGATGGCAACGCCGTAGAGAATCCAGGTCATTCCGCTTTCTGATGCCACGGTCTGGATAAACTGTTCGCCGGTGCCCAGTCCCACGCAAGCCAGGAAGATGCAGATGCCTATTTCGCGGAGCATCAGGTTGGCCGAGATGGTGTTGTAGGTAACGAGGTTGTACTTCGGACCGAAGTAACCTATCAGGATAGCAACTACCAGAGGACCGCCGGTCAATCCGAGACGCAGGTTCTCGTTGATGCCTGGGATGAAGAATGGGATGTTTGCCACGATGCAACCCAGCATGATGCCCAGGAAGATAGGAATCAGGTTAGGGTAGTTGAGGCGCTTCATCTGGTTACCCAAAACCTTCTCGGTATGGGCGATGGCAAGCTCTGTACCCACCACTGTGACACGGTCGCCCAGCTGCAACTTCAGCTGTGGAGTGGCAATCAGATCCACACCGTTACGGTTAACACGGGTGATGTTGGCGCCGAGGTTTGAACGAATCTGCAACTGGCTGATGCTCTTGCCGTTGATGCCTGGCTTGGTGATGCGGATGCGGCGGGTAATCAAATCCTCGCCAAACTTCTCCTCGCTCACCTGCACCTTCTTGCCGAGCAGGGCAATGACAGGCTCCACTACGGTAGGGTTGGCAACAATCTGCAGAATATCGCCCTCGTTAATCCGGGTCTGGCCATTCACCACCTCATCGTGCTTATCGCTATCTTTGCGGATAATCTTGGAAACCATGAAGTCGCGCTTCAAGATTTCTCTCATCTGCTTGATGGTGTCGCCGAATACCATCTGGTTGGTCACCTGCACGGAGAAGGTGTTCAGGGTCATCGCCTCCAGGTGTCCCATGCCGCGCTTGGCAGCAGCTTCCTCCTCGCTCTTATTAATACGTAACGCATACCTTAATATAATAAAGGAGAGGATAACGCCGAGCACACCCATAGGGTAGGCGATGGCGTAGCCGGCTGCGATAGAAGGGGCATCGATGTGGCGCAGGTCGCTGAATGCCTGCTGGGCAGCACCGAGTCCTGGGGTGTTGGTAACGGCACCCGAGAGAATACCAGCCATAGAAGTGATGGATGTTCCCGAGAACGAGAAGATGGCGAGGGTGGTAACGATGCTCAACGCCACCACGATGATGCTGAGCAAGTTGAGACTCTTGCCGCCGTTCTTGAACGAAGCGAAGAAACCTGGTCCTACTTCCAGACCGATGGAATAGACGAAGAGAATCAATCCGAACTCCTTGAGGAAGTGGAGAAGATGCTCATCGAGATTGAGAGAGAAGTGACCGAAGATGAGGCCGATGAAGAGAATCCAAGCCAATCCCAGGGAAACACCCTTCACTCTCAACTTTCCTAAACTCAAGCCCAGGGTGATGACCAACGCCAAGATCAGCACGGAGTGGGCTACTCCGCCTCCCCATAGGTCAGGGAAGCCATAAAACAGATTTTTTAAGATATCCATATTCTTATATTATATGTTATTGATTTCTTATTTTTATTTCTTCTTTTTTATATGTTATTGATTTCTGTCATAACTACTTTCGCCATCTTCTATGCTTGTTGTAGTATTTTACTATACTTGCATATCTCTGATTTTCGATTGCAAAGGTATGGATAAAATCGAAAGCAAAAAAGGATTGGTGTTGGAATAAGCCGATTTCTGCTATAAGCATTTTCGATAGAAAATAAAGCGGATGGATGGGGGATTTGCTGGGGAAAGGAAAAGTTTTCGGGCAAATAATAGATTTTTATGAGAAAGTAGGCACTATTTTGCGGAATTTATTGTAACTTTGCCTTCAGATTTAGTTATTGGAAAATTGAATTGAAAATAGAATAGTAAATATCGAATAATAAATGGATAAGATGATAACAGATACTCCAAGAGAAAAGGAATTGGAGACCAGAGACGAGCAGTTTCTTGCCGAGGTGAAGGACAAGAGGATTGCCGTGCTGCTTTCGGGCGGCGTAGATAGTTCGGTGGTGGTGTGGGAATTTGCCCGTCTGGGCTTGCATCCTGACTGTTTCTACATCAAGATTGGACCGGAAGAGAAGGAGGAATGGGACTGTTCTTCTGAGGAAGACCTGGAGATGGCTACAGCCGTGGCACGCAAGTATGGCTGCAAGCTGCAAGTAGTTGACTGTCACCAGGAATACTGGAACGAGGTGACTCGCTATACCATGGATAAGGTGAAGGCGGGATTCACCCCGAACCCCGATGTGATGTGCAACAGGCTCATCAAGTTTGGTGCCTTCGATGAGAAGATGGGGCACAACTACGACCTCATCGCCACAGGTCATTATGCGCAGACCGAGACGGATGAGAACGGTGATAAATGGCTCGTAACGAGTCCTGATCCCGTGAAGGACCAGACCGATTTTCTGGCTCAGATAGAAAGTTGGCAATTACGAAAAGCGATTTTCCCTATCGGTCATCACATCAAAAATGAAATTCGTGAGATAGCCGAAGAGGAGCATTTGATTAATGCCAAGCGCAAGGATAGTCAAGGAATTTGCTTCCTGGGGCAGATTAACTATAACGATTACATCCGCCGATACCTGGGCGAGAACCCGGGCGATGTGATTGAGATGGAGACGGGCAAGCGCATCGGCGGCCACAAGGGTTTATGGTTCCACACCATCGGCCAGCGCAAGGGTCTGGGCTTCGGCGGCGGTCCTTGGTTCGTGATTAAGAAGGATGTGGAGAATAACATTCTGTATGTGAGTCATGGTTACGACCCTCAGTCGGCGTACAAGCAGGATTTCCCATTGCAGGATTTCCATTTCCTCACCCGCGAGGTGGCGATGCAGAAAGTAACGTTCAAGATTCGCCATACGCCGGAGTATCATCCTGCTACTATCGAAAAGCTCGAAGATGGCAGATGGATGATTCATTCAGAGGAGGCGATTCACGGCGTGGCTCCCGGTCAGTTTTGCGTAGTGTATGATGAGCATCATCATCGCTGCTATGGTTCGGGAGAGATTACGGTATAATATAAGGTGAGATTACTGTAGTTAAATGAGATTAAGGAGAAGCTTTTTCTTCTTGAATTTCGAAAAATGGGGATTTCCTAATTAATGGGGATTCCCCATTTCTTTTTTTCTTATTACCTTTGCACCCGATTTTAGAATGATAACGAAAAAGATAATAAATTCAAGTTTCGCAAGTAACCTCCGGTCCCCGAAGGGGGCCAACTTTCAATAACCGCTGGTGGAATGACCGAAGGTCATGGAACCTGCGGACAACCAATAGTAGGGAGAAAGCGTCCCCAAAGGGGGCGAACCACATCCAGCCTTGCTCCTGTTCGCCCCCTTCGGGGACGGTAGGAGAGAGTATGCTAGTTATCCGCAGGTTTCATTCCCTTCGGTCATTCCACCAGCGGTTATTCACATTCGCCCCCTTCGGGGACGGTGGGATGTCACTAGCGAAAGTTCAATAATAAAAAAAACAAGATACAATGAATCGAATCGTAATGATGGCGATGGCGGGGTGCGTAGCAGCTGCTGCCCATGCCGAAAATACAGCTCTGTCGGATAGCAGCAAGGTATTTGATATTGACGAAGTGGTGGTCGTTTCACAACCCAAGGAGGTGATGCGACTCCGCCAGCAGGCACTCAGCAGCACTTCGATGAGCAGCTCGCTGATGAAGAAAATGGGAGCCTCTGATTTGAGAGACCTTTCACTTTTTGTTCCCAATTTCGTAATGCCGAATTATGGCAGCCGACTCTCTTCTTCAGTTTACGTAAGAGGCATCGGAAGCCGTGTCAACAGTCCTGCCATCGGACTCTATCTCGATGGAATTCCCGTGATGAGCAAGTCGGCTTTCAATCTCCACAACTACCAGTTGAGTAGGGTGGATGTGCTCCGTGGTCCTCAGGGAACCCTCTACGGCCAGAATACGGAGGGCGGATTGGTAAAAATGTATTCCCACAATCCCTTTGATTATCAAGGTTCTGAGGTAAAGCTCAGCTACGGAAGCAAGTATTATCGCAATGTAGAAGCGGCTCATTATCAGAAAATCAATAATCATCTCGCCCTTTCCCTGGCGGGCTTCTACGAGGGAGAGAAGGGATTTTTCAGAAATACCTTTACGGGCGAACGTTCCGACCAATATGATGAGGCTGGCGGCAAACTGCTGCTCAAGGCTCGCTTCAATTCGGGCTGGAAGATGGATGTGCTTGCCAATTACCAATACGTAGACCAGAATGGATTTCCTTATGGCAAGCTGAATCTGGAAAACGGAAAGGCTGATCTTCCTGCCTCTACCTTCCCCGGCACCTATAGAAGAAACAATCTCATCTCGGGCTTCAAACTGGGCTATTCGGGCAGAGGCTTCGACTTCTCCTCCGTCTCCAGCTACCAGTATCTGAAAGACCGCATGCTCATGGATCAGGATTATCTCTCTGCTCCCTACATGCGCCTCCTGCAGGAGCAGCTTCAGAATTCCTTCACCCAGGAAATCTCCTTCAAGAGCAATCGTGCCGTGGGCGGATTCTGGAATTGGGCCGTGGGCGGATTCTTCTCCCGACAATGGCTCAAGACCAATGGCCCCGTGTTCTTCGATGAGGCGATGACCACGCCGATAGGCAACGGCATTCAGCAGCAGATGTATTCCGCCATCCATGCTTCGATGGTGAAGTCGATGATGAATAAGGGAATGCCTGAGGCGGCTGCTAAGGCGGCTGCTGCGGCTGCGATAGAGCAGGCGGGCGGTATCAGCATGGCGGTGAGCATGGGTGCTCCGGGTGTTTACCATACGCCGCAAACCAATCTGGGCTTCTATCACGAGAGCAATTTCAACCTCACCTCCCGACTGGTGGCTACGCTCGGCATCCGCTACGACCTGATGCATACCAGCATCCATTATCAGTCGTCTGCCTTCATGGCGATGACGGCAAACATGATGGGGCAGAAGGCTACCTTTACCCTGAAGAGTGCCCTGGATGGAAAGGCGAAAGATGATTACAACCAGCTCTTGCCAAAGATAGGAATCACTTACCAGCTCGACGACCAGCAGAGCAACCTCTACGCCACCGTGAGCAAGGGCTACCGTGCCGGAGGATACAATATCCAGATGTTCAGCGACATTCTGCAAACCGAACTGAATGCCCACCGCCAGCAGGCGATGCGTGGCGATTACGACGTGCCTCATACGCCGGAAGATTACGAAAAGGTGAACCAGACGATTTCGTACAAGCCTGAAGTTTCCTGGAACTACGAGGTGGGAGCCCATCTTAATCTTTTCGACCATGCGCTCCATTTCGACCTGGGTGCCTTCTACATGAAGGTGAAGAACCAGCAGCTCTCCGTGATGGCTGGCAATTACGGCTTCGGAAGAATGATGGTGAATGCCGGCAAGAGCCACAGTTGCGGCATCGAGGCAGCCCTGCGCGGACAGCTTGCCAACGGCAATCTCGACTGGATGCTGAATTATGGTTACACCCGAGCTGAGTTTGACGAATACACGGATGGCGAAGGCGATAAGGCCGTGAGCTACAAGGATAAGAAGGTGCCTTACGTGCCGGAGCACACTCTCTCGGCGATGGCAGATTATCGCCTGCAGTTTGATTCCAGTCTCTTGCGCAGCATGGTTCTGGGTGCCAACGTCAACATGCAGGGCAAGATTTATTGGGATAACGCCAACAGTTATGGTCAGGATATTTATGCCGTGTTGGGTGCGCATGTGGCCTTCGATTTGGGCAAGGTGCAGTTGAATCTGTGGGGCAAGAACCTTACGGATACCAATTACAACACCTTTGCCGTGGATAATGCGGCTACGGGCAAGCGTGAATACTTTGCCCAGCGTGGCAATCCATTCCAATGTGGCGTGGATGTAAGCTTCCGCTTTTAATTTCTTCATCGGAATTTTTTCATCGGAATTTTTTCATCGGAATTTTTTCATCGGATTACGCGGAGTTAACGGAACATACTTGCTCTACGGATTACGCACGGAATTTAAACGGATTTGGCCTTGCGGCCATTGGGCTAGCGCCGTATAGGCTGGCTTGCGATTGCCCAGTAATGGCAGACTTTTTCCAGCTATAGGGGGTATCGCCACGACCGTCAGGTCGAGTTTCCGTTTAAAATCCGTGAGTAATCCGATGAAGGCGGTTAAGGTTCCGTTTATTCCGCGTAATCCGATGAATAATGACACACCTTCTTCTTTCTGCATTTCCTATTGATTCATAATGCTATTCAGCAACTCCTGGCAGGCATCTTCGAGCAGCGTGATAACGAGTTCAAAGTCGCTGTAGTCGCCGTAGTACGGGTCGGGAACGGTGGTGTATTCACGATGAGTCGTCAGAAAATCGGCCATGCGAACCACCTTGTCCTTATCTGCCTGGCAGGAAGCCATAGAGGTGATGGCGCGATAGTTTTCGTTGTCCATCACCACGATGGTTTCAAATTTCTTGAAGTCTGATTTCTGAAATTGGCGGGCGTGGCTGTTGAAGTTGTAGCCATGTTCAGCTCCGCATTTTCTCATGCGGCTATCAGGCAGCTGACCCACGTGCCAGTTGCCTATTCCCGCAGAATCAATTTCAAACTCATCCTGCAGTCCAGCCTTCTCCACCAGGCTCTTCATGATGCCCTCGCCGGCAGGCGAGCGGCAGATGTTGCCAAGGCAAATGAATAATACTGTATGTTTACCTTTCTTTGTCATGATTTAAAAATCTAATATTTATTGTTTTGTTTGCAAAGTTAGTATAATAATCTTTATTATGCAAGATTTTTCCATTCTTTTTTATTTCCTTTTAAAAAAAGAAAGGGCAAAAAAAATCCCGATAAAGAACAGGAATCTGTCTCTATCGGGAAAAAGGGGGAGTATTACTAATAAAAAAAATTAGTCGATTTCCTCATCAGCCTCGTAACCGCCCATCTCGCGGATGGCGTTCTTCAGCATCGTGTACTGCTGGTAGAGGTTGTTCACAGCCTCCTCGCCCTTGGTGTAGTCGTGCATTGGCGCCTTGAGGAAGAAGCTCAGGAAGCGCTGGGTGCCGTAACGGCCAGCACGGGCTGCAAGGTCGCTCAGCAGAGTGAGGTCGAGCAGCAATGGAGCAGCAAGGATTGAGTCGCGGCAGAGGAAGTTGATCTTGATCTGCATAGGATAACCCATCCATCCGAAGATGTCGATGTTGTCCCAACCCTCTTTGTTATCGTTGCGTGGTGGATAGTAGTTGATGCGAACCTTGTGGTAATACTGGGTGTCCTCAGCGTTGCCGTGGCCATAGAGGTCTGGCTGGTCCTCTGGCTTCAGGATAGTCTCCAGGGTAGAGAGCTTGCTCACCTCCTTGGTGTGGAAGTTGGCTGGCTCATCGAGAACGAGACCGTCGCGGTTGCCCAGAATGTTGGTAGAGAACCATCCGTTCAAGCCCAGGCAGCGGGTGCCGATGATAGGAGCGAAACCGCTCTTTACCAGAGTCTGACCCGTCTTGAAGTCCTTGCCTGCGATAGGCATCTTGGTCTTCTCTGCGAGTTCCCACATGGCTGGAATATCAACTGTGGTGTTAGGCGCACCCATGATGAAAGGAGCACCCTCGGTAAGGGCAGCGTAGGCGTAGCACATGGATGGAGCGATGTGCTGGCGGTCGTCAGCCTTCATCGCAGCCTCGAGAGCAGCCAGGGTGCCGTGGATTTCCATGTCCACCGGTACGTAGATTTCAGTAGAAGCAGCCCAGATTACAACGATGCGTGCGCAGCCGTTCTTCTCCTTGAAGTCGCGGATGTCCTGGCGCAGCGCCTCTACCATCTCCCAGCGGGTCTTGCAGTCCTTCACGTTGTCGCCATCCAGGCGCTTGGCGTAGTTCTTGTCGAAGGCAGCCTTCATAGGCACCACCTTCTCCAGTTCCTCGCGCACAGGGTTGATGTCCTTCTCCTTCAGAACCTCGGCATACATGGCAGCCTGGTAAGCATTCTGAGGATAAACATCCCAAGTGCCGAAAACAATATCGTTGAGGTCGGCGATAGGCACGATGTCCTTGTAGTGCAGATACTTCTTGTCTGCACCCTTGCCCACGCGAATCTTATCGTATTGAGTCATTGAACCTACTGGCTTTGCAAGTCCCTTGCGAGCCATGAAAACACCTGTCATGAATGTGGTAGCTACAGCTCCACAACCTACGACCATGATACCCAGCTTACCTTCAGCTGGCTTTACATTGTTTTGTTCCATTACTAACAGTTATTAAACAGTTATTTAAGTCTTCTAAACTTTTTTTGAATTGATTGATTGATTGAATTGTTCCATCGGATAAGGTGGAAGAGTACCTTCCCCGATAGCCGAATGTCGCTTTTCTGATTGCAAAGATAATGAAAACTGATGGATAAAGTGTAGTTTTTGATGAAATTCTTCATGAAATTTAGAAATATTAGCATTGAAATCGGAAATATTAGCATTGAAATCGGAAATATGAGCATGAGAATGGTGAAAATGCCCATAATTTGAAGGAAAAGGGGATTGATTTTGTGACAAAATGTAGGAAGATGTTTTTTTTCTTGAATATTTTCTCTTTTTTCTTTTTTTTGCCGTATCTTTGCAGGTAAGAAGATTTAGAGTTAATGATAAAATAGAAAATATGATAGACCGCTGTTACATCGAAATAACCAATACCTGCAATCTGAATTGCGATTTCTGCCCCAAGCATCATCGCAAGAAGAGGCAGTTGAGTGCAGAGGAGTTCAATCTCATCACGGATAAGGTGAGGGGCAAGGTGTGCTTCCTCTATTTCCACCTGATGGGCGAGCCGCTGCTCCATCCGCTGCTGCCGCAGTTCGTGAGGATGGCTAACGAAAAGGGATTCAAGACGGTGCTCACATCCAATGGAACCCTGCTCCATCGATGCCTGCCGCTGCTCGAAGCCCTGCCCCATAAAATCCAGCTCTCGCTGCATTCGCACGAAAGTAATGCCCGGGGCGAACTGGCAAGCTACATGCAGGAGGTGATGAATTTCTCCATGCAGGCAGCCGAAAAGGGCACCTGCATGGTGCTCCGACTCTGGAACCAGGGCGGAAGAGACCTGGAAAACGAGGAGGTGATGAGGCTCATAGAGCAATACGTGCCGAAACCCTGGAAGGAACGCCCCGACGGATTCTGCCTCGCTGACCATCTCTATCTGGAATTCGACCGGAAATTCGAGTGGCCTACGGCAGGGGAGAAATCGGAAAAGAATCTGAAGGAGAAAACGGAGAATGAATCGGAGAATGAATCGGAGGATGAATCAGGTGAGGAATCTCCTAAAAAAGAAAAGAAGCAGCTTTTCTGCAAGGCCCTCATCAAGCAGATAGGCGTCCAGTCCGATGGAAGCCTCGTGCCCTGCTGCCTCGACCACGATGGCGATGTGGTGCTGGGCAATCTTCTGCATCAATCTCTCGAAGAAATTCTCGCTTCGCCCCGGGCACAGGCGCTGATAGATGGCTTCAAGCATCACACGGCTTCAGAAAAACTCTGCCAGAACTGCGAATCAGCCCTAGCTGGCAACAGCTTCAGGGGAAAAGCCAGAAGCTCGGAAAAATAAAAAATAGTAATATATAAATCTTAAAAAAATATAGCATGACAATAACCCTTATCATATTAGTTATCACGGTTGCCATGTTTATATGGGGCAGGGTGAGGGCCGACATCGTGGCACTCACAGCCCTGGCAGCCCTGCTGGTTCTCGGAATCCTTACCCCCGCCGAAGCCCTGGCTGGCTTCTCTTCGCCCATCGTCATCATGATGATAGGACTCTTCGTGGTGGGAGGAGCCATCATGCAGACGGGCCTGGCCAAGCTCACGGGCAATAAGCTCATGGCACTCTCGCGAGGCAACGAAACCATCACCTTCCTCCTCGTGATGCTCGTTACATCCTTCATCGGAGCCTTCGTCAGCAATACCGGAACCGTGGCCCTCATGATGCCTATCATCATGAGCATCGCAGCCGGGTCGGGCATGCAGTCGTCACGCTTCCTCATGCCCCTCGCTTTCGCCGGAAGCCTGGGCGGAATGCTCACCCTCATCGGTACGCCGCCCAACCTGGTCATCGACGAGGTGCTCACCGCAGCCGGTTATCAGCCGCTCGCCTTCTTCAGCTTCTTCCCCGTGGGCATCATCGTCATCGTCATCGGCATCATCGTGCTCATGCCCCTGAGCAAAATCTTCCTCAGCAAAAGCCAGGGAAACAAGAAAAAGAAAAACGCCAAGTCGCTCGACGACCTGGTGGATGAATACCGACTGCTCGACAATCTGCATCGATTCATCGTGCCCAGCAGCCGCACCTCCGCCGCCCGCGATGAAAACGGCAACCAGCTTGACATCGTGGGAAAGACCCTGAAGGAACTCAGCATACAGAAGAAATACGGCGTGAGCATCATCGAGATAAGAAACGAAAAGAAATCGCGACTCGGGCTGGTGAAAGACGTGAACCAGAACATGGCGAAGAGCAGCAGCACCATCCAGGTGCACGACACCTTATATATAATAGGTGACGAGCAGAAGATGCAGCGCTTTGCCCGGGACTACGGACTCCGGAAGATGAAGGACGTGAAGATTGATTTCTACGACCTGGGATTGACGGAGATAGTAGTGATGCCAACCTCCAACTTTGTCGGATTGCGCATAGGCGAGGCCAACCTGCGCAAGCGATTCGGCATCAACGTATTGGGCGTGAAGCGAGGCTCATCATCCTCTTCTTCTTCTGAGGGTGGCAGAGGCGGCAGCGAATACATCACGGATAATCTGATAGCCGCCAAACTGCACGTGGGCGACATGTTGCTGGTGCAGGGCGAATGGACCAACCTGGCGCATCTCACCGCCGACACCACCAACTGGGTGGTCTTGGATCAGCCCGAGAAGACTGCCGACAAGGTGCTGCTGGATTACAAGGCACCCGTGGCAGCAGCCATCATGCTCCTGATGATAGCCATGATGGTGTTCGATTTCATCCCCGTGGCTCCGGTAACGGCAGTAATCATAGCCGGACTGCTCACCGTGTTCGCCGGCTGTTTCCGTAACGTGGAGGCGGCGTACAAGACCATCAACTGGGAGAGCATCGTGCTGATAGCCGCCATGATGCCGATGTCTACGGCGCTGGAGAAGACGGGAGCCTCGGCATTGGTATCTCAGGGGCTGGTAGATAGTCTCGGGGCGATGGGTCCTACGGCTCTGCTTGCCGGCATCTACTTCACCACCTCGCTGATGACGATGTTTATCAGCAACACCGCCACCGCCGTATTGATGGCTCCGATAGCCCTGGTGGCAGCTCAGCAGGTGGGCGTGAGTCCATACTCCTTCCTCTTTGCCGTGACCCTGGGAGCCAGTATGTGCTTCGCCTCGCCGTTCTCCACCCCGCCTAATGCGCTGGTGATGAAGGCCGGCGGCTACACGTTTATGGATTACGTAAAGGTAGGATTGCCGCTGCAGATCATCATCGGCGTGGTCATGACGTTTGTCCTGCCGCTGCTGTTTGAATATTAGGGATAGAATATTAATGATAGAATAAAAAAAGATGCTGCATGGTGCATGAGGAATGCTTGCCATGTAGCATCTTTTCTTTTTTAGAGAGGATTATCAATTTCAGCTCGAGTTATCAATCTCAGCTTGGGCTATAATACGATGTGCTCGTTATCGCCGTTGCTTCCGCCGCCGTTGCTTCCGCCGGTGTCAGTTTTGCCCTGGTCGGTATTACCCTGGTCGGTATTTCCGCCGCTCGGGTTTCCGGTTCCGCCGCCCTGGGTGCCCGAACCGCCCTGGGTATCACCGCCGCTCGGATTATCTCCGCCGCTTGGAGAATTATCAGGCTCCTCCACGTCGCCCTTGTCGCCGGAAGTAACCTTCTTGATTACATTTCCGTCTTTGTCGTAGCAGGTGATTTGGATAGCGGTGCGCTGCAGTTCGTCCTTGATATCCACGTTAGGAGTGAAGATCACGCGTCGGGCGGTAATGAGCCCGCTAGCCACCTCCGTCACGGTTTCCACGCTCTTGGCTCTCACGCCGAATCTCATGGTTCCCAAACCAGGAATAGCTACGGAGTGGCCTTCGGTGGCCCACGCCTTGATCACCTCGCCAGCCGCGTCCCAGCACGCCTGCATCACGCCGCGGCTCACACCACTACGGAGCGCCGCCTCCTTAATCACCTTGCTCTCAGAGAGCTTGCTGTAAAGTTCGGTGCCGAGCACGAAACGATACTTACCTTTCAACTCACCCACCTGGATGAGGGTTTCCTTTGCCTTCAGATTAATTGCCATAATTCCTTGAAATTTAAATTGTTAATAATTTGATTTTCGCAAGTAACCTCCGGTCCCCGAAGGGGGCCAACTTTCAATAACCGCTGGTGGAATGACCGAAGGTCATGGAACCTGCGGACAAGCATCAGAGAGGGAGAAAGCGTCCCCAAAGGGGGCGAACCACATCTAGCTTTGCTCCTGTTCGCCCCCTTCGGGGACGATAGAGAGTGTGTGTCAGCTATCCGCAGGTTCCATTCCCTTCGGTCATTCCACCAGCGGTTATTCACATTCGCCCCCTTCGGGGACGGTGGGATGCCACTTGCGAAAGTTCTGTTAATACTCTGTAAACTATAAACTTTTAACTCTAAACTATCTAATGGTGATAGTAGGCACGAAGTGCGAAGAGTCGGCCCTTGTCGAGATATTATTCTCCTGCTGCTGCCGCTGGTTCTTCCCAATCACGAGTCCCGCCGTGCACGAACTGGTGAGGAAGGTGACGATGGCAGAGCATACGGCCACGATGAGATACTTGATGAATGCCTTCATGTTTGTGTTCATACGTTTCCTTTGCCCCCTATTAACTTCCCCTCATCCTTTTTTTTGAAAGAAGAAAGAGAAGGACTCGTATCAGGGCTTGGAGTCGAGGTTGATAACTTGATGCATTCGGGATTATCTTATCCGGAATATC
>OJJU01000366.1_pt1 | contig 17855 bp, 13 predicted proteins | sample 1596141 | NCBI WGS metagenome assembly OJJU01 (sample SAMEA4350150, study PRJEB24818) | metagenome | biome: human; feature: gut; material: faeces | place: Denmark | collected 2013-09
CTACCCAGCGTCCTACCACCAGCATCATCACCGGTAACATCAAGGCGAACTTCCCTGGACGTATTGCCTTCAAGGTAACTTCGGCCATCGACTCCAAGACCATCCTCGACAGAACGGGAGCCAACCAGCTCATCGGTCGTGGTGATATGCTCTATCTCAACGGCAACGAACCGGTGCGTGTACAGTGCGCCTTCGTAGATACACCAGAGATTGAGCGCATCAACGAATACATCTGCAACCAGCCTGGTCCTATCGAGCCAATGGAACTCCCAGAACCGGCCAGCGAAGATGGCGGCGTAGGAGGCAACGGCAGTGTAGATACCCGCAACCTGGATCCATATTTCGAGGAGGCAGCCCATGCCATCGTTCTCTCGCAGCAGGGCAGCACCAGTATGATTCAGCGCCGTTTCAGCATCGGCTACAACCGTGCCGGCAGACTGATGGACCAGCTTGAGGCAGCTGGCATCGTAGGAGCCGCTCAGGGCAGCAAGCCTAGAGAGGTACTCCTGCAGGATGAGAACCAGCTCAATACATTGCTGATGCAGCTGAGAAACTCATAATTTGAATAATACAATAAACAGTAAGGATATGAAAAAGATTTTAGCTATCGCTTTCGCAGCGATGATGAGCCTGGGCACCATGGCGCAGACCGCCCAGCAGGTGCTCGACAAGACCGCTGCCGTCATCGGCAACAAGAAGGGTGCTACCGCCAACTTCAAACTGTCTAGTCCTAAGTACGGCTCGGCAAGCGGTACCATCACCATCAAGGGTAACAAGTTTAATGCGCGCACACCGGAAGCCATCGTATGGTACAACGGCAAGACCCAGTGGACTTATATGAAGAAGACCAACGAGGTGAACGTGAGCAACCCTACCCAGGCCAAGCAGATGTCGATGAATCCTTATACCTTCATCCACATCTACAAGACAGGATATAAGAGCACCCTCAAGACTGTGGGCAGCAACTATCAGGTGCATCTCGTTGCCAACAACCAGAAGCGTACCGTGGCAGAGATGTATATCACCATCAACAAGAACACCCACGTGCCATCGCAGGTAAAGATGCGCCAGGGTTCTACCTGGAGCACCATCGATATCTCCGGCTTCAAGGCAAAGGGTGTTTCCAACAATTCCTTCGTCTTCAACAGCAAGGAATTCCCAGGAGCAGAAGTCATCGACCTGAGATAATGTCAAAGCTTTTGCCCTTACAGGGCGAAAGGCTTGCATCCAAACAACCCAGGGCGTTGCCCTGGGCTAGGAGCTTCTGCCCTTTCAGGGCGTGAGGAGCAAACTAACAAGCTCCTAGCATAAGGAGAATATTGCAAGCAATACGCCCAGAAAAGGGAAAACTCCCAGCATAAGGAGAATGTTGCAAGCAATACGCCCTGAAAGGGCAAAAGCTCCTAGCCCAGGGTATCACCCTGGGTTAAAAATCCAATAAGAAACTACGCCCTGTAAGGGCAAAAGCTTTAAAAATATATTTAAAACCAAACTAAAATGAAAGATCTCAAACCTATCATCTCACAGTTCGACATCACCGGAACTGTAAATGAGGTAAAACCTCTCGGTAATGGACTCATCAATGACACCTACAAGGTGACAACAGTAGAAGACGATGCTCCAGACTATGTTCTCCAGCGCATCAACGACTCTATCTTCACCGATGTAGATCTCTTGCAGCATAATATCGAGGAAGTAACTACCCACATCCGCCAGCAGCTCGAAAAACAGGGCGCTGACGATATCGACCGCAAGGTTCTCACCTTCGTCAAGGCGAGCAACGGCAAGACCTATGTAAAGGACGAAGACCAGCAGTACTGGCGCATTTCCGTCTTCATTCCTCGTGCCATCACCCAGGAGGCAGTAAACCCAGAAAGTTCTTATTACGCAGGAAAGACCTTCGGAGAGTTCGAGGCTCAGCTCACCGATATCACCGACCGTCTCGGCGAAACCATCCCTGATTTCCACAATATGGAACTGCGCCGCGACCAGCTCCGTCAGGCAGTGAAGGAAGACCGTGCAGGACGCGCAGAAGGCGTAAAGGATTTCATCGCAGACATCGAGAGTTATATGGATGAGATGTGTCTCTGCCAGCGCCTCTTCCGCGAGGGCAAGTTGCAGAAGCATGTCTGCCACTGCGATACCAAGGTCAACAACATGATGTTTGATGAAGAGGGTCGCGTATTGTGCGTCATCGACCTCGATACCGTGATGCCATCACTCTTCGTGAGCGATTACGGCGATTTCCTCCGCACGGCAGCGAATACCATCGCCGAGGATTCTCCAGAGTTCGAGAAGATAGATTTCCGCATGGACATCTTCGAGTCGTTCACCCGCGGCTATGTGGAGTCAGCATCAGCCTTCCTTTCTCCATTGGAGATTTCCCTGCTTCCTCATGCAGCCGAGCTCTTCCCATACATGCAGGCAGTCCGCTTCCTCTGGGATTACCTCAACGGCGACCACTACTGGAAGTGTAAGTATCCTGAGCACAACCTCGTAAGAGCCCAGAACCAATGGCATCTTTTCCTCAAGGCGAAGGAACACGAGGCAGAGATGAAGGCATTCATCGAAAAACTCTCAAAATAATCTATAAATAAAACAATGAGTAATATTTATAAGAAATTATCTGTTGGCAACCTGATGGCAATGGCAGTAACCTTGCCTATGGTTGCCAACACAACCAACACAGCATCATCTCCCCTGCTCCCTTCCGCTCCCGATGCCCAGAAGGCAGCCCAGGCCGTGAAGGCTGGAGATGTCCAGATTCTCAGAATCAATCCTACGCTGGTGGAGATTGTCTTCGCCAACCAGCAACGTGTCGCCGTAGATTTCTATGGCGAAAGTGTTTTCCGTATCTTCGAAGATCATAACGATGGCGTGATGAGAGCACCCGAGGCAAAGCCTGAGGCGAGCATCCTGGTGGATAATCCACGCACTGCCCTGAATCATAAGCAGGTGAAGGTGGAGGAGAACGATAACTCCATCACCCTTTCTACCACCAAGGCGCAGGTCATCTTTGACAAGGCTACCCAGCTCTTCAGAATCATCAACCTCGAAAACGGAAAGACCGTGGCAGAGCAAAGCGCTCCGGCACAGTTTACCCCCGAAAAGGTAACCCTCAGCCTGCGCGAACAGCCGGATGAGTATTTCTTCGGTGGCGGCGTACAGAACGGAAGATTCTCTCACAAGGGTGAGAAAATCGAAATCGTCAACACCAACAACTGGGTAGATGGCGGAGTGGCGTCCCCTGCCCCATTCTATTGGTCAACCGCTGGCTACGGCTTCATGTGGTACACCTTCAAGCCAGGTCTCTACGACTTCGGTTCTACCCAAAACGGAAAGGTAGAACTCTCTCACGAATCCAGGAACTTAGACGTTTTCTTCATGGTGGGCAAAAAGCCTACCGATCTGCTCGATGGCTATTACCAGCTCACCGGCAACCCTGTACTCCTCCCTAAGTTCGGCTTCTACGAGGGTCATCTCAATGCCTACAACCGCGACTACTGGAAGGTGGCCGACAAGGGCCGAACCATGGTATTCGAGGATGGAAAGACGTATAAGGAGAGTGCCAGCGACAAGACCGGAATCAAGGAATCGCTCAATGGCGAGAAGAATAACTACCAGTTCTCAGCACGTGCGGCAATCGACCGATATGTGAAGCACGATATGCCGTTGGGATGGTTCCTGCCAAACGATGGATACGGAGCCGGATACGGTCAGGAGAGTACCCTGGACGGCAACATCCAGAACCTGAAGGAATTCGGTGATTACGCCCGCAAGAAGGGTGTGGAGATCGGACTCTGGACCCAGTCAGACCTGCATCCGAAAGACAGCATTGAGGCGCTCCTGCAGCGCGACATCGTGAAGGAGGTGGGAACAGCCGGCGTAAGAGTGCTCAAGACCGACGTGGCCTGGGTAGGCGACGGCTATTCCTTCGGATTGAACGGTGTGGCTGATGTGGCTCAGATCATGCCTTACTATGGCGGGAATGCCCGTCCGTTCATCATCTCGCTCGATGGATGGGCGGGTACACAGCGATACGCATCCGTCTGGTCGGGCGACCAGACGGGCGGCGACTGGGAATACATCCGCTTCCACATCCCTACCTTCATCGGAGCCGGACTTTCGGGTATCTCCAACATCACATGCGACAACGACGGTATCTTCGGCGGAAAGAATCCAATCGTCAACATGCGAGAGTTCGAATGGAAGGCCTTCACCGCGATGGGTCTGAACATGGATGGCTGGGGCAGCAATGCCAAGTATCCTCATATCCTGGGCGAACCGGTTACTTCCGTCAACCGCTGGTATCTGAAGCTCAAGTCAGAGCTGATGCCATACATCTACACAGCAGCCCACGAGGCTGTAACCGGCAAGCCGCTGGTAAGAGCGATGTTCCTCGACGATGCCAACCCTTATACCCTGGGCAAGGCAACGCAGTATCAGTTCATGTGCGGTCCGTCGTTCCTCGTGGCTCCTATCTACAAGGAAACCAAGATGGATAAGGAGGGCAACGATATCCGCAACGGCATCTACCTGCCTCAGGGCGAATGGGTGGATTACTTCAGCGGACATATATATAAAGGTGGAAGAATCATCAACGAGTTTGAGGCTCCCTACTGGAAACTGCCTGTCTTCGTGAAGCGAGGAGCCATCATCCCGATGGTAAATCCTAACAACAACGTATCGCAGATAGACAACAGCCAGCGCATCTTCGAACTCTATCCATACGGCGAAACCCATTACGCCCTCTATGATGATGACGGCAAGACCGAGCTTTACCGCCTGGGCGAACACGCCACCACCCACATCACCTCTTCCCTGCAGAAGGACCGTCTCAACATACATATCTACAAGACCACGGGCCACTTCCAGGGTCAGGAGAAGAACCAGGCTACCGAACTGCGCATCAATCTGAGCCAGATGCCTAAGAAGCTGGCGGCGAAGATTGGCGGAAAGAGCGTGAAGCTGACCCAGGTGAATTCGCTCGATAAACTCCGCAACACCGAGAATGCATGGTTCTTCGACGAGGCTCCTCAGCTCAACCGTTTCGCCACACCGGGCAGCGACTTCGAGAAGATGGATATCCGCAAGAATCCGATGGTTTATGTGCGACTGGCGAAGACCGACATCACTGCCAACGACGTAGAGCTCCGCATGGATGGCTATCAGATGGATGATGCCGATGTGCTGCTCCACGCCACCGGTGCCCTCGCTGCCCCTCAGGTAACGATGAAGGACAGCCAGAGCCCTAACAAGGCATTCGAGCTGGTAGCTACCTGGAACAAGCAGGCCAACGCCGACTACTATGAGGTAAAGGTGGATGGCGTGATTCATTCCACCATCCGCAGCAACGAGTTCACCATCGAGAACCTGAAGCCGGAAACCGATTACGAGGTGCAGGTGAGAGCCGTGAACAAGGACGGCGTTTCTGAATGGGCCACCGTTCAGGCGCATACCATCAAGGACCCTCTCGATGAAGCCATCCGCAACATCACAGCCACCAACTCTACGAAGGACTGGGAAGGACTGGAGGTTTCGAAGATGTTCGACTTCAACGAGAAGAACTTCTGGCATACCGACTACTACAAGAAGGAGGGAGTGCTGCCATTCGATGTAACCCTCAACCTCAACGGCATCGCCAAGCTCGAGAAGATTCACTATCTCCCGGCTTCTGAGCGCGAGACCAACGGACAGATCCAGAAGGGTAAGTTCGCCATCAGCAACGACGGCATCAACTGGACCGAGACCGGAAGCTTCGACTGGAAGAACGAGAATGCCGTGAAGGAATACCAGTTCCAGGGCAACCCAGAGGCTCAGTACATCAGGATGACCGTAGAGGAAGCCCGAGGCGGAATGGGTTCGGGTGCCGAGATGTACGTATTCAAGGTTCCGGGCAGCAAGATGGAGAAGGCTGGCGACATCAACCACGACGGGCGCATCGACGAGAACGACTTCACCTCTTATCTCAACTACTGCGGATTGCGCAGGGGCGACAAGGACTTTGAGGGCTACGTAAGCAAGGGCGATATCAACGGCAACGGTCTCATCGACGCCTACGATATCTCCGTGGTGGCTACCCAGCTCAAGAGCGGAGTAAGCAGCAAGAAGGTACCAGCCGTAGAGGGCAGCATCAGTCTCGCAGCCGACAAGAAGATGTACAAGGCAGGCGAAACCATCACCCTCACCGTAAAGGGCAAGGATCTCGTATCGCTCAATGCCCTGAGCTTCGCCCTGCCATACAGCGCCACCGAATACGAGTTCATCGGAGTGGATGTGAAGGATATGGGCAAGATGGAGAACCTCACCAAGGACCGTCTGCACTCAGATGGCAGCAAGGTGCTCTACCCTACCTTCGTCAACATCGGTGAGCAGCCAGCCGTAGAGGGCACCCGCGATCTCTTCACCATCAAGCTCAAGGCAAAGAAGGCATGCAAGCCAGCTTTCCAGTTCAACCAGCTGATGATGGTAGATAAATTCCTGGGCGTAAAGACCGGAAAATAGCCTCTTTTTTGTGAACAAACATTTAATTCTGTAAATTATCTAAAAATAATACCTATTATTTTGGATATTTTACAGAATTATTTGGTAGATAGAAATAAATTCATTACCTTTGCAAACGTAAAAATCAATCAAGAGATAGGAATATGAAAAAAACAGAAGCTTACAACAGATTGGTGGAGAAAGGCGTTAGACCATCAGTACAGAGACTGGCTATCCTGGACTACCTGATTAAGCACCCTACCCACCCAAACATCGAAGATGTTTACAAAGCTTTGGAGAACAAGGTACCGACCCTAAGCCGTACCACAGTGTATAACACGCTCCGCATGCTGAGTGAGGTAAATGCAGCCCAGATGATCACCATCGACGAGCATCGCGTATGCTATGATGGCAACATAGAGCCACACGTTCACTTCTACTGCAAGAACTGCGGCAAGATCATCGACCTCTTCGATGAGCCAGCACCAAGGGTAACAGAGACCAAGGTGATAGATGGAAACATCGTGCAGGAGGAACAGCTCTACTACAAGGGCATCTGTTCAGCTTGCGCCCAGAAGATGGAGAAGAAGACGAATTAACGGGAAAGAAAGCCGAAATGATTCGTCAGACAAGAGAATTAATAGTAATAAGATAATACAATACAAGAACATTTTTAATACATTAACATTATGAAGAAGAAATTTATTTGCACCGTTTGTGGTTACATCTATGAGGGTACTGAGGCACCAGAGAAGTGCCCTATTTGCAAGGCTCCAGCCAGCAAGTTCAAGGAGATGGAAGATACAGTGGATGATGATTTGACATTCGCTACTGTACACGTTCTCGGTCAGGCATATAAGGATAGCGTCAATGAGGAGGTCATCAAGGGTTTGAAGGATCACTTTGCAGGTGAGTGTGGCGAGGTAGGTATGTATCTTGCAATGGCTCGCCAGGCAGACCGCGAGGGTTATCCAGAGATTGCAGAGGCTTACAAGCGTTATGCTTTCGAGGAGGCTGACCATGCATCTCGCTTTGCAGAGTTGCTGGGTGAGGTTTTGGGTGATACCAAGAGCAATCTCGAGGCTCGCATCGCAGCTGAGAAGGGTGCTTGCGAGGACAAGTTCCGCATTGCCAAGCTTGCCAAGGAGCAGGGTTCTGATGCTATCCACGATACTGTTCATGAGATGGCTAAGGACGAGGCTCGCCACTGTGCAGGTTTCGCAGGTCTTTACAAGAGATACTTCAAGTAAGACTATTTTTATTTTTTTTCGATACTAAGTCCTGGAGCCCGATTCCGAATCATAGAGATTCAGAATCGGGCTCCTTCGTTTTCGGTTGGGGATTTGTGGTGGGGTTCATTTTATGGATGCGTTCCCGGCGGATTTGTAATCCCCCAATAAAAGGAAAAGCATACTCGGTAGAAGTTTTTCGCGAAAAGTTTTGGAGATTAGGAGATAAAGTATTATCTTTGCCATCAGATTCAAAAACGAATAATCAAACTAAGTTATGATAGTAAGACCAAAGCGCATTTATCGCAAACGCATACCATACGGCATGCAGAATTTTGAGGATATTATAGAAAGAGATTGTTACTATGTGGACAAGACTCCTTTCATCGAACAAATAGAAGAATCCAATATGTATTTCTTCTTCATTCGCCCTCGCCGTTTCGGCAAGACACTTACCCTCTCCATGCTTGAGAATTACTATGATATCAATAAGAAAGACAAGTTTGAGGAAATCTTTGGCAAGCTATACATTGGGCAGAATCCTACTCCGGAGCATAATACTTATCTCATCATCCACCTCAATTTTGCCGAGGTGGCAGCAGGATTGGATGATTATAAGAATGGACTGGACAACCATTGTCGCCTTGTATTCAATTTCTTCTGCGACATCTATGCACATATTCTTCCTGCCAATACCAAGGAAGGATTGGAAAAGTTAACAGATGCAGTGTCTCAACTGAGATTCCTGTGCCAGAAGTGCCAGGAGGTGGGCAAGAAGATCTATCTCTTCATCGATGAGTACGACAACTTCACCAACATGATTCTCGCCCATGAGGAGCATCTTATGAGGTATCGCAACCAGACCCACGGAGAGGGATACTTGCGCCAGTTCTTCAACACCATCAAGGGTGCGGCTGGCAATACTCTGGGCAGAGTGTTCGTCACGGGAGTAAGCCCTGTGACCATGGATGACCTGACCAGCGGATTCAACATCGGAACCAACTACTCGCTCTCACCTGACTTCAATGAGATGACGGGATTTACCGAGGAAGAAGTGAGAAAGATGCTGGATTATTACGGCAGCGTCCTGCCGTTCAATCACACCACCGATGAGCTGATCAAGGTGATGAAGCCTTGGTACGACAACTATTGCTTTGCCGAGGAGAGATATGGTGAGACCACCATGTACAACTCGGTGATGGTGCTCAACTTCGTAGATAATTACATCCGAAGCGAATACCAAATCCCTAAGAAGATGGTGGAGACCAACATCCGTATCGACTATGACAAGTTGCGAATGCTCATCCGCCACGACAAGGAGTTCGCCCACGACGCCAGCATCATCCAGCAGTTGGTGACCCAGGGATTCGTGACAGGCACGCTCAACGAGAACTTCCCTGCCGAGCGAATCAACGACCCAGACAACTTCCTCAGCCTGCTGTTCTATTTCGGTATGGTGACGATAGACGGAACCTATGATGGTGAGACCAAGTTCATCATCCCGAATGAGGTAGTGCGTGACCAGATGTACACCTACCTGCTCGACACCTACAAGGAGAACGACTTGGTATATGATAGATATAGCAAAGGTAAACTGGAGAGCAAACTGGCTTATCATGGAGAATACAAGCCATACTTTGAATATATCGCCGACTGCCTGAAGAAGTACTCCTCACAGCGAGACAAGCAGAAGGGAGAGGCATACGTGCATGGCTTCACCTTGGCGATGACGAGCCAGAACAAGTTCTATCGCCCTATCTCTGAGCTAGACAATGACGGCGGCTATGCCGACATCTTCCTCTCTCCACTCTGTGACATCTACAAGGACATGGTGGATTCATACATCATTGAGCTGAAATATTGCAAGAGCCAAACCACAGATGAGCAAGTGAAAAAGCTCTTCGAGGAGGCATCAGCTCAAATCTCCCGCTATGCGGACAGTGAGATGGTCAGAGAGGCGGTAAAGACCACAAAGCTCCACAAGCTGGTGGTTATCTACCGCGGAGCGGAAATGGTGGCTTGCGAGGAGATAAGGATATTGCTATAGAACGAACCGTTATCCGGCTGGATACCTGGCGGATAACGGTTCTTGAAAAATCGCTGGTCAGCAAATTCACAGAGTGTTCAGTATTCAGTATTCAGTTTTTTTCGGGATAGTTACTCTTTCTGTGGTTACAAATTATAAGTAATTATTTTATATTATATATATATTATATATATAATATACTATCTATACAGAGGATGGTAACAAGAGCGAAAAAAACTGAATACTGAATACTGAACACGTTTCCATGTAATCGGGTATTACTTTGTAATATGCTGATTTATAACGCAAAATATAGTTTTCGACACCGCAAAAACATAGAGATGCGCCCCATAAAACATAGAGCTTGTTTTTTAACGAAGTTTCAAATCGAAAGTGTTTTGCTGAAAATCGACCCTTATCACATGCCAAAATTTGGTAGATACAGAAATTCTTCGTATCTTTGCACCAGCAATCGAAGGAACAGCCTATCGTGCCAAAAGGCGGTCATAATAGAAGACCGGGGCGGGGCTTAAATGATGGCAGGCGCCGGTCATCAATGAAGACCCAAAAGCAGAATGCATTCGCCATCTCGCAGTACACCGATGTGATGACCATCGAGAAGTTTGCCAAGCACATCACTTCTCACGGCAGCGTATATTCCAGAGCTGACATCAGCGCCATCCTCTACATGGCAGTGGACTGCATGAGAGAGATGCTGCTCGAAGGCAAGAATTTGTTCGGAAACAATAAACAATCACGAGTTGTAAATAGCATAACCCGCACAAAATAGCATTATTAGAAACATTTCAATTGCAAACTCCACATATCATTTTTTCAGCCATACATATTTATATATAGATGAAACTATTACAATTTTATCACAATTAAGTTTTATTAACGAATCCCCCCCCCCCGAAATTCATTATTTTTCACTAAATTTGCAGCCGAAATAAAAGTATAGCTAAACAAGTAAAAAGATATATAAGAACAGAGTTTAAAACTCTATTGATAATAATGTACGGATTAAAAAGAAATAATTTTCTAATCACGGCTTTCATGTTCTATGGGGCAAGCCTTGCGGCTCAAAACCATCAGAACATGCAGGATTCTGCAAGGATTTATTTCAAGCAGGGAAAGATAGAACTCATTCCTACCCTGCGCAAAAACCAATCGGCACTGAACAGAATAGCAGATACAATGCGTATCACTTACGCAGACTCTGCCTATCAGTTGCGAAAGATCCTCGTAGTGGGCGGTGCCTCACCCGAGGGAAGCGTGAAATTCAACCGCTGGCTGTCTGAGAAAAGAGCAAAGGTATTGTTCGATTATCTCTCCCGCTATGGTGAATTGCCCGATTCGCTAAGAACTACCCATTACTTAGGAAGAGATTGGAATGGCCTGATTAGGCTGGTGGAAAATGATCCACAACTCCCCTACCGGAAGGAAACCCTTTCCATGCTGCGTCAGATAGCCAGCGAACAGAAAAGCGGTGCCCAGGCGGAGGAGAGTCATCTGCAGAAGATACAGAAGCTGCGAGGGGGTACACCTTATTTATATATGTACAGGAAATACTTCCCGCTGCTCCGATCATCCAAGCTGCATCTCTGGTACGAGAAGGTGCATCGCTCGGAGATTCCGAAACCGGAAAATCTGAATTCGGAGATTCAGAAATCGGATACCACTGCTGCAGCGTTCATCCCACCGGCAGATACCATCATCGTCGCCCCCGACACCCAGTCCATCGCATCGCAGCGAATCCGGAAACCTTTCTATATGGACATCCGGACCAACATGCTCTACGATGCGCTCATCATTCCGAACATCGGAGTGGAGATGTATCTGGGAAAAAGATGGTCGGTGGCTGCCAACTGGATGTACGGATGGTGGAAGACCGACCGCAGACACTGGTACTGGCGAGCCTACGGCGGTGACATCGCCATCAGAAAATGGTGGGGAAAGGCAGCCGGGGAGAAACCGCTCACCGGACACCACATCGGCATCTACGGTCAGATATTCACCTACGACTTCGAAACCGGAGGTCGCGGCTACATGGGCGGAAAGCCCGGAGGCACGCTCTGGGACAAGATGAACTACATCGTGGGAGCCGAATACGGCTATTCGCTGCCCATCGCCCGAAGGCTGAACATCGACTTCACCATCGGCGCCGGCTACTGGGGCGGCATCTATCACGAGTATAAGCCCGAGGCTGACTACTACGTATGGCAATCCACCAAGGAGCGCCGCTGGATAGGTCCCACCAAGGCAGAGATTTCGCTGGTATGGCTGATAGGAAACGGCAATACCAACCGCAAGTTCTCAGGCAGGAAGAACAGAGAGAAAGGAGGCGGATATGAACAGGATTAGAATCTTCAGAGGATCAGGAATCTTCAAAGGATTTAGAATCTTCAGAGGATCTGGAATTATCCAAGCCCTCAGCCTGATGCTCTTTCTTCTGATACTCTCGTCGTGCGAGCACAAGGAATTCCGCTACGTCACCTCCTCTTTCCGCTCTTTGAGGGTAGAATTCAACTGGGAGCGATATGAGGATTTTCAGAAGCCGGAAGGCATGCGAGTGATTTTCTTTCCGAAAGATGGCACGGGCGAGCCGTGGATCTTCGATTTTCCGAACGGAGAAGGAAGGCAGATCGAGTTGCCCGAAAACGAGTATCGCGTCATCTGCTACAACTACGATACGAGCGGTATCTATTGGGAGAATCCCAACAGCTTCGTGGAGTATCTTGCCAAAACTCGCAGCGTACTGGCACCCGACAGCGCCAAAGCCTGCACCACTCCCTCCTGGCTCTGTGGCGACCACATCGACTGGGTATCGCTGGAGAATATTCCAGAAGGCACGGAGAAGGTAATCACCCTGTATCCGGTGAGGATGGTGAGCCGTTACACCTACGAGGTGAATGGCATCCAGAATCTGGAAAGAGTGGCTGATATCCGTGCGAGTCTTTCGGGGATGTCAGGATCGCTGCTGATGGCGGAAGACAAATTGCCCGATGGGGTTTCGGAGAATCTTCTTTTCGGAGGCGAGACTGCCAATAATCAGATCAAGGGCGGTTTCTACACCTTCGGTTACTGCCAGAGTCTCGAATCGCCTCAGGTATTCAAGCTTTACCTGAAGAGCAGGGATGGCAAGGTGTATGTTTTAGAGCAGGATGTTTCAGCACAAGTTCACTCGGTTCCCGTAACGGGTCATCTCGGTGATGTGCATCTCATCATCAATTTCAACTTCGTCGTTCCGGATAACAAGAATGATGGAGGAGGCGGAGGCAACGGTGGAAACAATTCCAGCGGTGGTGCCGGCTTCGATGTAGGAGTTGATGATTGGGCGGATGTGAATGAAGACATTATATGTTAAGGATGTAACATCCGAAAATAAAGCTTTTAATCGTAAAAGATAAAGCTTGAAATAGTTAAAGATAAAGCTATAAATAGCAAAGGATAAAACTTGAAATAGTAAAAAAATAAATTTAACAACAGTAAAAGATAAAAAAAAGAACTGTAAAATTATGAAAAAGGTAATTTTTGGAACAGCATTGGCCTCTATGGCATTGCTTTCAGCATGCTCATCAGACAACGAGCTTGCAAATGTAGAAACTTCAGCTAACAACGCTATCGGATTTCATGTAGTTGGTAATAAGGCGGAGACAAGAGCTAACATTATCAACTCGAGTGAAGCTATTAAGAAGACCGATTTCAATGTTTTTGCTTTCACGAGAAATGCTGACGGGACTGATGGAAATTTCTTCATGGGAGAGAAAGAAAGCGTATTGGGAGAGACTGGCATCAAGATTAACGGCGTCAAGATTAGCTATAAAAACAATACTTGGGATTATGCAAATGCTTCTGATATTCATTATTGGCCAACAAGTACTAAACTGAATTTCTACGCTGTCAGCCCAGGTTCTTATGATAATCTTCCAGATTATGATGCTGCAGAGATGAACACAATTTATAGATGGGAGATTAAAAATAATACAAAAACTATTATATATAATGCTATTGATGAATATAAAGGTTCTACCGACAAAAAGAACTTGGATGTAATGTATGCTATTGCTCCGAACCAGACTCAGACAAAAGAAAATGGTGGAAGAGTGACATTCCAATTCAAGCATATTTTGTCTCAGGTTGTGTTTAAGGCTAAGACACAATTAGAAAATATGGAGGTGGAAATTAAGGAAATGAAAATTCATAATTTCAAGATTGGCGGTACTTATACATTGCCTACAGCAAGTGCTACAGAAAGTGCTACAGCAAATGCTCCAGAAGGCACATGGGCTTTAACAGAGTCTCCTATTCCTACATTAAAGTGGGGAGCATTCACCGTTGTAAAGGATAAAGCCATTAAAGTTAAAAGCAACGGTGCAGACATTTCTGTTGATGCCCCAATGTTGTTCGTACCACAGAAATTATCGAATCCTTGGCAAACCAACGCAACAACCCCAAAGACAAAAGCAGATGCTGACACAGACCATGAATCATATTTGGAAATCACCTGCAAGATTAAGCAGGAAAAAGAATACGTTTTCGGCTCACCAACAGAATATGAGACCCTCTACGTACCATTCGGTACAACTTGGGAGCAGGGCAAGCGCTACACCTACACCCTCATCTTCGGTGGTGGCTATGATGAGCATGGCCTGCCAATCTTGCAGCCTATCAATTTCGAAGCTGAAGCAGGAAATTGGGTAGATGATATCAAGAACAATAACAATGGCAATGACATTAACATTGATAAATAATATGTAATATCAAACATACCCCAAAAACAATATAAAGCGATGCTTGCAGATTTTTGCAAGCATCGCTTTTTATTATCCCTTTCTCCCGCCATTCCAACCCAATGTGGCGGGGTTCCGCTAGGAGTCCCGCCGGATTTGAAATCCGGCGTTAAAAAACGTCCTAACCTATTTAGGCTCTGCGGATTTGCAATCCGCAGCAAAGGAGTATGCTTTTCCTTTTATTGGGGGATTACAAATCCCCAGGTGTTTATAGGTCGAACCTTTTTTACGGCGGATTTCAAATCCGCCGGGACGCCTGGCGGGTTCAACAGGGGAATTTCTCTCAACTTTGTCTTATTCTTCCCTAATCTTCCAATCACAGATGGTTCGCTGAGTACTATCGTAATTAACACCAATCTTAAACAGGCGCTTGCCATCGGCAGAATACGGAATCAGATATCCCTTTTCATCTATCTGCCTGATAGCTTCCTCGGCAGAGCCATCATACTTCAACTCGAATACAAATACGGCATCCGGCATATACACCACTGCATCAGCCCTGCCTATCGCACTATCCTCTTCTACCCTCATGTGGGCACCCATCAGGTTGAAGATAAGATAGAACACCGTCTGAAAATCCCGTTCACTCTTGTTGCTCAAACGATTGGAGATGCTGGCAAGATATGCCTTCAGGCGCACCATCGCCCCCTCTACGTCTGCATCATAGAGCTTTTCCAGGAAATCACCTACCAGACTGTTATTATCCAGAGATATTGGCGAAAGATAGTTAGGCGCAAGACTCTTGAGCATACCTATTTTCACCTCTCTGTTAGGATATTCCAAGGTATAGCGATGCAACATCGGGTTATACTTCTTGATGGTGAGATAACCGCTCTGATAGAGCAGCGGAAGCGCTGAAGTCATCATTTCCGGAGAAACATCAAAGTCATCCACATCACAAGATTTCTTTTCAATATCCATCACATTGACGTGATACTTCTGCAACGTCTTGATAAGATAAGTTGGTGTGCCTGAGCCAAACCAGTAAGGGGCTATGTCACGTGCATTCAGCGCCTTTACCAGACTGAACGGATTAAAGACATCCTCTGATTTCTTGCTGAAATGATAACCGTCGTAGAATCTTGTCAGCTCTGCCAGACATTCCTCATACGTAATGCCCAGGTCTTCTCCCAAAGCCTCTATATCCGGTTTCATCTGTGTGGTAAGTTCCTTCTTACTGATACCACAAATGGCAGAATACTGGTCGAACATACTGATGTTATCGAGGTTGTTGAGTTCGCTGAAGATGCTGAGCTGCGAGAACTTGGTGATGCCCGTGATGAAGGTAAACTCCAGGTATGGGTCGAGCATCTTGATGGGACTATAGAAGTTCTGCATGATAAGGCGCAGCGGTTTCAGAATTTCCTTTTCATGCACCACATCAAGCAAAGGGGCATCATATTCATCAATGATAATCACCACCTTTTCTCCCGTCTGCCTGTATGCTTTTTTCACCAGGTCTTTCAAACGGAGGTTGGGATCCACCTGATGCGTCTTATATCCCCAGATAGTCTCCTGCTCTTCAAGCATATCTGCCAGATACCTTTCCAACTGCTCTACCCCCATGTGCTTGGCACCACTCAAGTCGAAATGGAGCACTGGGTGCTTCACCCATTCCTTCTCATAATCAGCAATGGCTAATCCCTCGAAGAGTTCCTTTCTTCCCTCAAAATAAGCCTGGAGAGTAGAGGCAAAAAGCGACTTGCCGAATCGCCTTGGACGACTCAGAAAGACATAAGACATCAACTTTTGCCGGAAATCCACGATATATTGGGTCTTATCTATATAGAGATAACCTTTCTCTCGGATTTTTTCAAAAGTTTGTATTCCTACAGGATATTTATTTACTATTTTAGCCATATTCCTACATGTTTTACGTTTTGCGCTGCTAAGTTACGAAGAAATTCCGAATTAGCCAAACACAATTTCTATTATTTTAAGCTAAGGGAAATACATTTTGGCTATTCCGACCGAAAACACTACCCTGGCACTCCAACGTATTTGCAATCTGGCGTAAAAAAATATCCCAACCTTTTTAAGAACAGCGGATTTGAATCCTTTGCACCGCTACCACATAGTGATGTTAAAGTTGTGCAAAAAATGAAGAGAATTTTTGTTATCTCATAAAAACAAAGTACTTTTGTGAAGTAAAAAGGAAATCTACTTAATCAACTTAGGTTCTTTCCCACAACATTTGTACAACCCATAAAATGAGACATATAACCATGCAATTAGAATTACAAGGACAGACCATCCCCAACGAAAAAATCATAGACGAAGATACCACTCTCGTCATTGTAGGCTTGAACTTTGAACCGGGAGCACGATGGCAATTTATGTATAATGGCTTTAAGATTTCCATGATTGTAAAGGACGATGCTCTGATGCAGAAAATCAACGAGGGTGAACGATTTGGAAAAGGTGACGCCATCAAGGTGAAACTCCGTAGAATCCAACGTTATAACAAGGACTACAGAACGTATGAAAATAAGTCGTATAAAATCATTGAGTTCTATGAACATGTTATACCACAAAAGCCATTAGATATGTTCAAAAACGAACAATAATAATATATTAATAACACATATGGTGACTATTAGGGAATCTGACAAAATTATATTTGTCAACATTAAGAACTCGTATGAGGCTTTACGGAATAATGACAGAAGTAATCCTCTGTATCGTGACAGTGTGTACAACTGCACTGTAAAATATTGGCGCATTGCAAACGAAAAAACCTCTGCTGCAACCCATATTCTTGGGTGTTATAAAGGAAAAGTTATTGAAGTTGTAAGAATCAAAAGTGTAAGCAGCGTCCCATCTGGCGAATATGCGGGGCGAAAAATTTTTGAGGGTATTGAAGAGCGTCAATCCCCATATATGGGTTTAGACATTCGTGAACTATTTGATACGTTAGCAAATTTCAATACCAAATATTGGAACTTTTGATTCATTTACATTTTGAATAGTTGGCGGGGTTCATAAAATGAAGGTCTCCACCCAGCCCGTCCCCTTACGCTCTGAAAGGGCAGAAGCTCCTAGCCCAGGGCAACGCCCTGGGTAATCATGACGCAAGTTTGTCGCCCTGTAAGGGCAAAAGCTTTCATATACAAAAAGCGATGCCTGCAAATTCATGCAAGCATCGCTTTTATTTTTATAATCTCCTTCCGGAAAGTCTTCCGGAAGGGAAAGATTTCTTTTATCCGAAGTTATCGTACATTATTTTGCTGCAATTTATCTGTTCCCTTATGATAAGTCGGTTACACGATTCCGTATTGTATTCGAGTGACAGAAATGTGCCAAGCTACGCATTTTGGCATTATT
>OJJU01000367.1_pt1 | contig 17824 bp, 8 predicted proteins | sample 1596141 | NCBI WGS metagenome assembly OJJU01 (sample SAMEA4350150, study PRJEB24818) | metagenome | biome: human; feature: gut; material: faeces | place: Denmark | collected 2013-09
GCATTCAAAGGCTTGCCATCGTTGTCTACTGTTACGTAGAAAGGCTGGGCATTGGCGCCAAATTTACTTGCCTGCAGATAGCTCCACTTGTCTCCGATAGTACGGAGTGTGCGCTTCTCTCCATTAAATTCTACTTCCATAGGCTGAGGCAATGGAGTCTTGTCATCTACATAAAGAGAGATGAGAACATAATCCTTGGTCAGAATATCAGCAACAGTAGGATCAGTCCATACAGATGCTTCCATTTTACGGCAGTTTACGCAGCCAAAACCTGTGAAGTCAACGAGTACAGGCTTACCTGCTGCCTTAGCTGCTGCCATACCGGTTTCGTAGTCCTTGTAAGCTGGTTCTACGGTCTTGGTATTGAGATTGAAATCCTGGGTATTGATAGGTGGAGCGAAAGCGCTGACAGCCTTGCAAGGTGCACCCCAAAGTCCAGGAATCATATATACAGAGAAAGCCAAAGAGCAGAGACCGAGCATGATGCAAGGTACAGGCATAGGCTTCTGGATGTCGCCACCAATGGCGTCAACCTGGAACTTCAATTTGCCGATGAGATAGAGACCCAAGAGACCGAAGATGACAATCCAGAGAGAGAGGAATACCTCACGGTCAAGAATGTGCCAGCCGTATGCCAAATCGGCAACAGAGAGGAACTTCAAAGAGAAAGCCAACTCGATAAAGCCGAGAACAATCTTTACTGTTTCCATCCATGAACCTGACTTTGGAGCAGACTTCAACCATGATGGGAACAAGGCGAAGAGGGTAAATGGAAGAGCCAAGGCAAGAGCGAAACCAAACATACCAATGGTAGGAGCCAACCAATCGCCAGAAGTAACAGTCTGTACTAAAAGCAATCCGATGATAGGAGCGGTACAAGAGAAGCTTACGAGCACGAGTGTGAAAGCCATCAGGAAGATGCTGATCATACCTGTTGTGCTGGAAGCCTTGCTGTCTACGGCATTTCCCCAACTGTCTGGCAATTTGATTTCAAACCATCCGAAGAAAGAGAAAGCAAAAACTGCCAAGAGCAGGAAGAGGATGATATTGAACACAGCACTGGTGCTGAGTGCATTCAAGGTGCTAGGCCCTGCAATGGCAGTAACGGCCAGACCGAGAACCAAATAGATGACAACAATGCTCAATCCGTATGTACAAGCATCGCGAATACCCTTTTTCTTATCGTTCTTAGCTCGTTTGAGGAAGAAGCTTACAGTCATAGGGATGATAGGCCAGATACATGGCATGACAAGTGCTAGAAGTCCGCCTACAAAGCCAATGATAAAGATATAGAAGAGTGAGTGGTTTGCAATGTCGTTATTGCCACCGAAAGTCTGAAGCTCTTTTACTACCGGAGCCCACCAGGCCTTTGCGTCGTCACTATCTACAGAGAATGCAGCATCGATATTGGCTGTACTGTCCATCTTTTCAGCTACTCCCTGAAGTGAAGAAGAGTCGGTGTTGGCGTTGACGGCATCAATGACTTCAGGACCGTTAGCCTTGGTAGCTTCCTTGCTGTCAGTCTCAGCCTTGCCATCTACTGCTGGAGATTTTCCACTCTTCTTGAAACTTGCCTCGCTAGGAGGAAGGCAATTCTGGTCGCTGCACGCACCGTATTCAACGTATGCATCGATATGGTAGTTTGGCTTGACAAACTTTACTTTCTGAACGAAGGTAACGCTGCCTTCAAAATAACGTAGCTTCATCTCGAAGAGTGGGTCAAACTTACTGATCTCGTTACCACGAGCTTGAAGTTTGCCAACCAGCTCTACACCATCCATCTTGTTGACATTGAAAGTAGCTGAGATAGGTCCGTCTGCTCCCAATCCTGTAGAATAGACATGCCATCCCGATTGGATTTTACCATTAAAAACGATTTCCGCTATTGCGGTACCATTGGTCTTGAGCGAAGTAGAGAACTTGACTGGGTTCACCATCTGCGCCTGCGCCAACATTACTACTAGGAGTAATTGTAAAACTGCAAAAATTTTTTTCATTTCTATATTTGTACTAATTTTGATTGCAAAGTTACGAAATAATACTTATAAATGCGCCTATAATTTTGATTCGGGTATAGGTCTTTTTATTTTTTTAAGAAAAAATGCTATAAAAACATCTGTTATTCTTGGTGGTTAACCTTTTTTTCTGTAATTTTGCGCAAAAATTTAGTATGCAGAAGAGAATACTGTACATATTCTGTCTTTGGATAGCCACCATGAGTATCATGCTATCTACGGTGATGATACATCATCACCACAAAGGGCGTATCTGTATGGTAGAAGAACAATGTGAGCAGGACGGCAATATCAATGATGAGCATACTGAGCATCATGATCAGGAGAGCGAAGGTGATCGTGAGAACTGTAGCGTTCGTCAAATGCATCAGTTTGTAGTCAATTCCAAGGTGGTGAAGAATATCCGCAAGTTGCTGGTAGATGAGAACCATCAGTTTGTGGTCTTGTTTTGTTCTTCCCTTTTAACCCTCCCTCGTCTCTCCCTCATTTCAGTGAGATGGCAGCATGTGGCTGCTTCTCCTCTTGCTGAGGAACTGGCGGCAGGCTATAGCAGACGGGGACCTCCTTCTATTTTATGATTTTACAAGTTTGCCACTTGGTTGCAGAAATCGGTTTGAAGATTCGAATGCAACTGAGTTGCAAGATTTTTTGTGTACTTTTGCCAACGGATTTTTGATAAGATTCGTTGTGTGAAATTGTAGTGTAGAATTATAAAATAGAAGAAAAGACAAACATGAAAAGAGTCATTTTGATTGTCGCCGTTACGGCGATAGCCTGGGCTGGATTCGCTTTCTTTGCGAAACAGACCGGTTCTGAGGCTCATGCACACGAGGAGCATGAGCATGAAGAAGTAGATTTTGATCATATCCCGTTGACTGCCAAGCAGGTCAGCACCGTAGATTTGAAGATGGGTGAGGCTGTGGAGCGCGAGATGGATGCCACCATAGAAGCAAAAGGATCGCTCGTACTGCGTGCACAGGCGATGGGTGATGTTGCCTCTTTGATGGGCGGTATCGTGAAATCTATTTTTGTAAAAGAAGGGCAGCTTGTTCATAGAGGACAGGTTGTTGCTACTGTTGAAAATACAGATGTGGTAAGTCTTCAGCGTGAGTATTACACTGCTGCCAAGGAGTGTGAACTTGCCAAGGCTGATTGGGAGCGCCAACTTCTGCTCAGTAAGCAGGGAGCGGGTGTGAAGCGCACCTTACAGCAGACACGGAAAGATTACCAAGTGGCTCATGCCAATCTTTTGGGTATTGGCAGACAGCTCGCTCAGATGGGCATTTCTACTTCGGCTGTTGCCAAAGGTAAGTTTACTACGGCTTTTCCTCTTCGTGCACCTATCTCCGGTGTTGTCAGTCAGTTGACGGCAAGTTTGGGCAGTTATGCAGATATGCAGACTCCGCTGATGAAAATTCGCAATACTCAGGCAGTGGAATGCGATCTGAATGTTTTTGAGAAAGATTTGGCCAAGGTGAAGGTGGGTAATCGCGTAACTTTCTCTTTGACCAATCAACCTGGAGTCAAGCTGTCTGGTACAGTTTATGGTATGAACCAATACTTTAACGACGGTTCGAAATCTGTTGCTGTTCATGTAAAAATGGATGATGTGTCATTGAAAACATGTCGTATCAATCATATCAAGCTCTTTGATGGTATGTATGTGAGTGGACAGATTGCTACTGGTTCCCAGCGATGTCTTGCCTTGCCTTCAGAAGCAATAGTTTCTACCGATGGTAAGCAGTACGTCTTTGCTCTCAATGGAGAACCAAAGAAGGGTGAGTATAGTTTCTCCCGACATGAGGTTAGCACTGGCGTAACAGGCGGTGGATTTACAGAAGTGAAGCTTTGCGACCATCTGAAGGCTGGCAAGAAGATAGTTACCGATAATGCGTTTTATCTCGCATCGCTTACAGGCGAACATGGTGAACATGCCCATTAAGCTTTAGTTGATGATTCATTAATTGACAGTAAAAGAATTTAGATTAAAGCTTATGTTTCAGAAATTGATTACTTATTCCATTCGCCATAAGCTGGTGATTGGAGTTCTCTCTATAGCCCTAATGGTATGGGGCATCTGGTCGCTTGTTCATCTTCCTTTCGATTCTACTCCTGATATTACCGATAATCAGGTACAGGTGATAACCCAAGCCCCTTCTCTCGGAGCGCAGGAAGTGGAACAATATGTTACCACTCCAGTGGAAATGGCGCTCGCCAATATTCCTAGGCTTCAGGAACGTAGAAGTATTTCCCGTAGCGGTCTCTCCGTCATCACCTTGGTGTTTGATGATCAAGCAGATATCTATTGGGCTCGCTCGCAGGTGAGCCAAGTACTGGCTCAGGTAGAGAAAGAGTTGCCAAAGAATACTGATACAGAGATGGGACCTATTGCTACCGGATTAGGTGAAATCTACCATTATACGGTAAGAGCCAAGGAAGGATATGAGCATAAATACTCGCTTACGCAATTGCGCACTTTGCAGGACTGGATAGTAAGAAAGCAGCTTTCAGGAACTCCCGGTGTAGCTGAAGTGAGTGGTTGGGGCGGTTATGTGAAGCAATATGAGGTGGCAGTGAATACTGACCAGCTGAATGCCAACAATATTACCGTTAGCGAAGTGTTTGATGCGCTGGAAAAGAACAATGCCAATACCGGTGGAAGCTATATCGAAGAAAATGCCAACCAATATTATATCCGTGGTATCGGAACCGTCAAGAGTTTGGAGGATATTGACAATATCACGGTGAAGACAGTTGGCGGTACGCCGGTTAAGGTGGGCGATGTAGCAAAGGTTCAATTGGGGCATGCTACCCGGTTTGGTGCTGTTACCCGCAATGGAGAAGGTGAAGTCGTAGCTGGTATTGCCATCATGCTGAAGGGTGAAAACTTTCAGGAAGTAAGTCGGAATGTGAAGGAGCGCATTCAGCAGATTCAGAAATCGCTGCCTGAAGGCGTTGTGATAGAGCCGTTCATTGACCGTACCAACCTGGTGGATAGAGTAGAGGGTACCATCGCCAGAAACCTTATTGAGGGTGGACTCATAGTTATCTTTGTGCTGGTTATCTTCTTGGGTAATTGGCGTGCAGGTTTGGTGGTTGCCAGCGTGATTCCGCTCAGTATGCTCTTTGCCTTCGGTATGATGAAGACTTTTGGTATTGATGGCAATCTGATGTCGCTCGGAGCTATCGACTTTGGAATGATAGTGGATTCAGCCGTTATCATTGTTGAGGCGGTAGTTACACATATTAATACAGGTCATTTTTCACAGCCCGAAGTGAGGGCAGCTTATCTGGCTCAAAGTCAGAATGGCGGACAGAATATTCCATTTGCCCTTACCCAGAGTCAGATGGATGAAGAGGTGCATTTTTCTGCTTCTCGCATCCGTCAGAGTGCTGCGTTCGGTGAAATCATGATTATGATAGTGTATATTCCGCTGATGACCTTGGTGGGGATTGAAGGCAAGATGTTCCGTCCGATGGCGCTGACTGTTTTCTTCGCCATTCTTGGTGCTTTCATTCTTTCGCTTACTTATGTGCCAATGCTCAGCTCACTGTTGTTGAGTCGTAAAGTACATAACCGAAAGACATTCTCTGACAAGATGATAGAGAAGCTCCAGGGGTGGTATCGGCCGGTTCTCGACTGGGCGCTGGCTCGCAATAAAGATGTCATTACTGCCGCTATCGGATTGTTCTGTGTCAGTATCGTGGGCTTCAAGTTCCTTGGCGGCGAGTTTATTCCTAGTTTGGAAGAAGGTGATTTCGCTGTAGAGATGAGTATGTCACAAGGTACTTCGCTCTCTCAGATGGTAGAGAGCTGTACCAAGGCAGAAAAGCTGCTGAAGGCGCAGTATCCGGAAGTCAAACAGGTGGTGAGCCGCATTGGTAGTGCAGAGATTCCTACAGACCCGATGCCTGTAGAACGAGCTGATATCATGATTGCCCTCAAACCGAAGGCAGAATGGACGTCTGCAGAAACTACTCCGGAGTTGATGGAGAAGATGGAGGAAACTTTGAAGGCGATTCCTGGTTTGGAAGCTGAGATTTCGCAACCTATACAGATGCGTAACAATGAGTTGCTGACGGGTATCAAGCAGGACGTGGCTATCAAAATCTTCGGTGAGGATCTTGATGTCTTGACTTCTGAAGCCGGTAAGGTGAAGAAGATGATAGAGCGTGTACCGGGTGTGAGTGGCATTTTTGTAGAGGAAGTATCGGGTTTGCCTCAGATTCAGGTGATATACAATCATGAACGCATGGCTTCTTATGGAGTGAGCGTAGATGAAATCAATCAGGTCTTGGAAACCACCTTTGCCGGAGCTGTATCTGGCGCACTTTATGAAGGTGACAAGAAGTTTGATATTGTGCTTCGTATGGATCCTTCTCAGCGTAATGCAGAGTCCCTGCAGGAATTGAGTATTCCATTGGCTGATGGTTCTAAGATTCCTCTTTCTCAGGTTGCGGATATCGTCTATGAGCCAGCTCCGGCACAGGTGTCTCACGAAAATGGAGCCCGTCGCATCTATGTAGGATTCAACGTGAAGGGCAGAGATGTGCAGAGTACCGTAGAAGATATACAGGAGATTCTCGATGAAAAGTTGAAGCTGCCGGATGGCTACTATTATAATTATGGTGGTGAGTTTGAAAACCTGCAGAGTGCAACCCAGCGTCTGATGGTCGTAATACCGATAGCGCTTGTCGTCATTTTGCTGCTGCTCTATGCTACGGTCAAGAATGTTCGTGAGTCGCTCTTTGTGTTCTCTGCCATTCCTTTGGCTGCAATCGGTGGTGTATGGGCTTTATGGTTCAGGGGAATGCCGTTTAGTATTTCGGCTGGTGTTGGATTCATTGCTCTTTTTGGTGTGGCAGTTCTCAATGGCATTGTACTCATCGGACAGATGAATCAGATGCAGCGTGAAGAGAAGGCTTCGCCTGATAACACTTCTGCCAATCTCTCTGAAGTGATTCATCATCGTATCATCGAGAGTTGTATGGTTCGTTTGCGTCCTGTCTTAATGACAGCTCTTGTTGCTTCTATGGGCTTCTTGCCAATGGCACTTTCGCAGGGCGATGGTGCAGAGGTGCAGCGCCCGTTGGCTACTGTAGTGATAGGTGGTTTGATAACGAGTACGTTGCTCACGTTGCTTGTGTTGCCAGCCATCTACAAGACTTTTACTAAAAAATAACTTATCATGAAGAAGTATATAGGAACATTTAGAAAGGTAATATTCTCGGTCATGACATTGCTGCTGCCAGGAGCGGTCCATGCCCAGTTTTTTGATGCGAGTCTGCCTGGGAAGAAAATGACTTTGCAGCAATGCTTTGATTTGGCTGAACAGCAGAATGTTTTGCTTCAGGCAGGAAGGAAAACGATAGAACGTGCCAAGGTAATGGAAGGAACAGCTTGGGATGTAGATAAAACCGAGGTGGCTTTTTCTCAGAATCCGGCTTCTAGTGGTGATACTGATAATGGACTTACCTTTTCACAGAGCATTGATTTTCCAACTGTCTATGCAGCTAGGAAGAAACAGTTGAAAGCAGAGACGCAGGCGGAAAAGAGCAGATTGAATGTGTCCAGGCAACAGTTGAAGCAGGAAATTGCTTCTACTTACTATGCGATGCTGTATCAGACCTATCGTCTGAGTATTCTTCAACGTCTTGATTCTATACTGAATCGTTATTGTGATATTGCCGGTAAGCGATACAAGGCAGGCGAAACCCGACAGTTGGAGGTACTAACCTCAGAGCGTCTGCGTGATGAGAATCAGTTGGAAATGAGAAATGTGAAGTCGGAGGCAGAGAATCTGCAGATGATTTTGATGAATCTGCTGAATTCTGACCAGCCTATATTGCCGTCAGAATCTCATCTTATCATATTGGATTCATCTATCAGTAGTTCGTTTAATTACCAGCAGACGGCTGATGCCCAGTATCAGAAGGATCGTTTGAAGGTACTCGACCAGGAGATAAAAAGTGCAAAGACTGGTTATGCGCCTTCGCTTTCTCTGGCTTTGCGTTCGCAGTTGCTGATTTCCAGCTGGGATCCATATCATATCGACCGTCAGCGTTTTACAGAAGGTAATTTCTTTGGTTTTGAAATTGGTGTGGGGGTACCTCTTTTTTATGGTGCCACCAAGGCCAAGGTGAAGGCCGCAAGGAAAGACCGGGAACTGGCAGAGCTGAATATGCAGCAGGAACGCCGCGAGAAAGAACGTGATTACCGGTTGGGGTATAACCGTTTGCAGAATGCCACGAAGAAGTTGCAATATTACAATGGTGAGAATATTGATAAAGCCAATGAGATAGTTCGTCTGAGTACCACGGAATATGAGAATGGTGAAATCAATTATGTGGAATATGTGAATGCCTTAAAGGAGGCAATCGATATGAGAATGAAACAAGCCGATATTATCAATGAATACAATGAAGCTGTACTTGCCTTGATGGCGCTTAATAATAGCTTGTAGAATTTACATGAAAAGTAAAGCCCCTGTGCTCTTTGCAGGCACAGGGGCTTCGCTTTATATTTTTAATGAAGTGTTATTGACTCTTCATTTTTTTATTTGAAAGTCAACTCGTCCTTACCTGGGCATTTTCCGACATTGATGATGCTTCCCTTTTTCAATTTACCCTGCATCAGCAATTCGCAGATTCCATCTTCTATATAAGTTTGGATGGCGCGCTTCAATGGACGAGCACCAAATTGTACATCATATCCCTTCTCTGCAACCAGCTGTTTTGCCTTTTCTGTAATCTGGAAGCCATAACCCATATCGTTGATGCGCTTGATGAGCGAACTGAGTTCCAGGTCAATGATTCGCTTGATGGCATTGATGTCGAGCTGGTCGAAGGTGATGATCTCGTCAAGACGATTCAGAAATTCAGGTGCAAACTGCTTGCTCAGGCTCTTCTGTATCACATTGCGGGCGTATTCCTTGTCCTTGTCCGACATGTTGGCTACATTTCCTATGCTTCCAGACTTGAAGCCGACACCCTTGCCGAACTCTTTTAATTGACGGGTTCCTGCATTCGAAGTCATAATGATGATGGTATTGCGGAAATCGATGAGACGGCCGTTGCCATCTGTGAGTCTACCTTCGTCAAGTACCTGCAGAAGCATGTTGAAAATCTTGCCGCTAGCTTTCTCAATCTCATCGAGCAAGACGATGCTGTAAGGTTTGCGTCTAACCTTTTCGGTCAGTTGTCCACCTTCATTGTATCCTACGTATCCTGGAGGTGCACCTACCAGTCTGGATGAGTTGAAATCATCAGCATATTCGCTCATGTCGATGCGGATCAGAGCACTGGAATCTCCGTAAACTTCTTCTGCAAGTTTTTTTGCCAGGTATGTCTTTCCGACACCTGTAGGACCTAGGAACATAAATACACCTATAGGGTGATTAGGATCTCTCAAGCCCATTCGATTGCGCTGTATTGCTTTTACAATCTTGTCTACGGCATTATCTTGTGCGATAACCTTGCTCTTCAATTTATCAGCCATCTTCAAGAGTCGGTTATTCTCAGCCTCAGCCATACGTTGTACCGGAACGCCAGTCATTTTACTCACCACGGCAGTAATGTCGTCTACTTTTACTGGTGTACGGTGACTGTCGTTTTCTCCGTTTTGCCATTTCTCTCTGGCACGTGCCAACATCTTCTCCATTTGGGCTTGCTGGTCACGATATGCTGCTGCCAATTCATAGTTTTGATTTACTACGGCATTTTGCTTATTGGTAACCAATACTTCCAGGTTGTGCTCTAATTCCAAAATATCATCAGGGATGCTTGCATTCTTAAGATGTACGCGCGAGCCAACCTCGTCAAGAATGTCTATAGCCTTATCTGGGAAAAAGCGGTCTGTAATATATCTGTCGGTCAGCTTAACACATGTTTCCAACGCTTCATCACTATAGGTAACCTCATGGAATTTCTCATAGGTACCCTTGATGTTATGAAGTATCCGCAGTGTCTCCTCCGGTGTTGTCGGATTGATGATTATCTTTTGGAATCGTCGTTCCAGTGCACCGTCTTTCTCAATACTCTTGCGATATTCGTCCAGTGTTGTTGCGCCGATGCATTGTATTACTCCACGAGCCAGAGCCGGTTTCAGGATGTTGGCTGCGTCCATGGCACCTTCTGCTCCTCCGGCACCAATGAGTGTATGAATTTCATCGATGAACAGGATGATTTCCGGGTGCGTCTCCAGTTCGTTCACGATTCCCTTGATACGTTCTTCGAAAGAACCGCGATATTTGGTGCCAGCAACAAGACCTGTTAGATCCAGGCTGATGACACGCTTATCAAAAAGGAGAGGGGCAGACTGGTGGTTCTTGATGAGTTGGGCTAAACCTTCAACGATTGCACTCTTACCCACACCTGGTTCACCAATGAGAACAGGATTGTTCTTCTTGCGGCGTCCCAGAATCTCCATCACTCTCTGCACCTCGTTTTCTCTTCCAACCATTGGGTCAAGAATTCCCTTTGCTGCGTCCTGAGTTAAGTCATGGCCATATTTGTCAATGAAAGGAGTGTTTGTCTTAGCCTTTTTCCCCTCTTTCTTAGCTGTTTTCTTATTGTCTTCAGGATTGGTGTTGAGGTCCAGAGGCTCATCGTCAGAATCCAGGAGGTTAGCTTTCGGACGTTTGCTCATCTGTTCCATATCTTCTTCTGGTTCTGTTTCGTCATTTTCGTTATTTTCCTGTACAGCCAAGTCACTTTCATCATGAGTTTCCTCAATGTCAGCTTCTGTAATCTCATCTGTTTCCATTTCTGCATCTTCCGCCTCAGCAATCTCTTCCGTCTGGTGCTCTGCTTCATCATCGGCTTTTCTGTTCAGGCTTTTCAGATACTCTCTGAGACTATCGTATGTGATTCCATTGTCGGCAAGCAAACTGGAAATAGAACTGTTGTTCTGTTTGAGCAGAGCCAGAAGCACATGCTTAGGTTCTACATAAGGTGAATTGTCGCAGATATAAGCTTCCTTTATGGCATTGCGCATCAGCTCGGAAGCAGTCGCATCCAAGGAAGGAACCCCCTGTTCTGATTCTTCAGAGTTGGAATTTGGCGCTTTCGCAATTTCTTGATTGAGTGAATTTTCAAGAACGTTGATATCGACCCTAAATCCTGTCTCCAATATGTAGTTAATCTCTTTGTTCTTTTGCACAAATTCTAGGATTAGATGTTCTATCGTAATCTTGTTGCCATGGCGGCGAGCTACATTCTCACCACACTGTGCTAGAATCTTCTGTATATGTTCAAATGGATTTTGCATATTCTATATTCCTTTCTTAATAAAGTAGTGCAAAGTTACAAATTATTTTGGTATTAACAAACCTCTTGCCAACTTTTTTTCTTTCTGAAAAGACAAATAATGCTAAAAGATTCATTTTTTTTGCCTGTAAAGCGTTTGAGTATGGATATTTTTTTGTATCTTTGTCGAGATTTTTGGAGAGGCAAAACGGCTTAGAACGCAAATAAATGCCCTTCTGAGCGATTTTCCATTAAAATCATGGTAATAAAAATACATAAACATAAATATAAGAAATGGACGAAAATCAGACAATGGATCATGATAGAATCATGAAAATCAACATTGAGGAGGAGATGAAGTCTAGCTACATCGACTATTCGATGTCAGTGATTGTGGCTCGTGCCCTCCCTGATGTACGTGATGGTTTCAAGCCTGTGCACCGCCGTATTCTTTACGGTATGCTGGGAATTGGAAACACCAGTGACAAACCATATAAGAAATGTGCGCGTGTTGTAGGTGAGGTGCTCGGTAAGTACCACCCACACGGTGACTCTTCTGTATATGGCGCCTTGGTTCGTATGGGCCAGGAATGGAATATGCGATATACTCTCATCGACGGACAGGGTAACTTCGGTTCTGTGGATGGCGACTCTCCTGCTGCTATGCGTTATACTGAGTGCCGTCTTTCCAAGATGGGTGAACACATCATGGACGACCTCGATAAGGAGACCGTTGACATGATGAACAACTTTGATGATACTCTTCAGGAGCCTACCGTCATGCCAACAAAGATTCCTAATCTCCTTGTGAATGGCGGTAATGGTATTGCTGTAGGTATGGCTACAAATATCCCTACCCACAACCTGGGCGAGGTGATTGACGGTTGCTGTGCTTATATCGATAATCCTGATATCGATACTGATGGCTTGATGCAGTATATTCCTGCTCCAGACTTCCCTACAGGTGCTACTATCTATGGTATCCAGGGAGTGAAGGATGCCTACGAGACAGGTAAGGGTAGAATCGTTGTTCGTGCCACTGCTGAAATTGAAAGTGGTGAAAGTCATGATAAGATCGTAATCACAGAGATTCCTTACGGTGTAAACAAGGAACAGCTCGTGATGGCAATTGCCGATCTTGCCAAGGAAGGCAAAGTAGATGGAATTGCTAACGTCAATGATGAGTCTGGCCGTCAGGGTATGCGTATCGTTGTTGATGTAAAACGTGATTCCAATGCCAACGTTCTCTTGAACAAACTCTTCAAGATGACAGCTCTTCAGAGTTCATTCTCAGTGAATTGCATTGCTCTTGTCAATGGTCGTCCACGTCTCTTGAGCTTGAAGGAATGCGTGAAGTACTTTGTTGACCATCGTCATGATGTAACAATTCGTCGTACTCAGTTCGAGTTGAAGAAGGCACAGGAGCGTGCTCATATTCTTGAAGGCTTGATTATCGCTTGTGACAACATCGATGAGGTAGTACATATCATTCGTGCCAGCAAGACTCCATCTGATGCTCAGCGCAACTTGGAGAAGCGTTTTGAACTGGATGAACTGCAGAGTAAGGCAATCGTTGATATGCGACTCAGTCAGTTGACAGGCTTGCGTTTGGAACAGTTGCATAACGAGTTCAATGAGTTGATGAAGACCATCGACTACTTGAATCAGATCTTGAACGATCCTGAGCTTTGCAAGAAGGTAATGAAGGATGAACTCAATGAGGTGAAGGAGAAGTATGGTGACGCTCGCCGTACCATGATTAAGCCAGATGATCATGAGTTCAATCCAGAGGATTTCTATCCAAATGATCCTGTGGTTATTACCGTGAGTCACCTTGGTTATATCAAGCGTACTCCATTGTCAGAGTTCCGTGAGCAGGCTCGTGGAGGTGTAGGTTCTAAGGGAGCCCGTACCCGTGATAAGGACTTCACTGAGTATATCTATCCTGCAACTATGCACCAGACCATGCTGTTCTTTACCAAGAAGGGACGTTGCTACTGGCTCAAGTGCTATGAGATTCCTGAGGGCGACCGCAATTCTAAGGGTCGTGCCATCCAGAACCTCCTCAATATCGAGAATGATGATCAGGTAAATGCATTCCTTCGCCTGAGAGGTTTGAATGATGCCGAATTTATCAATAATCACTATATTGTCTTTGCTACCAAGAATGGTACAGTAAAGAAAACATGTCTCGAGGCATATTCACGTCCACGTACTAACGGTGTGATTGCTATCAACATCGTAGAGGGTGATGAGGTGGTAGATGTTCGTTTGACAAATGGTCATAACGAGTTGATTCTTGCCAACAGAAACGGTCGTGCCGTTCGTTTTGATGAGAATCAGATCCGTACCATGGGACGTACTTCTACCGGTGTCCGCGGTATGCGTCTCGATGAGGGTGATGATGCCTTGATTGGTATGATTGTAGTCAATGATCCTGAGAAGGAAACCGTGATGGTTGTCAGCGAGCAGGGTTATGGTAAGCGTTCTGACGTAGTAGATTACCGTGTAACCAACCGTGGCGGTAAGGGTGTGAAGACTCTTAACATTACAGAAAAGACCGGTCGTCTGGTAGCTATCAAGAACGTAACCGATGATAACGACCTTATGATTATCAATCAGAGTGGAATCGTGATTCGTCTTGCCGTTGCCGATTGCCGTATCATGGGCCGTGCAACTCAGGGTGTTCGCCTCATCAATCTGGCTAAGAAGAATGATGTCATTGCCAGCGTATGTAAGGTGATGAGTTCTGAACTCGAAGCTTCGGTAGAAGAGGAGAGCCGTTCTGCCTGGGCAAAGAAGAGCGAGGAAATAGAAAACGATACAGTAGGTGCCAAGACTGCTGAAGAAGCAGCTGAGGCAGAAGCTGAGTTGGAGAATCAAGATGACGAGAACGTTCAGGAGTAACATCCTGAACACTCGTTCATATCTTCATATAGACGAAGCGTAAAGAATTTATAAATTTCAACTTTTTAAACTTTAAACAAAATGAAAAAGTTAATCGTAGCTGCTATGTTGGTACTGGGTGCCACATCAGCATTCGCAGGTGACAGTGACGCACTCAAGGCTGTCATGAAGGCAAAGACTTATGCTGAGGCTGAGGCTTTGGTAAAGCAGAACTTGGGTCAGTTTGCTAATGATGCAGAGAAGGCTAAGGCTTACAACAAGTTGGTAGACCTTGGTATGAAGGATTTCAACGATCAGCAGTCTATTCAGCAGACCAATCAGCTCATGAAGAAGAATGATCCTGTTGATGAGAACGTAATGAACGAGGGTGCTTACAATGCATTGATGAATGCTATCGAATGCTATAAGTATGACCAGTTGCCAAATGCAAAGGGTAAGGTTGCTCCTAAGTTCAATGGCAATGCTACTCGTGTTTGGGGTGCTCGTCAGCAGCTTGTAAATGCTGGTCAGACTGCAGCTCAGAACAATAAGGCTGATGAAGTATTGAAGTATTGGGGTGCATTCCTCGATACAGATTCAGAGCCTCTCTTCGCAGCAGTTGATGCAAAGCAGAAGGAAGCTGAGAAGGAATACATCGGCCAGGTTGCTCTCTTCGCAGCTCGTTATGCTTATCAGGCTAAGGATGCAGCTCGTTGCGAGAAGTATTGCGACATCGCCATGACAAGCGAAAAAGAGGCTAAGGACGCTCTTAACCTCAAGCTCTATGTAATGAAGGATGGTTTGAAGACTAAGGAAGACTCTTTGAACTACGTTAACAAGCTGAAGGATCTCTATGCCAAGGATCCATCTAATGATGTAATGCTCGATGGCTTGAACTCTATGTATTCTGCCTTGAAGATGGAGAAAGAGCAGACTGAGCTTTTGGATGCAGCTATCGCTAAGGATCCTAAGAACTTCGTAGCTCTTGCCAACAAGGGTATGATGTATATCCAGAAGAATGATGCTAACAACGCTATCAAGTGCCTCAAGCAGGCTCTCGAGGCAAAGCCAGACAATGTTGTTGTTATGACATATCTTGGTGCTTGCTATAACAGCAAGGCTGGTGAAATCCAGGCTGTTCAGGGTCGTAAGGTGGTTTATCAGGAGGCTATCAAGATTCTTGATAAGGCTAAGGAACTCGATCCTGAGAAGGCACAGGCTAACTGGGGTTACACCCGTTACCAGGCTTATTATGGTTACTATGGTCCTAATGCACCTGAGACCAAGAAGGCTGAGGAAGAGAGCAAGTAATCACATAGGATGATATAAACTTTATAATCGCCTTGCCGAATTATCGGTGAGGCGATTTTTTAGGCAGCCCAAAATGATTTCGGTCACTGCATAGCAGGAGTTATACGCTTGCACATCACTTGTTATGCGTGTGCATATCAGCTGCTATGCAAGTGCACAACAGCTGTTGTGCGGTTTCAGATAATATCTATATCGGTGAAACTTACGGTCTTTTTCAACAACTTCTATAGTCTTTTACGACAATTTTTACTGTTTAATGAATAGATATGATAAAAGGCAAAAGAAATCGTTTATCAAATAGATATAATAGAAGTGAGTGGAATTTTTATCATATAAAAAAGTAATCAAAATGAAGAATATTAAACCATTTCTTGCAGTTTTGTCCTTCTTTTCTCCTGTAGTGTATGCGCAGAATGTAGAACAGAAAGGTGAGGGTGTAAGTAAGATGAATCTTTCTAGCAATATTGAGTGGAAAGCTGAAATGCAGGGAACTTTCTCTAAAGGTAAAACTCCATTATGGCTTAATGCAAATAAGCATGGACTCAGCTCTCTGGAAGAATGCAATGGCTATTTACGTGGAAGTCTGGTTCGTCCTATGGAATCAGATTCAGCCCGTCGCTGGGCTGTAGGTTATGGCTTGGATATTGCTGTTCCTGTTAATTATACAAGTCATTTTATTGTCCAGCAAGCTTTTGCCGAGGTTCGCTGGCTTCATGGAACAATGACTATAGGATCTAAGGAATTTCCTATGGAATTAAAGAATCAGACTTTATCAAGCGGCAGTCAGGCATTAGGTATTAATGCCCGTCCAATACCTCAAGTCCGATTCGCTTTACCAGAATATATCACGCTTCCTTTCCTGAAAGGTTGGTTGCAGTTCAAAGGTCATGTCTCTTATGGAATAATGACCGATGATCATTGGCAGCACGAATTTACTTCTTGTCAATCCAAATATGCCGATCATGTCCTTTATCATAGCAAGGCGGGTTATCTTAAGATAGAAAATCAGAGGAAGAACAGTCCTTGGAGTGTAGAACTAGGTTTGGAAATGGGCGCTGAGTTTGGAGGAAATCTCTATCGGCTGGATAATGGTGTAAAGGTGCAGATACCTACAGAAAAGGGTTTGAATGGATTTTGGCATGCGTTTATTCCAGGTGGTTCCGATGCTACTGATGGAGAGAAATACCCAAACATAGCAGGCAATCAGTTGGGTTCTTGGGTTATGCGCGTTAACTATAATGCCAAGAAATGGGCGCTTCATGCCTATTTGGATCATTTCTTTGAAGATCATAGCCAGATGTTCCTTCTGGATTATGATGGTTATGGTGAACAATCTAACTGGACGAAAAAAGAGAAGTTCCGTTTCTTCCGTTATGATTTAAAGGACATGTTGTGGGGAATAGAGTTGAATTTAAAGAATACACATTGGTTGCAAAATGTAGTCTTTGAATACCTTTATACGAAATATCAGAGTGGACCAATCTATCACGACCATACAATGAATATTCCTGACCATATAGCAGGTATGGATAATTATTATAACCACGGTATTTACAATGGTTGGCAACATTGGGGTCAAGTAATCGGCAATCCTCTTTTCCGTTCACCTATATATAATACGGATGGTAGAATTTATGTAAAGGATAATCGTTTCATAGCTTACCATTTAGGATTTGACGGCCACCCGGCAAAACGATTGGGATACCGAGCTTTGGCTACGTATCAGAAAGGTTGGGGTACTTATCAGGAGCCTTTTACGAAGGAGCATCACAATGTGAGTTTCTTGTTGGAATCGCAGTATGATTTTAATCATGGCTGGTGTGTCAAGGCTGGTTATGGAATGGATTTTGGAAGCAATCTGATGTTGGGACACAATGCGGGATTCCAATTAACCATATCCAAGAAGGGGTTGTTAAAATGATTAGTTTAACCAAAGATGCATAAAGATATGATTATGAATATGAAATATGTTTGTTTTTTGCTGATGTTGATGCTGGGTAGTGCATTGTTGAATTCTTGCGAAGTAGATAGCAGTGATAATGGCGATCTTGATGGATTCTGGCATTTGGAGAGTGTTGATACACTGGCCACAGGGGGCAGATGTGACTATAGCAATCAGCGGGTGTTCTGGGGTGTACAGCATAAGTTGCTGACAGTGAATAATTACAAGGGAGGAAGTTTTAATTTCCGTTTCAGTCAGACTTCCGATAGTCTTATACTATCTTCTCCCTATAAGAATCATGGGCATCAAGATGTAGAGAATGGTGGGGATATTCCCATGACAGAAATCAATGAAACTCTTCGTCAATGTGGAATTAACAACTTGGTAGAGTCATATTATAAGGAGAAATTGAATGGTAATAAAA